>Ga0272442_10003166_pt1 | contig 23260 bp, 23 predicted proteins | sample SSMForm2O_FD_200262 | JGI IMG/M metagenome (GOLD analysis project Ga0272442, IMG submission 200262) | Marine sediment archaeal communities from Little Sippewissett salt marsh, Falmouth, MA, United States - SSM-Form-2O | ecosystem: Environmental > Aquatic > Marine > Wetlands > Sediment ...
TCTAAAAAGTAATTCATCATTTATATATTTTATGGCTCAAAAGTACTCTGTATACAAATATTAAAACATCATTATATCATAGAGTGAAGGTCCAAATTTCAGGTTCAGAGGGCAGATCCTCTTTTTCTATGTCTATTTCGTTTCCTACATGAATCACCTTGTGTTTTGCTTTTTCCAAGAATGGATCGATACCTGCTATGGGCAGAGAGAGACCACCAATTTTGTAATGCATTGGTATGATTATTTTTGGTTTAATCTTATTTATAACATTCCAAGACTGTTTATCATCAACGGTAAATGTACCTCCGATTGGTATAAATAGAATATCAACATCTCCGATTTTTTCAACTGTTTCATCGTCAATTTCATGACCTAGGTCTCCAAGATGACAGAAATTTATATCATTTATTTTAAATTTGTAAATAATATTATTCCCCCGTTTGGCACCTTGTTCTTCGTCATGAAAAGAATCAATTCCTCTTATTTCGATATCTGAGATATTTCTTTTACGGCCATCAGTTACTACTTTCGATCCTTCTTTTTCAACAGTTTTAACACTATTATGATCATAATGATCATGGGATACTAAAATTATATCGCCCGCAACACTTGGTGCAGGTATCCCAATTGATTTACCATCATGAGGGTCTGTAACTAGTGTTAAATCATTAGTAATTTCCCAACAGGCATGACCATGCCACCTTATTTGTAACATATTTTTCCTCCCCGTTAATTTATGCTAATAACGAAATGATTATAAAAAAATTATGGCCGTAAACGCCCAAGTTTAATATAATCAATATTTCTTTCATGAGTTCTTGCAAAAATAATTTCTTTGTTTACAGAGTGTGCAAGCCTTACTGCTCTACTAATTTCTGACCAAATGCTATTAAAATCTTTATTTACCACATGAACTAGATATTCAGCATGGGTTTTATCAGGACTATTTGAATATGCCCGGAAGTGTGCACCAAATTTAAAACCAGTTTTTACAATTAAACCACGATTTTTTAGGTCAGTAAATGCCTTATTTTTTAAATTAAAATCTTGGTTTTTTTCAATTAATATTTTTTGAAGCTTTGATTTTGTGATTTTCTCTCTATCAATATTATGTATTTCTAAAATTTTATTATCTAAAAGATATAAAGCTTCAATAAATGATAGTTGTATTCCTTCACCAAAAGGTTTGCCAAAGAATTCTTTTTCGAATAGTGCTTTTGATTTATTTTTATCAAAAATCACTATCCTGTCATTCAAAATATAACCTGTTGCTTTTTTAAAATTATGTTTTTTAATATTCCCTTTCATATCAAATATTGAAACATTATAATATGTTATATCTCCCTCTTCATCAACAATTGCAAACCATAATTCTTTGTTTTTATTCTTTGTTTCTATTAGAATTTTTTTTGTTTCATTAAGTTTTAATATATCTCTTTCTGAAAAAACAATAACAACAAAATGTTTATGAAAATCATTAAAACTATATTTATTATCTTTTGAAATCTTTACTGAATGACCTCTTTTTCTTAGGTCCTTAAATGTAAGATAATTAATTTCAAAATCTGAAATATTTTTTGTTGCAATTTCGACTAATTTTTGAAAATCAATTTCTTCTTTATTAATAAATATCTTTATTTTTCCCTCATCTAATAGAAAAACTCCTTCTAATAAATCCAGTTGTAATTTATTTTCAGAAATTATTTTACCGAAATGACTTTTATTATAAAGTCGCCCAACATCCTTTGGTTTTTTAACGATAATCTTATCGTCTTTTAATTCCCCAGTTATTTGCATTTTAATATTCCATAATTAAAAACATTATTTTTTTCTTTTGTAATAGTCTTTTATACTTCTAGGCATATCTTCTTTTGAAAAATAAGGACTCCTTGGAGGTCCTTTATTATATTGGTTAAAAACATTTGTTTTTCCCTTCTCTGGCTGCCCTTCTTCTTTTTTAAGTGCAACACCTCCAATAATTAAACCTATACCTATACCTGCAAGTAATGAGAATAGAATTACTCCTGCAAATGTATATAGCCAATTTCCTGGAATAGATCGTTTTATATTTGGCATTCCAACATATCTGGATGATGATGATCCTAAAGTACTATTTGTAAAACCCAAAACGCCTGCAATCATTCCACCATACTTGTAATATAACAATGCATTGTCATAATCAGATTCATTAGCCAAGCTTTTTGCATATTCATAATAGCTTACAGCTAAAACAGGCTCTATTCCCTTTTGTCTACTTTTTGCAATTTTATTTAATGTGTTTTTACTTGCGCTATTAAGCTTGTCTTCTGCTTCTGTTCCAATTGTTTCTATAGCAAGGTTTGCCCTAACTGTTGCTTCTAGTGCTTCAAATAAAGCAGCAGCAGGATAGCCTTTTTCTAAATCATCTCTGGCAGATTCCAATAGATCTTCAGCATAAGTTAGATGATTTGATGAGTCACTTGTTATTGAGCCAATTTCGCCTAGAAGGATACCCGAATATATTGTTGCTTGTTGCGCATCTTCGATATATTCCAAAGTTACATTTTCAAGGGTACTCCTATCAAGATTTCCTGTTTCATTAAAATACGATCCAATAGTTAGCCACCAGCCGATACTATTGCTTCTCTCAACGACAAATGCGAGTCCATATAAAAAATCTAAAACTTCTGAATAATATTGCAGTCCGTTATTATACATGTTTTCTGCTTCATCTAAATATTTTTTTGCTTCAGATGCTCTTCTTTGTGCAGCACCAATTGATTGTAAGGAAATAAATCCATTAATTTCTGCATTTTTAGCTTCTGAAGATGCATTGTTATATGTAGATTTGACGTTTACTAGTAAATCTTCAATAAAAGAGTTATAATCAGGATCCCAGTAATCGCAAGCATATAAAACAAATCTTGAATAGATTAAAGATTGAAACGATTTGCTGGTACTTGTATAATAGGTTTTATTTTCATAGGACTCTTCAGACTCTTTTAATCTATCTTGGGCTGAATCAAGATACTCTTGAATATCTTCTCTATAGTATGTTGGATATTTGTTTGATATACTTGAGTTATCAAGCTTTAATTTTGCATTCTCATATGTCTGTTGTGATTCTTCTAAAAGATTTGTTGCAAGTGGTTTCATTGATTTTATATAATCTTCAGTTGTCAGATTACTTTTTTTTTCATCAAAAATGAATTTATAGCCTGTAAAATTATGAAGGGCTTGATGGATATCTTCAACTTCCGTTACAGTTATACCATAATTATTCCATGCGTATTCTGCGACGTTTCTTGTTACAGGTTTTGTATAAATCCTGGTTATTCCATTTACAATTTCAGTTGATGTAACCATCTCCGTATATGTTCCTTGACCGTATGGAATTAAAAAATGACTTGCTCCAACAGAATCTGCTGCATCTATTTTTTGTGTTATTCCCCCTATTGGACCAATACTTCCATCAGGATTAATCATGCCCGTCATAACTGTATCGTTACTCATTTTCCAATTTTTTAAAAGGGAAATTGTTGCAACAGTCATAATTGCACCTGCAGATGGTCCACCAATAATGGGTGATGAGGTCCTAACAACAAAAAAATAGTCAAAACTAGTAGGGTCAATGTCACAATCTTTTTCATTTTCAATCAGAGCACTTGCAACCTTTACAGCAAGACGAGCAGAACCTTGCATATCAACTTCAGTTAGGGGCAAGGTATCGACAAAAACCCTTCCGCTACCATTACTTTGAATAGTAACTGTAATTGTAGATATCACTCCAATATAACCTTCATCCGTAGTAGCTACGGCTGGAGCATAAACAGTTACATTTCTATAAATAATTGATGCTTCACCTTCATATATCTGACCTGAATCTGTATCCGCTGAAACAAATTGTGAAGGCATAGGACAAACTAATACTAGAACAAAAACAAATAGCATTATTTTTTTAATAATCATTCGAAATCACCGATATTTATTCAAATTTTTAGTAGAGCGCATAGGCATATCTTATTAAAAAATGTTTTGAATGAATTATAAATAATTTCTTTTAATATGCAAATGGCGGCTTAAAAAATTCTTCATTAACAAAATCTAATACAAAAAAAAGTGTTTTCTCAAACCCTGGCCGATTTTTTGACATTTTTAATCCTTTCTTTTTAATTTCTTCTTCAATTTTATAAACATATTTTAACCATCTAATATAAGACTCTATTATTTTTTCATCTTCTAAACTTGATTTGTTTGTGATTAAAACTCTGTAAACATCATCAATGATTTCTTGGCTCTTTCTTATGTATATTTTTTCTGAGCCTCGAAGATTTCTTTTAAAATAATAATCAACACGTTTAAATGTTTTAAAAGGAAAAACCCGGCCATTTTCAACTTTTGCTTCTTCAATAATATTCATTTTTAAAAGCTTTTTTATTTGATAATTAACAGTTGCAGGGCTTAGTTCTAGTTCATTGCAGATATCTTTTTGAGAAAATGCACATGAAACAATAAGATATAAAAAAATTCTACGGGGAATCTTTTTTCTTAAAAGTAATAAAATCTCTTTATCTTGTTTACCAATTTTATTTGCAATGAATATCCTTTTGTTATTACCTTCTATTTCTTCTTTAATTATCCCAAGCTTTTTAAGATAGTTTATATGGTAAATTAATGTTGATTTTGGTATGTCTAATCTTCTAGATATTTCTCTAATATTCAAACCCTGGTTTTTATTAATAAAACTATGAATATTCCTTCTTATCTCAAGTTTTAGAATATCGTCTTTAAATACCATATTGTTTCTCTAGGAAATTATTTGTCTTACAATATTTATAAATGTTTCGTATAAAAAAGAAAAAAGATGGATTTTTTTATGAGTATCCACCAATCATAAGACTTGGATCGCCTAATAGTACCCATTGTGTTAAAGATTTGGCATGATCTAAGAAATCCATGTCGTATGTAGTATGATACGTGCTAAGTGTATTATAAAATACATCACCCAATATTGCTGAGCCATCGTTTGCTTCATATTCAATGCCGTATTGTTTGAAAAATTCAATACATATACCACCATCAAGACCTTCTGTTGTACAGTCTTCTCCTATTGCTCCATATCCTAGTCCCGTATTTCCAATGGTTGCTATTGCACCACGTCCTTTTAACTGAACAAGATACCAACTGAAGCACTCTGGTTGCGGCATCCCATGACACCATGAGTTTTTTTCATTTTTTGGGTCAGTCAGGCCATATATCACTGATACATTGAATTGACTGTTATGGCAACCTCCAATTAAAAAAACCGGAAGTTTGTTTTTATTTGATAACTTATTTAATTCTAAATATGGAATTTTTGGAAGTAATGGAATTGATGATGGTTTAAATCCAATTACGTTAATACTCGGAACTGATCCATGTCTTCTATTACCTGGAATTCCTGGGAAATGATCTGTCCATGTATTTGGACTCCCATGACCTGAAATAAATGCAAAACCACAGCCAGGATTTAAAGCATTAATAATATCATCAGGACCTGCATATGTACCATTAGATGACCAACAAATATCTCTTTTGAAGTCCTCGGGCATATAATATAGTGCTCCACCACCACCTTTTAACATTTTTTCACCTGTAACCCATTCTCCTTCAAAATATGTTTTCTGGCAATATCTCCAATCATCAAATACAACTTGATCTTCTTCGTTTAACACCCAGACATGAATGTCAGTTTCAACACCATATGGGCTTGGATCATATGTTTTTCCTCTTATGTGTAAAATACCATCTGTATAGTTTATGTTTGCCCAGCCATTATCGCCATTCCCATAGGCTTCTCCTTCACCAGGTTCATAATTTAAGTCATTACAACCAAGAATGTCTCCATCTGAAACCGATACAATTTCTGCAATTGGATTTGTTGGATACCCAGTAATTCTTAGATGATCATCATGATTAAAAGTCAATTGTGTGCAAGTGTCTTTGTCAATTGTTACATGTATAACATCTGGTACCCCAAATGGTTTATCATCCGCTTTGCTTTGTGCATATATTGTGTATTTTCCATTTGGTAAACCGTTTGTGTCCCATTGAAAATCCAGGTCTTCTTGGTCCATAAACCCATCGCCGGATACAACAACAGCTCTTTTGAACCACTCTTTACCATATGAGGTTTTTTCATAATTTATTATTTTGTCTATTACATTTTTTAACTCAATAATATTTCTACAAGCAAGTCTTCCAACAGTAACATCTGGCATCATGTCAATTGTATCGTTTTCGATTTCAGGATCTGGATGATTCCAAGCACCAATTACACCATCATCATTTGAATCCCAATCTTCAAATAACCCACCTTCTTTGTAAATATCTGCATAGTAAAGATCACTAATTACACCTGGATCATGTATCTTTTCTGAACTCAATGGGTGCTCTGGGTCATCAAAAAAGTTTTGATATCTTACAGGGACATACCAATCTTTAGCCCCATAATTGGCATCTTCCCTTGGATTTCCATATATGTAGCTATTTAGGCCGCCAATTAGTAAAACGTAATCAATATCATTTTCTTCAATTGCATATTGAATAAAACGCTTGATTTCTTCTGGTTTATCAACACCATCATAATCTTTATAGATTGACTCTGTAGTTTTAAAATATGTTTTTATTCCCACATTGTTTTTATGTTTTACTAACCTATTAATGAAGAATTTAAACTTTCTTGGACCGATTATTACCATATCGTATTTGTCATTTGCAGAAAATGGACTTATTTCAGGTTTATCATATGTAATTTTTATTTCTGAATCTTCTGCAATGAATAATTTTTCTAATTTTGGGGAGTATTTAACTGGATAGATTTCAACAATAACTTTTGTAACTCTTTTTTTCTCACCATTAAGACCACATACAACCCGATATTTATATGATTGATATGGATAAGGTGTCTCACTTGAATATATTTCTTCATTTTTTTCAGATTTTACAGGTATATTATATTGTGCTGATGATAGAATTATATGTTGAGGGGCAGGACGAACTTCATTTTGAATTTCAGTTTCTTTAATATTTTCAATATTTACATCTACAACAACATTAGTAACCCCAAATGGAAGTTCAATTACTTTTACAATCTTTGGAAGGACCGGTTCGCCTGGAATTGATAAATATGTATCTATATTTTCTAAATCAACTTCAACATAATTTTCTTTACTTTGTTCAACCTTCAATGATGAAAATGATAAAGTAAATGATTCTGATTTTGTAACTAATTTTTCGTTTTCTTTTATTTTTTCAATTGATAAATCATTGTTTATTGCAACTGCTCCAATTCCACTAAAAACTAATATTCCAATAACTAAAATTGACATAATTTTTTTCATTTTTTACCTCCCATTATTTTTATACTGTACTTTATATTAAAATTAGGCTTTTATTATATAAATGTTTCTCATATAATTTTTTTTAATAAAGCCCTCCAATTATTACAAATATTTTCCATTTAAATACTTTTCTTTTTTTTATTTTCTTTTTATTATTAATCTAATAAAAAATTCGAATTTGAAATTCTTTTTCAATATGCAAATGGTTGTTTAAATAAATCCAATAATTGATTTAAAAATTTGTCTTCTTTCCCTCTATTTTTAGATAATTTTATTTTATCTTGTTTTAGATAATTTTGATAATAACTCCATTCTTCAAAAAAATCCATGTAATTATCAATCAATTTTTTATTTGGTAAACTCTCTTTAAAAGTAATAAGAATTCTCCATGCATCATCAATAATTTCTTGATTTTTACGAACGAATATAATTTCTCTTCCGATATGTTTACGTTCAAAAAAAACATCAGTTTTATCAGCTTCTTTAAATGGAAAAATGCGCCCTTTTATGGATTTAGTTTTTTCAAGTATATCCATATCTAAAAATTTTTTTAAATGATAATTAGCAGTAGATGAAGAAATTCCTAACTCTCTACAAAGATCTTTCTGAGAAAAAAAAGTAATATGTAAAAAATGTAAAAAAATTAGACAAGGAATTTCTTGTCTTAATAACTGAAGAATTTTTTTATCATTTTTTCCAACTTTGTCTTTTGGATAAATAAGTTTGTATTTTCCTTCAGATTTAATTTCAATTATCTCTAGTTTTAGCATGTATCTGATATGATAATTCAATGTTGTTTTGGGAATATTAGTCTTCCTTGAGATTTCTCTTAAATTTAAACCTGGATTATTTTTAATAAAATCAAATATTTCTCTTCGAGATTTTAATTTCAATTCTTTCTTTTTTTTTCTCATATTCCCTCTTTCTACATCTATTTATTGTTTTTTAAAGTATAAATAGATTTTTGAAAAAAATAAAGAAAAGAGAAAATTTGTTTTATCTTCTTATTAGATCAAGAGAACTTAATTCTTCAGATAGTTTGTCTACTGCTTTTGATACATCTTCTATTTGTCTTGCACCGGTACATACAATTTTACCTGACCCAAATAAAAGCATTGCAACTCTTGGCTCTTTTATTCTATATACAAGACCAGGGAATTGTTCAGGTTCATATTCAACGTTTTCGAGCCCGAGTCCCATTGCTACTTCGTTAAGATTGAGCTCTGTGTTCAAGTCAGAAATTGCAACAATATTTTGTATAACAATTTTGAGACTCTTGTATACTTCTACATTTAGTTTTCTAAGTTTTTCTGCAATTATGTCTACCGTTTTTTGCACATCTTCAACATTTTTTGCACCTGTACAGTTAGCTTTTCCACTTCTAAATAGAAGTGTTGCTGTTTTTGGTTCACTTAGTCTATAAACCAAACCTGGAAATTGTTCTGGTTCATATTCTGCTTCTTCTAATGATTGTGCTATCACATCTAAATCCAGCTTATCTGCAAAAGATGTTGACGCTACAATGTTTTCAACAATTACTTCTGGCATAATTTTTCATCTCCTTAAAAAGCCCCAATTGATGTAAGCTTTTCTTTCATTATCTCAATGGCTTTTGATGCTTCCTCAAAGTCCTTAGTTCCAGTACAAACAATTTTTCCTGAACTAAAAATCAATATTATTGCACCAAAATCATCCATTCTGTATATTAAACCTGGAAAATTACTAGGTTCATAATCAACCTTTTCCAGTAATAGGCCTTTTGATATTGAACTTAGATGCAATTCTTTGTTTATATCTGTTGAAACGACCATATTATGGATTTCAATATCTATTTCCTTTTTAACGTTAGCATTTATTGACTCTAGCTTATCAATAAATTCGTCTAATGCCTTTTCAACATCTTCAATTTTTTTTGCACCTGTACATATTGCCTTCCCACTGGGGAGTAATAATATTGCTGTTTTTGGCTGTTCCATCTTATAAGTTAATCCTTTGAATTTTTCAGGATCATAACTAACGCCTTCTATTTTCTGAGCAATATCTTCTATTAAAACGTCATCTGCTATCTGTGCATGTGCAACAATGTTTTCAATAGTTATTTCTGTCATATAATTCTGGCCTACCCTTGCTCGAATATATAAAGGGTATTTAAATACGTTTCGTCGTTTTAAGGAGAAAAAAAGAATAATTTATAATCAAATTTTTTTAAGGATATGTTTCCAAAGCGAGAGATCCATCTCCTTGTAGAGGTAATTTATCAGTTCTCCAGGTTCCATGACCGATGTAATCACCGTTATCCTCTATTAGAGGATTTCCCTCTCGATAGTTTATTTGCCAACCTAACCAATAATAAAACCAAAAAATTCGAATATTTTTCACTTTTTCATATAAGGTTGGATTTTTATATTCTAGCCAATTTTTCATACCAGGTATATAGATATAATGAACCAGCCTATCATATGCTTTATCTGCAGCTATCCAAGCTTTTCCATATGATGCTCCTTCACTTAGCTTATCAAAAAATGCTTTTGAAAAAATACTATTATAAAAATCGGTGAAACCATGATTAAAGCTATCAGTATCGGTCATTATTATTCTTTTAGGATCTGATAGATATGGTATGAACTTTCCAGAAAAACATGAATTTATTACAATTGTACCTGTATTGTATTCTTTGACTTTATCCAGCCATCTACTTAAATCTAAAGCATATATATATCCATCTTTAACAGTGACCTTTCCTATACTTTTATTACCATGGGATACAATGTAAATACAATAGTTACTTTGATTGTTGATACGGTTTACTAACCACTCTGTTATTGCTTTTGATATGTTAATTAAAGTATCACTACAATCTACGCCAGGTAAACTTAGATTCCTAGATAAATACATGATAGAATCATCTGAATATCCTAATTTTTTAAATGTGTTGTAAGCATTTTCTCCATCTCGTTCAAATATTGGCTGTAACCAGTCGGTTTCACCTCTTCCTCCAGCTATTATTATTACTGAATGATTAAAATTGTTTTTTACTATTGATTTTGGAAATGTTGTTGTATATTCATTAATACCTGCATTAGTCACTTTAGAAAAACCTAATACAAAAAGCATGATTACCATAATTGTTAGTATTTTAATTTTCATTTTTATCATCTTCTAACATTTTTATTATTCATATATAATATTAATATTCTACTTGTAATAAAATATTCTTTGAAAAATTTGTTCAAAATAGGATAATATTTATACTTAAGACGGTAAATGCATAAATAATGGAAAAAATTTATTTAATATTTTCGGACCATTTTTTTAAAATTTAATAAAATAAGTATCAAATTTGTATTTCTGAAGGTTTAATATAATTGTTCTCGAAAGAATTATTTTTTACAGATTTACCAAATATCATCAATATTTAAATCGCTTTTTTCATCGTCTTTTTTTTGTTTTTTCTTATTTTTACTGCCATTAATCTTATCAAGTAAACCACGAAATTCGTTAGTTCTATATTCGATTCTTCGCTCACAGCTTGCAACAGCAAGCTCTCCTCTTGTTCTTTCTATTAGGTTTCTAACCATATCTTGTTTTTTCTTAATGGGGATAAGACCAGATGGATAATCAAAACGAATAATTACCTCGTAGATTTCCTCCATCATATTCAAATATTCTTCTGCTTTTTTTGCTTTACCAGATCTTATAGAATCAAGGGACGTTCTTCTTAGCTCACCTACTAGATCACATAGACCTAGTAAATAAGAGCTATATGTTGTTTTTATATCATCAGGATCTGGCAAATCTTTACCTTTCATAATATTAAAAAAACAGTTTGCCTCAACAACTTCTTGGGCTGCATTTTCAACAAAACCTGCATGATACAGGTCAGGATAACCCTCTGTTAAAGTATATAAATCTTGAAGTTTGGTTGATGCTTTTTTAATATTGTTACTTGCTTCTTTCATTAGTTCTTGATGGATGCTTTGTATAGCTTTTCTACAGCCAATAATAATTTCACGTGAAGAGCGTAGTGCTTTTTCACGGATCTTATCTTTGCCATCAATATTTTTTTCGATTTTATCAACAATTTTATTTAAATTTTTCATACTAACTCCATATTTTTTACATGAACTTTTTATTTACCCAAAAATCAGGTTCTTCTCCTTTTAAAACTTTATTTATCTGATCTGCACAAACTGTACCTGCTTTGATTTGCGCTTCTTTTGTATTTGCACCAAGATGAGGTGATAAAATTATATTATCAAGTTTTAATAAATTATTATCTTTAGAAGGCGGCTCCTGTTCAAATACATCTACTGCTGCACCAGCAAGCTTACCTTCATTTAGAACTTTATATAATGCCTTTTCCTCAACAACCCCGCCACGTGAAGCATTTATTAAATAGGCGCCATTTTTCATAAAGCCAAATGTTTTTTCATTTAATAGATAATGGGAATCTTTTGTATGAGGGATATGTAAAGATATAAAATCTGCTTCTCTTAACAATGATTCTAAATCTTTTCTAGTAGCACCCATCCTGCTTGCTTTTTCATCTGTACAATGAGGAGAATAAACTAAAACTTTCATGCCAATACAATTTGCAATTTTTGAAACGTGTTGGGCAATTAACCCAGATCCTATAAGACCTAAAGTTTTTCCATGTAGTTCTGTCCCTTTTAGCTGTTTTTTTATCCATTCTCCTTTTTTCATAGTAGAATCTGCTTTTGGAACGTATCTTGAAATAGAAAGCATATGGGCAATGGCAAGTTCAGCAACACTTTTTGTTGATCCTGATGGGGAATTTACAACCTTTATACCATGTTTTCCAGCTGTTTCAATATCAATGTTATCCACTCCAATTCCAGCCCTTCCAATAACCTTTAGATTTCCTTTGGCACCAGCTTCAACAATTTCTTTTGTAACCTTTGTTCGGCTACGAACCATTAAAGCATCATAATTTGAGATTTCTTTTAAAAGAGTATCATTATCCATCTCATCATAATTAAGTTCATGATTTGCGTCTTTAAAAACTTGTAATGCTTCTTCTGCTGATTTATCTGTTACTAATACTTTCATAAATAATCCTCCATGGGTCTGTATGCAAAATCATATAAAAATCTTTATGGCCAATTTTATCCAACTAAATGTACGCCATCACCACTAGTTCCAAATTGATTTTTCATTTTCTTTCTATCTTCTACAACTTTATGACATTCATAACACAGTCCTACGATTGTTGCTGTATTATCTGAGATGTTCCCCGAAATTGGTTTATAACTGTATCCTATCTTATGATAAAACCAAACTGGTGATTCAAGGTTCTTTCCACATCTTTTACATTTGTTTTTTTGATTTTTTATTATATCTTTTTTCAAAGAGTCTTTTAAGGGCATTTAGTCACTTTGAATTCTTTAAAATTTTAAGCCAAATGATCCAATCTAAAATCAATGCCTGGGTACTCTGCTTCTTCCCCTAGTTCATCCTCAATTCTTAAAAGCTGATTGTATTTTGCGTTTCTATCAGATCGTGCTGGTGCACCTGTTTTTATCTGACCCGCACTTGTTCCTACCACTAAATCTGCAATAAAGTTGTCCTCAGTTTCACCGCTTCTATGGGAGACAACTGCAGTCCATCCTTGGTCATGTGCCATTTTTATTGCATTTAAGGTTTCTGTAACAGATCCAATTTGATTTAATTTTATTAAAACAGAATTTGCAGCTCCTAGTTTAATTCCTTTTTCTATCCTTTTTGTATTTGTAACGAATAAATCATCACCCACAATTTGTACTTCGGTTCCAATTTTTTTGACAAGTTCGACCCAAGAATCCCAATCGTCTTCGGCAAGACCATCTTCAATGCTTACAATTGGATATTTCTTACACAAATCAACATAAAAGTCAACCATTTCTCCGCCTGAAAAGGTTTTTTTCCCAATTGTATATTTGTCGTTTTTAAAAAATTCGCTAGAGGCTGGATCCAATGCAATTTTCATTATATCCGAATAGCCTGCACTTTCAACAGCTTTAAGCATTAAATCAAGTCGTTCATCAACACTTTTAATATTCGGAGGGGCAAACCCCCCTTCGTCTCCAATCAAAATTGCTCCAGATCCAAATTTTTCTTTTAAAATTTTTGCAAGATGCCTATAACTTTCAGATACCATTCTTATCCCTTCGGAAAAGCTTTTTGCGCCTGTAGGCATTAGCATATGTTCCTGTATTGAGTTTTCTTGTCCTGCATGTTTACCGCCGTTTATTACATTGCACATTGGAACTGGTAGCATATGGGGAATAACTCCAAACAATTCCCCAATATATTCAAATAAAGCAAGTCCTTTTGATGCAGCTCCAGCCTTACAAACTGCCATACTAACTGGTAGTATTGAATTTGCACCAAGTGCATCTTTATTTTCAGTTCCATCAAGTTTAAGCATGATATTATCGATTGTTTCTTGTGCTATAGGATCCAAACCAACTAGTTTTGGTGCAATTGTTTTGTTTACATTTTTAACTGCTTTTAGTACACCTTTTCCAAAATATCTGGATTTATCATTATCACGAAGTTCTAATGCTTCATGTTGTCCTGCACTTGCACCACTTGGCGTTATTGCACGAAAAATTCCTTCATCTGTAGCAACTTCTGCTTCGACTGTTGGATTTCCTCTTGAGTCTAAAACTTCTCTTGCTCTAATTTTTATAATATTGGACATTTGGTCCTCCCACTAAAGGAAATAAACTCCTATAATATATCTTTTATCTTATTTGGAATTTAGTAGAAACACTTAAGACTAGATTTCTCTTTATGCTGTTTGGAGGACAAATTATGCCGAACATATATATGTATATAATTGTAATTATTGTGATTTTTTTGTTGCTGATAATTGCATCTGCAATAAAAATAATGGCAGAATATCAAAGAATTGTAGTTTTTAGATTAGGAAGATTGATTGGAATTAAAGGGCCTGGATTGGTTTTTATAATTCCAATTATTGACAGTTATATAAAACTTGATTTACGTACAAGAGTAATTGACGTTCCGAAACAAAGGGTAATTACTGAAGATAATGTAACAGTTGATGTAGATGCAGTGGTATATTTTAGAATAACAGATCCAGAAAAAGCTGTAATTGAAGTTCAAAGATATGATGTCGCAACAAGTCTTCTTGCACAAACAACACTGCGAGATATTTTAGGTCAAAAAAGTTTGGATGAACTACTTTCTAAAAGAGATGAATTAAATAAAGCTCTTCAAGAAATAATTGACCAAGGAACCGATCCATGGGGAATAAAAGTTTCAGCAGTAACAATAAGAGATGTTGCTCTTCCCGAGGAAATGCTAAGAGCAATAGCTAAGCAAGCAGAGGCAGAAAGAGAGAAGAGATCTAGAATAATAATTGCTACAGGTGAATTTCAAGCGGCACAAAAAATGTTGGACGCTGCAAAATTATATGAACAAGCACCAACTGCACTTCGCCTTAGAGAACTTCAAACACTTGCAGAAATTGCTCGTGAGAAAAATCTTATTGTCGTACCTGGTGGAGATATAGGAAAAGTTGCTGGATTAGCAAAAGCCATGCAAAAAGAAGTAAAGAAATGAAAATTAAATATTTCTTATTTTTTTTAATTTTCATTTTAATTTTTTCAACATTTTGTTCAGTTGCAGGTAGTTCTAATGTCCTTGTTGTAGAAATAACTGATACAATAGATCAATATACAGTTGAAATTTTTAAAGAAAGTCTAAAACAAGCAGAATCTGAAAATTCAGAAGCAATAATTCTTCTTATTGATACTCCTGGTGGAGGGCTTTCTCAAACCTTTGAAATAGCAGATATCATAAATGAAAGCAAAATCCCGGTGATAGGCTATGTTTATCCATCTGGGTCTTTTGCTTGGTCGGCAGGGACTTTCATCTTGATGAGCACCCATATTGCAGCAATGGCTGATAATACATTGATTGGTTCTTGCCAACCAGTTGAAATAACTGCTGAAGGAACAAAATATATCACTGAATCAAAAATAATAAACGCACTTGTTTCCTGGATTAAGGTTCGTGCTGAAAAATTCAATCGTAATCAAACTATTGCTGAGAGATTTATAACTGAGAATTTAAATCTTAATGCAACCCTTTCAAAAAATTTTGGGGTAATCGAGCAGGTTTCTCCGTCAATAGATAAGCTTCTTAAACAGATAAATGGAACAACAGTTATAACATCTTCAGGTGAAGTTTTAATTGAGACAAAGAATGTGAAAAAAATATATTATTCCCCATCTATTGGAATACAATTTATGAAATTTTTTTCAAATCCAATTATTTCTTCTCTACTATTGATCCTTGGGATTTTTGCTTTGATTTTTGGAATATCTTCACCTGGTTTTGGTGCAGAAGTTTTTGGTGTAGTAGCAATTCTTTTGTCTTTTATTGGTTCTGATTTTTCAATACCACTTTTAAGCATAATCTTTTTAATTATTGGATGCCTTCTGCTTATTGTTGAAATATTTGCCACACCTGGATTTGGTGTGATAGGAATAGGTGGAATAATATGTCTAATTGTAGGATCAATATTTTTAATACCAACATATCCTACAACAGGTTGGGTGATATCAATGGATTGGATAAATGATGCAATTATTATTTTAGTATCAGTTGGAATTCTTATAGCACTGTTTTTTGTGTTTTTGTTGTATAAAATAATTCAGATACGCAATAAGAAAAAAGCTATGGGTACTTTTGTTGGTGAGACTGCAAAAACTGTTGATAGAATTTCACCTGAGAAATCTGGTTATGTACGTTTCAAGGGCGAGTTGTGGGAAGCAAAATCAGATTCAAATATCGAACCTAAAACAAAAGTAATAATTGTAAAAAAAGATGAAACTACACTTATTGTAAAACCAAAAAGTTAACATTGCAAACATTAATCAACCCTATCTTACTTTACGACTTCTAGTTTTAAATGAATAATGGCTTAAAATTTCACTTTCTCGGCGGCGTCGAAGAAGTTGGTAGACTTGCAATGGTCCTTGAACTAGGTGAAAATAAATTATTATTTGAATATGGTATGTCGCCTGGCAAACCACCTGAATATCCACTACCTCCTCCCCCTATCGACTTAGTTTTATTAACTCATGCCCATCTTGATCATTCAGGTATGATTCCTTGGCTGTTTTCTAGATATGACCAGAACATACTTACTACAAAATTAACCGGTGAGATATCCAATTTATTACATAAAGATTCCATTAAAATTGCTAAATCTGAAGGTTATGCAGTACCTTATAGTACTTCTGACTTAAAAGAAGCAAAAAATAGTATTATTCCTATAAAGCCAAATGAAACCCGAAAAGTTGGAGAGGATTTTGATATTATCTTTCATGATGCAGGGCATATTCCTGGTTCTTTAATGTTTGAACTTGTTGCTGATAAAAAATTACTTTTTACCGGTGATTTCAATACTGATGATACAAGACTTGTGAAAGGAACTAGGCCAGTTGATTGTGATATTTTATTTTTGGAAGGAACATATGCCGGAAGAGATCATGAAAAAAAAAGAGATGAAATTGAAAAAGATTTTTTAGATAAAATTGATGAAGTTGTAAAAAGAGGAGGTGTTGCTGTTTTGCCTGCTTTTGCAGTTGCAAGATCTCAAGAAATTGCATTAGTTCTAAAAAATTCAGGCTATAATATTTGGTTTGATGGAATGGGTAGAAAAGTTTCAAAAATTTTTTTAAAATATAAGAATTATTTAAGGTCTACTGAAGACTTAAAAAAGGCCTTAAATAAAATGAATATGGTTCATTCTGATCAGGGTAGAAAATTAGCTCTGAAAGCAGATGTAATTTTGACATCTTCAGGCATGATGGAAGGAGGCCCTGTATTGACATATGCAAATAAATTAAAAGACGACCCAAAAAGTGCATTTTTACTTACCGGTTATCAAGTTGAGGGTACCAATGCTAGATTGTTAGTTGATAAAGGTAGGCTAAATTTTTATGGTGTAACAGAAAAAATTAATTGTGAGGTTCAATATTTTGATTTCTCTGCTCATGCTGGGCATTCTGAATTAATTGAATTTGCTAGAAAATGCAATCCAGAAAAAGTTGTTATTATGCATAGTGAGAACAGAGAGGCTCTTGTTGAACCAATAAAAGAATTTGCTGAGGTAATAACCCCAAGTACTGGGGAATTAATAAATTTGTAACAATTATTTTTAGCAATAATTTTATATGTATTTTGAAAAAATATATTGGAAAGAGGAGAAAATGTAATGGCCGAACTTACACAAAGGCAAAAATATGATCTTAAAAGAAAAATCGAAGAGCTCAAAGAAGCAAAGGGTAGGCATACAGAGCTTATATCTTTATATATTCCACCGGATAAACAAATATTTGATGTTACTGCTTATCTAAAAAATGAATATTCACAATCTCAAAATATTAAATCTAAAACTACAATGAAAAATGTTCTTTCTGCAATAGAGTCAATTACCAACAGACTTAAACAGTTCAAGCAACCTCCAGAAAATGGTCTTATCTTTTTTGTGGGACATAAAAGTGTTGGTAGCGATAAAACAGATATGGTTGCAAATGTAATTGAACCTCCTTTGCCCATTGCTACTTTTCTTTATCGTTGTGATTCTGGGTTTTATATAAAGCCCCTTGAAGATATGTTACATGAAAAAGAAATCTATGGGCTATTACTTATTGATCGTAGAGAATGTACTGTAGGAATTTTGAGGGGAAATAGAATAGATTTGTTAAAAACTATGACTTCTCAGGTTCCTGGAAAACATGGAAGAGGGGGCCAATCTCAAAGAAGATTTGAACGTTTAACAGAGATTGCTGCTCATGAATGGTTTGTTAAGTGTGGCGATAAAGTCAGTGAGATTTTTTTGGGTGAAGAGGAGATTAAGGGTATTTTTGTTGGTGGGCCAGGTCCTACTAAACAATATTTTGTTGATGAAAATTATCTTCATTATGAAATCCAAGAAAAAATTGTTGATACATTTGACACCGGTTATACAGATGAATATGGTTTAAGAGAGTTGGTTTCTGCTGCTTCAGAGACCATGGGTAATTTAAAAGTATCTAGGGAAAAAAAGCTGATGAAAAGGTTTTTAAAGGAAATTACAAAGACTGATAATAGCCTTGCAGCTTATGGTGAAAATCAGGTTCGAAAAGCACTTGAATTAGGCGCTATTGACGTTCTTCTTCTATCTGAAAAGTTAAGGAAATATAGAATTAAATTAAAATGTTCTTCTTGTAATTATTCTGAAAAAATAACGATTTCTGAGGAAGATTTAAAGGAATTTGAATCTCCTGAATGTAAAAAATGTGATAATTCTTCAGATATGGAGATTGTTGAAAAAATTGATCTTATAGATGAGCTTTCTGATCTTGCAGAAAAAACTTCTTGTTCTGTTGAACTAATATCACCTGGAAGCGAAGAGGGAGATTCTTTATATTCTGCTTTTAACGGAATAGCTGGAATTCTTAGATATCCTTTAGATTTTTAGATTAACTAATTATTTTTCTACACACATTTTTATTTATAATTAATTGTTTTTATTATAATTAATTTAAACCGATGGTTTTATAAATAATGAAATATATTAATATTATAGGTAATTTATATGGTTTCAAGAGAAGATTTCAAATCATTTATACCTGCTAAAAAAATTATTCCTGAACTGACTTTAAAAGCCGTTGCAGTTGGCGCCCTTCTAGCAATTATTCTGGGTGCTGCAAATGCATATCTTGGCCTTTATGCCGGTATGACTGTTTCAGCAGTTATTCCTGGGGCAGTAATGGCTTTTGCATTACTTAGGCCTTTTAAGGGTACAATTTTAGAAGTTAATATTGGTATGATGGGGGCGGCGGCAGGTGAAGCACTTGCTGCAGGTGTTATTTTTACAATTCCTGCTCTTGTACTTCTAAAGGCATGGACTGAAATTCAATATGTTGAAACAACAATTATTGCCTTACTTGGTGGATTAATTGGCGTTTTATGGATGGTGCCTCTTAGAAGGGCCTTAATTATAAAAACAGACCTGCCATTTCCAGAAGGAATTGCAGTTGCCGCAGTATTAACAACAACTGTTGGTGGAGAAGATTTGTCTAAAGAGGAAAAAGGCAGTGGAGTAAGTGGCATATGGCTTATTGTCGGTGTTCTTGTTGGAGGATTACTTAAATTTGGGCAAGTTGGATTAAAAGCATTTAGCGGTGCTATACATAGCATTATTGATATTGGAAAATATAATATTGGAGGCGGAGAAAGGACAGGTTATTTTTATGGCGGAGTTGCAGCATCCCCTGCACTTCTTGGTGTAGGATGGATTATTGGTCCAAAAATCGCTTCTTTTGTATTTGTTGGGGGTCTTCTTGGATGGGTTATTTTAACACCCCTTATTGCTCTTGCAACCGGACTTCCAATGCCCGGTACTGATCCAGCATTAACTGCTCAACAGGCAGCAGATCAGATAAAAGATGCATTTGTACTTGGAAATGGTAATTTCGATATTGGCAGTAAAATATGGGGCTTTTTTGAAATTTGGGGTTCATACATTAGATACATTGGTGTCGGCGCTATGCTTGTTGGTGGTCTTTATACAATATTTAAGTTAAGATCAAATCTTGCATCTGGAATCAGAGAAGCAATTATTGGTATAAGAGGTGGCGAGGTTAAAGCCAAAAAGAGAACTAATTGTGATATGAATTTCAAATTTGTTTTCTTACTAATTGGTGTTCTCACAATTCCAGTATTTTTAGTATTTGGATTTATTTCAAATAATTGGCCTGTTTCTGCATTTATGGCTGTTTTTGCAATACTTTTTGCATTTATTGCTAGTGCAATTGCAGGTTACATGGCTGGTCTATTAGGTTCATCAAATAATCCAATCTCAGGTGTTACAGTAATTGTTTTACTTGTCACAAGCCTTTTACTGCTTGGTTTTGGTCTAAGCGGTTCTGGTGCTTTTGGCGTAGCGATTTTAGTAGCAGCTGTTATTTGTTGTGCTGCTGCTATATCTGGAGATGTTTTACAATCAATGGCTTGTGGTACAATGGTTGGTGCAACACCAAGAAACCAACAGATTGCAGAAATGATAGGTGTTATTGCCGCTGCTCCAATTCTAGCAATTGTAATTCAAGCACTTGATAAAGCATATACGATTGGGAGTCCCAATCTTGTTGCGCCTCAAGCTTTTCTTATGGCTGGAATTACAAGAGGTGTACTTACCGGTGAAATGATTTGGCCATTTGTTTTTGCAGGTATGGTTCTTGCATTTGTGCTTATCTTAATTGATTTACCAGTACTTCCTGTTGCAATTGGAATTTATTTGCCATTTACTTTAAGTGTACCAATTTTTGGCGGCGGTATTGTTAGACACATTACAAACAAATTTATAGCAAAGAAATACGGAAGTTTCGATGAAGAAGAAATATCTGATTGGGAACTTGCGGTAAAACAAACAAATGTTAAACCAAAAGAAAAAATTATAAGAACTGGTCTTCTTTTTACTGCTGGGCTTATTGCAGGAGAAGCTTTGACTGGAGTTGCTGTTGCATTCCTGATCATAGGAGGAATTAAACCATACATATTTGCATATCCTCCGATACTGCCTTCGATACTCATATGGCTGTTTGTAGCAATGCTTCTTGCCTATATCCCACTGAGGGTAATGTTTGATAAGAAGAAATAAAGAGAAAAAACAGAAGCTACCAACACTAGAACAAATGCTTCAGTTTAGACCACAAAGACTTGATTTTGAATGGTCAACAAACTCTGAAGGAATAGTTGAAATAAAAGTACCGAAGTTCCAAAGTAACTTCGGTAAATCTTTTTGTAAATTTATCAGAAAAGATGAAAATATTATTGCAAAAATGGATAAAATCGGGTCTTTAGTATGGAATAATTGTGATGGTAGAAATTCAGTTAAAGATATATTAGAAATTGTTAAAAAAGAATTTTCCAAAGAAGAAAATATTGACAATCGACTATTTTTATTCTTACAGCAAATGTACTCACTTCATTACATTTCTTTATAGATTGATAGTAAAAATCTTTTAGCAAAGTATATAAAAACAAAATTGGTTTTTTTATTATGAAAGTCTATTTTCAAGAAGAAGAAAAAAAATTATTTGAAGGCTATCCAGTAACAGCTGTTTTGATATTATGGTTTTTCAGATCGGTTTTTATTGCTTTTTTTGTTTCATTTTTCTTTATACCAATTTTTGCAGCTATTAATCGTTCATTTTTTGATAACATTTTATTTTTTTATCTTATCATCTTTTTTCCAATATTAATTATTGTTTTTTTATATCAGATAGCTCTTAGGAAATCATATCATTTTTATATTACAAACGAGCGAATTATTTTAGAAGGTGGTATATTGTTAAAAAAGATAAAAAGCGTTCCATATCATAAAATTACAGACGTTTCAATTTATCAAAATATAATTGAGAGAGTAGTTAATATTTCAACTTTAAATATTCATACAGCGGGTACTGGTGTTCAAATCCCTGAAATTCGATTTTTTGGTCTGAGAAAACCTGAAAAACCCCATTCTATTATCGTAAAAGAGCTGAAAGCCTTTAAGGCTGATAAAAGGCAAGCATCGGCTTATAGCGATTAATCCTTAGTTTAGACAATTATTAAATGGTATAATTATGAAGACATATGAGTTAATTGACCATACTGCAGATATTGTTGTAAAGGCCTATGGAAAAACATTATCTGAAGCTTTTCAGAACGCTGCAAAAGCAATGTTTGACCTTATTACTGATAAGTCTGAGGTTGAGTCTGTGGGGCAGTATATAATTGATTTAGAGGCACCTGACCTTGAACAACTTCTTGTTGATTTTCTTTCAGAACTCTTATTTTTAAATTCTGCAAAAAATTTAGTTTTTGGTTTTTTCAATATCACTCTTGATGATAAAAAAAATAAACTTTCTGCAGTGGTTTGCGGTGAAAAATTTGACTTATCAAAACATAAAATTGGGGCGGAAATAAAAGCAGTGACATATCATATGCTTGAAGTAAAAAACAAAAAACCATTTCATGTTAAAGTTTTATTTGATATCTAATTTAAAGTTTTTTTAGAAGGGCAAAACATCTAATAATGATTATTACTATTGGTATAAATATCAATAAAAGTCCAACTGCAACAATTTCAATTGTTGAGAAATTTAATAAAGAAATTATTAAACTACCAATAGAGAGAATAAAACCTGCAATAATGAAATCTCGTCCCATATTTTTATTTATCTTGTACCAAATTTCTGGGTTATTAACAGTTTTAGAAACTCTAAATCCATATAGCCAATTTGGCTTTACTTTTTCTAAGAACAATGGAAATCCTTGGATTATTTCAGATATTCCTGCTATAAAAAAGATAAGGATAATTAAAGTTTCTGAATTCATTATTTTCACCATTTTTTCCATATTTTTTAAATACTTTTAATGAACCATTATTTTTGTTTATATAATTTAAGCTTTATTTGTTTTTATTGAGTGGTCCCAACCGGACGGCCCCTCCATGTATTTTTTTCCTTTCCTCTCTCCCGGATTCCGTCCGGTTTCTCCTCACATTACATAAAAAACTTTTTAGTAAATATTAAATAAACAACTTTGATAACAATTGTTAATATATTGGTGTAAATTATGACATGCGGAAAAATCACAGAGGATATGAATCTTAAGAAAGTCATTGATAACCATCCAGAATTAATCCCTGTTTTTCAAAAGTATAATATGGGTTGTGTAGGTTGTATTGCAGCCTCTTTTGAAAAAATAAGAGATATTGCTACAGTTCATGGAATTGATATAAAACAATTTTTAAAGGAATTAAATCAAGTGATAAACAAATAATTTTGAAATAATAAAAAAAAAATTAAGAAGAAATATTATTTCTT
>Ga0272442_10003167_pt1 | contig 23257 bp, 12 predicted proteins | sample SSMForm2O_FD_200262 | JGI IMG/M metagenome (GOLD analysis project Ga0272442, IMG submission 200262) | Marine sediment archaeal communities from Little Sippewissett salt marsh, Falmouth, MA, United States - SSM-Form-2O | ecosystem: Environmental > Aquatic > Marine > Wetlands > Sediment ...
GTGCCGGGCCTCCTTGGCTTGATGAGCCTGTCCTCACGAAAGTACGTGTATCCGCCTTCCAGGTTGACCTTCGGGAGAACTGCCCCGACGGCGATATCTCGTTGCGCCCTGGCTGCGTCAATGCCATGGCCGGCTGCGGCCAAGTCCGGATTGTTGCCCAGCGCAATCTCGACAGCCTTCGCCAAGGTGATCGGCGCGTCCACCGCTTGGGCTGTGGGACGCGAGGTAGGGGAGCTTGTTCGCTCGGAGCCCAAGCCGTACTCTCTCAGCACCCGTCGCGGCATCTCTGCATATGGGTCTCTCGGATCGAGCAGGAGGCAACCCGCCAGCGCCCCGGCCAACGCGAGGGCCGCCGTCAGACCTACCATCACACGGACCACCACCATGGGGAAGCCCGGCCAAAATGCCGTGATTCGCGATCCGATCTTCATGTTCTATCCCTCAATGCAGGACGTTGGTGTCCAAGACCCTGGCTTGGTCCGGAGCAACCCGCTCGCCCATGACCTTTGCGACCGTCCCCCCGAACATCTTGCTTAGCATGTGCCGATCGATGCTGCTGATGTAGATGCTCCGATCATTGCCTTCGTATACGCCGAAGGCGCAGGGCAGGAGGACACACACCTCCGGGCTCTCCGTCAGCATGGTGTGAGCGTACTTCGCCCTGCCAAATTGCACGATGCGTACCTGTCGGTTGTGATGGACGCCGTGGGCTGCCATGGATTTGTTCAGGTTGAGGATGCCCTTGCAGCCGAAGCCTTCCGCCTCGAGCGCCGCCTTGAGTGCTATGGATGCTTGGTCGACGTCCGCATACTTGCTCTGGTGGACCGTAACGATCGTCCCAGGCGTGGCCTGGGACATGATCAGCGCAACCACCACTGCGCCCGTCATAAGCCCAACCAGCAGAAAGACGACGTGCAGCTTCCATCTGTCGGAACTCGCTGGCGGTCTCTTGTCAAGGGGAGGGTCAGATCTCGCTTCGGATTCTGTCATTGTTGTTCTCCTTGGTTTCTTTTTTCGGTTTGGGTGTCTCGATACCGGCGGCCGGCATCGCGGCGTATACGTGGGAGCACTTGTCCGCACTCGTTTCCGTGTTACAGTCTTCCACCTGGAGAAGTCGCACGTCATAGCCAAATTGGCTCAGATAGCCTATGACGTCGTGCGATGACTGGCCAAGCTCCTTGAGATACGCGTGATGGATCTCACAGAAGATCTGGGGCTCGTCCTTCTCCAGAACGGCTTTCGCGCCGTCCAACGCGAGCAGTTCACTACCTTCGCAGTCCAGGTTGATCAGATCGATTCTGCCAATTTCCTGGACCACGACAAACTCCGTCACAGTCATGGCCTCTACCCAGATCGTCTGTCCGCCCTGGGCTGGTGTTATTCCGCTTCCTCCGCCACGTTTGTAGAACCGCATACGCGCGGACCGATTGCTCAACGCGATCCTGTAGGCGTCTACGTTTCTGACGCCGTTCCGGAAGAGGTTCTCCGTAAGCGCTGTATAGTATTCGGGTACAGGTTCAAACGCGTAGAGGTGCCCTGTGTCGCCAATTGCCTTGGCGATAGTGACCGCAGTAACGCCCCTGTTCGCCCCCACTTCTATAGCGCGCATCCCGGGCCTGGCAATCGACCGCAGGAAGCTCACCTCTCCGCCTTGGTGAGGACTGTTCTGAAGTTCATCCCGGAATTCGTCGGACCCGTACGTAAAGGAATCCATCATCGCTTTGTCCTTCTTGTACTTGCCCGTAAGTTTGCACTTGTCGCCGGGGACGTGGACGCGGAACTTCCCCCCGCCGCCAAAGGGCCTGCCCTTACGGCCGTATCGGCCACGCCGATTGCCTCCTTCTGATTGTGTACGTGGAGGCTGATCTCAAAGCGGTCCTCCGGATCAACTGGCCAATACGCGAGTCGCTGGACCGCGCGGCGCTGCTCCCGCGGCAAACGAAATTGCGGACGCCAAGAGAGGGAGCGATCCTCCCACGCTCTCTCCAACTCGAGGTGTCCTTCCAACTGGTCACGATTCACAACAGATGCCTACTCCAGCTTTCCACGGCCGCGAGCGACCGCAACCTCACCCACTTGGCTATCCGGATGGATCCGGGCTTTCTCCCAAGCCCGACCCGCATGGCGCCAAACGGCCTCACGGGGAATCTCGGCGGCTACAAGTTCTCCGCTTCACCTGGGACTACGACATTGCAATTCTTGCGCCAAAGAAGGGTATTCGGCATAAGCGAAGACCCAACATATGGTTACCGATCCTAGAGGATTCCGGGCCAGTGATTGCGGTTGCATTCCATGCAATCTCCGGTAAAGTGCAAATGCAATGGCCCTGGGCTGCAGGAGTCCCGGTTTGCTGCAGGCGAACCTGCGGTCCGGCGGAACGGCGGAGAAGGATGGTCCGCAGCGTGCCGGCGCGGCAGAGCTTGTTTCGCATGCGTAATGGGACCGTGCGGGTCTGTGGCAATGGATCCGGACGCCAGCTTCGCAAGAGAAGAGACCTTCATGCGGCGGATACACGTTGCGCCTGGTCGATGAGCCGCAATGAATGGAATACGGAGGTATAACGTATGCAGGAAGACGTGTACAAATCCATTCTGAGATCGCTGTCGGAGGCGGTTTGCGCCGTGGACCTGGGCCTGCGAATCCGTTGTCTTAACCACCAGGCGCAACAACTGACTGGCGTCAGTACGCAGGACGCGCTCGGTGCAGCGGTGGAGAGTGTCTTCCCTGCCGATGTGGGCGAATTACACTCGCTCATCACCAGGGTGATGGAGTCAGGCAAGGCCATCAGCGGTGCGCGCACGTACATTGTGAACCGCTGCGGTGAGAGTATCCCCGTGTTGGCCAACACGGCTCCCGTGCTGGACAACGCCGGAACGGTAAACGGAGTCGTGGTCACGCTCCAGGACAATCGCGAGATCGAACTGCTGCGCCGCGAGCTGCGCCACGAATACACCTTCTCTGATATCGTCAGTAAGAACGACCACATACGCCGTATCCTCAGAATCCTCCCCAACGTGGCCGAGAGCGGTAGCCCTGTCCTCCTTATGGGCCCGACGGGGACCGGCAAAGAGCTGTTCGCCCGTGCCATTCACTCTGCAAGTTCCCATAACCGGGGCCCGTTCCTGGCCATCAACTGCGGGGCCTTGCCCGACACGCTCCTTGAGTCCGAGTTGTTTGGGTACAAGAAGGGGGCCTTCACCGATGCGAAACACGACAAGCCGGGGCGCTTCGCTCTCGCCAAGGGAGGCACGCTGTTCCTGGATGAGGTGTCCAGCGTCTCGCCAGCCATGCAAGTCAAACTGTTGAGGGTGCTCCAAGAAAAGCGATACGAGCCTCTCGGCGCCACGCAGCCGGAGGAAGCGGACGTGCGGATCGTGGCCGCCACGAACCAGGATATCGCGGCCATGGTCGATGCGGAGGAGTTTCGAGCTGACCTTTACTACCGGTTGAATGTAATCGGCTTGCGTCTGCCCCCTTTGTCCCATCGATCCGAGGACATCCCCCTTCTCGTCGAGCATTTCATCGAAGTGTTGAATGCGGAGAAGGGACGGAATGTAAAGCGAGTGTCCCGGAGGGCCATGAGTTGGCTGATGCGCCATGACTATCCAGGAAATGTCCGGGAATTGCGCAACATCATAGAGCGGGCCTACGTCCTGTGCCGTCACGATGAGATTGAGGAAAGCTGCTTGACCTCTGACCTATTGGGAGCTTCGTCGTGTTCCGAGACCCAATCCGGACGTACGGTGGCGATACCGCTTCGGAGATTGGGGCCTGAGGAGCAGCGTCGGTTGATCGAGACAGCTCTTCGCGAACACGCCGGCCACCGTGGGAGAACCGCCGATGCGCTGGCGATCGACAAGTCCACGCTCTGGCGAAAGATGAAGAAGTACAAGATCGAGGTCCCCAAATCCTGAAGAGCAGCTAGAGCGGTCCAAACCCTCTTCGTAAGCCCCGAAGTCGAAAAGATGGTGCATGGAAGCTCATAACCCGTTCGCAAGCTGCAAACTTGGGCCGATCTGGTTATGAGGTCTCGGATGGCGAGCCGGGACGACGGAGAACGGATCCTTGCACTCCGCTGGCGGTGGTCCAAAACGTCGGGCCGTTGCAGATGCTGCAGTTACGATCGGCGTACGGGAGGCCTGATCCATGCTGCCAGAATGGCTGATGGCGTTGCTGGTGCTGCTGAAGGAGCGGTGGTCGAGCCAACGAGACACCCACGTCCGCTTCCTGAAGCTCCAGGTGGAGATCCTCCGTTCCCGGCTGCCAGGCAACCGGGTGATCCCGGACCCGGTCGAGCGGCAACGGCTCCTGAAGGCTGGCGCGGAGGTCGATCATGCCGTCCAGGATACCCTCGGCATCGTGAGCATCAAGACCTATCGCCGGTGGCTGCGCGAGCAGCGCGGAGGCCGAACGCCTGGCAAAGTCGGCCGGCCGCGGGTGATCCCGAAGTCGCTCCGCGAATTGACCGTCCGGCTTGCCCGGGAGAACGCTGGCTGGGGTGTGCGGCGCATCGTCGGGGAGCTGAAGAAGCTGGCGGTGAAGAGCAGCCGCAGCTCCGTTCGCCGGATTTTCGTCGAGGAAGACATCCTGCCCGATCCGGAGCGCCACGCCCCCAAAGGTGTCCAGACGCCTTGGCGGAAGTTCATCGCGATCCATATGAACGTGATGGTCGCCTGCGACTTCTTCTGCAAGACGATCTGGACGCCGTTCGGGCGGAAGACGGCGTACGTGCTAGCTTTCATCCACCTGGGCAGCCGGAAGGTGTTCCTCTCGCCCAGCACCTGCAACCCAACCGGCGAATGGATGCAGCAGCAGGCTCGCAACGCGAGCATGTGGGCGGAGGACGAAGGGATTGACATTCGGTTCCTCATCCACGACCGGGACACCAAGTTCACGGCGGGCTTCGACGAGTACTTTGATCGCGACGATGGCGGCGTGGCCAAAACGCCGCCAGGTGCTCCCATCGCGAATTGCTTCATCGAGTCTTGGATAGGCAGCCATAAGCGAGAGTGCCTCAACCATTTCTTCTGCTTCAGCCTGCGGCAGCTGGACCACATCGTCCAAACGTACTCCATGTACCACAACAGCTTCCGGCCACACCAAGGACTGGGCAACCGACTTCCGGGGAGCGGGGTCGACCCACCCGTTGACTCCGACGTGCCGCAAAACGTTCAGCGTCAGACCTGGCTCGGAGGCCTTCTCAGTCACTACTACCGCCAAGCTGCCTGAACAGACAGGTGTTCTTCTTGTCAAACAGCACCAGCGTTCCGGCTGGCTTACCTTCTCGGATACGCTTACCATAGCAGCCCAACCGCACCGGCCGGAATCCGCCCTGCCCACAACATCGGCAGCGCTGTCCTGCGACGCGCAACACGCCGCCCACGGACGGTTTGAGCCCCGCCCGACATTTTGGCCCGCCGCCGTGCCGGTGCTTGGACCGCGTCACCTGTCCATCATACCATGCCTCCGGTTGGCCGGGCTCGGCGGGCCAGGTTCGCCTTCCGGTTCGGCGCCCGGCTGCGGTTCGATCGTCCCTTTTCGCAGCACGGCACACATAGCCCTGCGGCCACACGTTAGAAGGCCTCTGCTGCGGCGACTGTCACCTGCAATCGCCGCGGAGTTGACTTGCGTGGACGCGCAGCCTAGTGTGGGCGATCACATCGGCCGAATCGATTCACTCATTCCCATAGCAAGGGACGCAAGATGAAGACGTACGCTGTCGACTTCGCCCGGAAGAACCTGACCGACCCTCGGCGCGGCTTCGTGAGCATCAAGCCGGCGGAGACATGGGAAGATGGACTGATCTGCGGTAACGGCACGATGGGCGCCAATGCCTTGAGCCGGCCGCTCGATGAGACGATCGTCTTCACCCACGAACGCCTGTGGATGCCCGCCGGCGCGCCCGTGCTGCCGCCCAACTCTGGGCCGCGGTTGTTCGAAATCCGCCGTCTCATCGATCAAGGACTCTATCAGCAGGCCACCCAGCTCGTGTTCGACATCTCTGGGCAGGCGGGCTTCATGTACCCCGATCCGTTCGTCCCGGCCTTCGATATGGGCATCGCGATGCAGGCCAAGGGCGAGACGAGCGCGTATGTCCGGTCGGTGGATTTCCTCACCGGGCAAGCGTCCGTGGCATGGACGGACGAGCGGGGCGCCTTTCAACGCGACCTGTTCGTCTCGCGCGCTCACGGGGTGGGTGTGCTGCGGATCAGCGCCCCGGTGGGCGGGACCGTGACCTGCCGAGTCGAGTTGCGGCCCCGGACGCTCAGCGAGAAGCTGGACCCACGCAAGCGCGAGCGGTCGAAGGAAGTGTTCGAGCAGAACGTCATCGACCTCGAAATCGCCGCGACAGACGAGGCCGTCACCTACCGCAACCGGTTCGCCCGGGCGTATCCCGGGAGCATTCAGGTTCTGGAAGGCATGGCGCGCGTGATTGCCACGGGCGGCAAGGCCGAGGCGGACGGCACGGCCGTGGCGGTGACAGGGGCCGACGAGGTTCTCGTGCTGATAGCCATCGAGTTGAGCCGGGATCCGGACCCCTGCCGTTTGGAGGCGATGGCGGAGATACTGGAGGCTCTGCCCCACGACTACGCCGCTCTGCTGGCGCCGCACGCCCGTTTGCACGGCGAGTTGTTCGGCCGGGTGAGGCTGGACCTCGGCGGCGAGAACGGGGCCTGCGAGCCCACCGAGTCGCTGCTGGACGCCGCGGCCGGGGCCGAGGCGCCTGGTCCGGCGCTGATCGAGAAGGAGTTCGACGCGGGGCGGCACAACATCATTTCCTCCACGGGCGAGCTGCCGCCGGCACTGCAGGGAATCTGGGGCGGCACGTACGGGGCGGATTGGGCGGGCGACTTCACGCATAACGGCAACGTTCCGTCCGCCATCGCCAGCATGCTGATGGGCAATACGCCGGAACTCATGCTGGCCTATACGTCGTACATGGAGTGGCTGGTTCCGTACCTGGAGATCAACGCGCGGCGGATTTTCGGCGCGCGGGGTATTGTGCTGCCCTCGCGCTCGAGCACCAATGGGTTTAACAACTCGTTCGCCCCGAGGTTCGCGGGCGCCTTCTGGGTAGCCGGCGCCGCCTGGGCGGCCCATTTCTTTTACGACTACTACCTGTTCACCGGCGATCGGGCGTTCCTTGCCGACCACGCGCTGCCGTTTATGGAGAAGGCGGCCATTTTCTTCGAGGACTACCTGTATGAGGGCGAGGACGGGATGTACGTCTTCTCGCCCACACAGTCGCCCGAGAATACCCCCGCCAACAGCGACTCGCAGGGGTCCTTCAACGCGACAATGGACGTCGCCGCCGCCAGGGAGCTTCTGCTGAGCTGCATCGCCGCTTCCCGCGAACTGGGCGCGAACGAGGATAGGATCCCGGCGTGGGAAGCCATGCTCGACAAGCTGCCGGGGTATATGGTCGACGACGACGGTATCGTCAAGGAATGGCTGACGCCGAAGCTGGCCAACAACGACGACCATCGGCACTCGTCGCAGTTCTATGCGCTGTACGACGGCATGCCCCCGGACATCGCCGCCGACCCGGATCTCCAGGCCGCATGCCGACGCTCGATCCGCAACAAGCTCGACAACCACTGGACCGACAACGAAAGAGGGTTCATGTCGTTCGGCCTGGTCCAACTGGGGCAGGCGGCCACCAGCCTCGGGGACGCGGAACTGGCCTACGATTGCCTCAAGCAACTGGTCACGCGCTACTGGCTGGGCAACCTCGTATCCATGCACAACCACAAGGCGCTATTCAACATGGACATCAGCGGCGGCATGCCGGCCGTCATCATCAAGATGCTGGTGGCGTCGGAGCCCGGGCGTATCCAGTTGCTGCCCGCGCTGCCCGCCGCCTGGCCGTCGGGCACGATCGAGGGCGTGCTGTGTCGCGGCCAGATTCGAATCGACGAACTCCACTGGGAGGCCGGAACCGTACGCGTTCGCCTGGTCTCCGGGGCACAACAGACGATCACGCTGAAGGCACCCGCGGCGATCGCCGATATCTCCGTGACGAACGGACAGGGCGCCGTCCAGGAATCGCCTGAGGCCGATGCTTGTCGCGTTGCCCTCCCGGCACGGAAGGCCGTGACATTGGAGTTGGCGCTCGCCGCGGCGGACAAGGCCTGACGGGGCCTTCCGGCCACGGGTGGCAGCATGTTGTGTGGCCCCCGTGCGCCGCACCGACATACTCGCACGGCCAAGTTGCACGCAAGGCCCTCGTCGGGTCATGGACCAAGTATACCCGAGGTACATCGAGCATCCGAGGCCACAAGCATGACATACATCAGATCAGAGATCCTGTCGGGGTTGCAGACGCCTGCTGTGAGCATCGCCTTGGTGCATCTGTTAGTCGGAGCGATTCTCGTAGGTGTGATCTCGCCTCACCCGGGCCTGGCGGCCGACAGACTGCACCACGGTCCCTCGACGACGCTTTGGTACACCAAGCCCGCGGACGACTGGCAGCGGGAAACGCTTCCGATTGGCAACGGTCGCTTGGGAGCCACGATCTTCGGCCGGGTGGGCCGGGAGCGGATCGCGCTGAATGAGGAATCGGTCTGGTCCGGCTCTCGGGCCGAGAACGACCGCCAGGGCGCGGCCAAGAATCTGCCGAAGATCCGCCAACTCCTGCTGGCCGGCAAGAACGCCGAGGCCGAGGCCCTGATCAACGAGACGTTCACCTGTAGCGGCGCGGGCTCCGGCCGAGGCAGAGGCTCACGTGTGCCGTTCGGCTGCTACCAGGCGCTGGGCGACCTGAATATCGTCTGGAAGTCCGACGCCCAACCTGCCCACCTCAGCGACTGGAAGTGGTTCGTGCTGGACACGGAGCAGTTCAAGGACATTCGGCAGCGGCACAGGGAAGCCCAGAAGCAGATCGCCTGGGCCGTCAAGCCCGACGTGGACGACAAGGGCTGGAAGGACTACCAGATTGCCGACGGCGAGGTTGTCCGCGGCGGCTACGTGATCAAGCTCGGCCAATGGCTCGTCGCACGCCATCGCCTGAAGCTGACGAAGGAACAGATTGCCCGACTGGGCATGCTCCGGATCGGCCCGGCCGCCAGGAACGGGACCGTGTACGTCAACGGACAGGAGGTCGGTCGGCTTCCCGGCTGGCAGGCCATGCCCAACGCGAGGTTCCAGCACGACGTCAGCCCGTTCCTCAAGCCCGGGGACAACGTCGTCGCGATTGCCATCCACCACTACCGACGCAAAGGCCAACTGCCCCTGTCCGTGGTCCTCGATCCGCGGGAGGACTGTCAGGACTACCGTTGCAGCCTGAACCTCCGCGACGCGATCGCCGAGGTCCGCTACAAACGTGACGGTGTTACGTTCACTCGCGAGGCATTCGCCAGCGCGCCGGACCAGGTGATGGTGTTTCGCTTCGCCGCCGATCGGGCGGGCGCGGTTTCCTTCTCGGCCACGATGGATCGCATGGAGCGGTTCGGAACCCGCCCCGACGGCCCGGCCGGGCTGCTGATGACGGGTCGGCTCAACAGCGGCGCAAGCGGCGTGGAGGGGCTGACCTACGCGGCCCGTCTGCGAGCGGTTCATCGCGGCGGCAAGGTGTCGGTGGAGGGCGGGACACTTCACGTCGATTCGGCGGACGAGGTGGTGCTGCTGGTGGCGGCCGGAACGAACTACCAGGGCTTCGCCGGACGCCGAACGCCGGACCCGCTGCAGGCGACGAGCGATGACATCGCCAAGGCTTCAGCCAAGCCCTACGAGCACCTGCGCTCGGCCCACGTCGCGGACTACCGCAGCTACTTCGACCGCGTGAGTGTCCGCCTCGACGACGGAAAGGCTGAGAGCCGCAAGGCGGCCGCGATGCCAACCGACCAACGGCTTGCGGCTATTGGCAAGGGCGGCGCCGATCCTGCCCTGGCGGCACTGTACTTCAACTACGGTCGGTACCTGCTGATCAACAGCTCGCGACCCGGAGACTTGCCCGCCAACCTCCAGGGCCTTTGGGCCGAGGGCATCCAGACGCCGTGGAATTGCGACTACCACCTCGACATCAACGTGCAGATGAACTACTGGCCGGCCGAAGTCTGCGGGCTCGGCGACTGCCACATGCCGCTGATGAAGCTCATCGAGTCGCTGCAGCAGCCCGGGGCCAAGACCGCCAGGGCGTACTACGGCGCCGACGGCTGGGTCGCCCACGTCATCACCAACGTCTGGGGTTTCACCGCGCCGGGCGAGCGGGCCTCATGGGGCGCGACAGCCAGCGGCTCGGCCTGGCTATGCGATCATCTCTGGGAGCACTACGACTACACCGGCGACAAGCGCTTCCTTAAGTGGGCCTACCCGATCATGAAGGGCTCGGCCGAGTTCTACCTCGACATGCTGATCACCGAGCCGAGGCACGGCTGGCTCGTGACGGCGCCGTCCAACTCACCCGAGAACGCATTCAAGACGCCCGACGGCAAGGTCGCCCGAGTCTGCATGGGGCCGACAATGGACATGCAGATTCTCCGCGAGCTGTTCGGCAACTGCATCGAGGCCGCGAGGATTCTCGGTGTCGATGACGACCTGCGGACCCGCCTGGCCGCCACCCGCGCCAAGCTCGCGCCGACGCGTGTCGGCAAGCACGGACAGATCATGGAGTGGCTGGAGGACTACGAAGAGGTCGAGCCCCACCACCGCCACGTCTCGCTTCTCTATGGGCTCCACCCCTACGACGAGATCACTCCCGACGGTACTCCCGAACTGGCCAAAGCGGCGCGGGTCACGCTGGAACGGCGCGGCGACCGCAGCACGGGTTGGTCCATGGCGTGGAAGGCCAACTTCTGGGCCCGCCTGCAGGACGGCAATCACGCGCACCGCTTGCTGACGATGCTGATCACGCGAGGCGGACAGAACCTCTTCTGCCTGCACCCCCCGTTTCAGATCGACGGCAACTTTGGTGGCACGGCCGCCGTCGCTGAAATGCTCATCCAGAGCCATCGCGGGGTCATCCGGCTGCTGCCCGCCTTGCCCGACGCCTGGCCGAACGGAAAGGCCATCGGCCTGCGAGCCCGCGGCGGCTATCAGGTGGACTTCGAGTGGAAAGACGGCAAGGTCACGGACTTCTCGATCCGCGCGAACCAGCCGGGCAAGGTCACTGTCCGCGTGAACGGCCAGACCAAGACCGTCGCCACGGAGAAACTGCTGGACCGAGCGCGATAACGGCGCGGTTGAGCCAGGATGTCGGACTGGGCTCAAGTCCCTTGTGGGAGCTCGAAGACGAACCGATAGGTTCCCGATCCGGTTGCGAAGCAACACGCGCCGTCCACGGAATCGAGCCGCGTGACGCCTTCTGCCTCCGTTGCGGGGATTCCGCTTTCGGTGACCTCATCCGCGCTCTCGGCGGGCAGGTGGATCGTCGCGGTGCAGTTGGCGGGAACGGTGACCGTCAGAGTCGCCATCCCCTCGTCGTGCCTCCATTCGGACGCGACGGTTCCGCGCGGGGTCTGGAGCGACGCCCTGACCCAGGGCAGGTCTTCGGGTAGATAGGGCTTGAAGACGATCTTCTCAAACCCCGGCCCGGAGGCGTCGGGACGGATGCCCGCAAGGCCCCAGTAGAACCACTCGTCGATGGCCGCACCCAACGGGGCATGGTTCAACGATCCCCTCTCGCCATCCCAACGTTCACAACTGGTCGTGCGATTGAGCCGCAGCATGTATCCCCAACTCGGATATCCCGTGGCCGTGGCAAGGTGCCAGACGATGTCATCGTGTCCGCTCATGGAAAGCGCCTCGATGGCATACTTGGTTCCCACGTACCCGGTGGTCAGGCGTCGCTGCGTTTGGCCAACGCTTCGGATGAAGTAGTCTTCAACGCGCCGGCGGTGCTCTTGCGGCGCCAGGCCAAAGACAAGGGGCCAGGCCTGGGCGCTCTGCACACCGCAGTCGTAGTAGCCGACGGCGGGGTCAAAGAACCGCTCGTTGTACGCGGCCCGGATCTCATCGGCGAGTCCGTGGTAGCTCTCGGCGTCCTCAACATGCCCCAGCACCGCGGCGATCTCTGACATGACCGAGACGTCGAGATAGTAGAAGGCCGTCGCGACGGAGAGCGGGAGATTCGAGCGGGACGCGAAGCCCTCCGCCGTGCATAGATGGTCGCCCCACTGAGACACTTGCAGGTGTCCGCGATCGGCCTCCGCGGGAAGACGGTTCTCTTGGCCGCATCGCCACAGGATTCTGCCCAACACTTCGTCCGAGGTCGCGGTCGAGACTTCCCTGACGCCGGTGCGTTGGAGGAAGGCCATGTAGCGTTTCATCGCCGGGTAGTTCTCTTCCAGGATGCGGCGGTCCGCGTAGTGGAGATACTGCCACCAGGGGATAAGCACAAAAGCCGCGCTCCAGACAAGGTCTTCCTCGGCGCCGGCCTGCGGGGCGATCATGCCGACCATGCCCGATTCGTCCTGCTGGTCGCAGAAATCCCGGATCCACTTTCCGTAGACCCGCGGCATCCACAGATTGTAAAGCGCCTCGCGCGCCGCGGCCCAGGCGTCGGCGCCCCATCCCAGACGCTCCGACCGCTGGGTGTCATCGGTGGGCACTCCCATCTGAACGTTGCAGAGCTGCGATTGCAGAGTGCAGCGGTGAATCCGGTTGATGAGTTCATGGCCGCACTCGAAGACACCGGTTTTCGGCACGGCGGTGCGCATGAAGCACCCGGTGACCGCATCCGCGCCTGGCTTGCCCGGGTAGCCGGTCACCTCGACGAACTGGAAGCCGTGGAAGGTGAAACGGGGCTCGAACACCTCCTCGCCGTCGCCCTTGAGCGTGTAGCGGTCCTCCTGGCGAGCCGCGTTGTTACTCGACGCGTTGAGTGCCCCGTCGTCGTATTGGGCCTCGCCGAAGCGCAGGGTCACGGTCTCGCCACCGGCGCCGCCGTGGACCTTCAGGCGCACCCAGCCCGTGATGTTCCTGCCCATGTCAAAGACGAAGACGCCCGGCCGTGGCTCGGCAATAGCGACGGGAGAGATGGTCTCGACCACGCGGCCCTGCTCGTGCGTGACCGGCGCGAGTGCCCCCCCGGGAGCGGCCACGATGTTGACCTTCCGCCAGGCGCCGGCATCGAACCCGGGCGCGTCCCATCCGGGTTGCTCCAGGCGGGCGTCGTAATGCTCCCCGTCGTAGATGCAGTTAAACGTGATGGGCGACCAGTCGCCCTGCCAGGAGGCATCGCTGAAAACCTGCTGACGCGAACCGTCGGTACACTCAATCTCGAGTTGCACAATCACCCGGGCAGAGCCATACCACTGCATCTGCCAGCCCCAGTACTTCTTCTGGCCGTTGAACCAGCCATTGCCGAGGATCAGGCCGACGGCGTTCTCGCCCTCCTGTAACTGGTCCGTGATATCGTAGGTGGCGTAGAGCACGCGTTCGCGAAAGTCGGTGCGCGGCGTGGCCAGCACGTCGTCGCCCACTTCTTGGCCGTTGAGGCGCAGCTCGTGGAGCCCAAGCCCGCAGACAAAGGCCCGGGCTCGTTTGACCGGCTTGCGCACGACGAACTCGTTCCGCAGCAGCGGTGCGCGGGGCTCCGGCTTGATGTCTCTCACCTCGGGCGCGACTCGGTCCTGCTGGAAAGAGGCGGGATCGGACAGCGGCTCATCGGGCGCGCCCATTCCGATCCACCGCGCCTGCCAGTCCGATTCGTCAAAGAGTGCCGTTCCAAAGTAGGCGCTCCGGAGGAAGCCGCTCGCCTGTCCCGCTTCGTCCCAGATCTGCACGGTCCACCAGCAGTCCATGTTGCTGTGCAGAGGCGCGCCCGCATACTCCACGTTCACCGACCGGGACGACTCGACTCGGCCGCTGTCCCAGAGGTCGGCGCTGTCGGGCGTCAGGAGATTCTCCGCGGTGGCCACCAGGAGTCGGTAGGCGATCTGTCTGCGCCCGCGCCCTTCGAGGGGCACTTCCCAACAGAACCGGGGCTTGCGAGACCCAATTGCGAGTGGGGCTTTCGCGTATTCAACCAGCATTCTCATCGTGTACCTCAAGGGACGTGCTCACACGTCGGGGATTGCGTTGGGATCATTCGGGGGCGCAGCGGTACTCGTCCTCGTATTTCTGCCATAGCACCCGCATTTCCCTGCACCTGTCCGCCTCCTCGGCGGCGAGGTCGACCATCTCGCACCGATCGACGGCCAGGTTGTAGAGCGCCCAGGGGTCGTCGGTCGTTCCGCGGTTGACGTTGGACTCGTTGACCAGCTTCCAGTCGCCGACTCGCAGGGCGCGGTTGCCCTCGTGGTGGAAGTAGATGTGCGACCGGGTCATACTGCCGTCCTGCTCGAAGGCGGGCACGAGGCTCTTGCCGGGCAGAGGCGGGGCGTCTTGCGGCAGGGGGATATCCTCCGGCCTGACGCCCGCGAGGTCCATAATCGTCGGCAAGAAGTCGATGCAGTGGCTCATGTCGTGGCGCAGCTCGTCTCGGCCGGTGATCCCGTTGGGCCAAGAGACGACCAGCGGCGTGGCCACTCCGCCTTCATGCACCCATATCTTGTGGCGTCGGAACGGCGCGTTGCTGCAGCTCGACCAGCCGGGGCCCAGACAGAGGTGCGTCTTCTCACAGCCGGGCGGCGCGGTTGGGTCGTGGCCTTTGCCGCGGATCATGATCTCCGCACTGGCGCCGTTGTCGGAGAGGAACATCACCAGCGTGTCGTCACGGACATCCATCGCCTCGAGCTGGTCCAGCAGCCGGCCGATCTCGCGGTCGGTGCGGTCGACCATGGCGGCGTGAATCGCCATCTTCGTCGCCTGGAATCGCTTCTGCTCCGGGCTCAGCGAGTCCCAGGCCACGGCGTACTCGATCTCGCCGGGGCCGAACTGTGGCCCCCACTCGTCCTTCTTCTCCAGGTAGTGCGGCGCGGGCACGTCCGGTTCACGGGCCGACAGTTCGCAGGTGACGATGCCCATCTCGCGGAGACGCCGCCATCGACGCTCGCGCAGAGTGTCCCAGCCTTCGTCATACCGGGCGAGGTACTTGTCGATATCAGCCTGCTCGGCCTGGACGGGGAAGTGCGGCGTGGTGTAGCAGACGTAGTGGAAGAAGGGCGTCTTCTTGTGGGCGGCCTCGTGCTCGCGCAGGCATTCCAGGGCGTGGTTCGTGATCGCGGTGGCGGAGAACGTCTTGGCCTCGCCTTCGGGCCCGAAGAAGTGGCTGAACTGCTCGATGTCGTAGCCCCAGCTCTTGTCGAACCCGCCGTCGGCCTCCGTATCGCGCGTGTTGAACAGGTGCCACTTGCCCGAGTGGTAGCTGCGGTAGCCGGCGTCGCGGAGGTAATGGGGGATCAGCCGCTGCCACGGCGGGCGGTAGGTCCGCACAGGCGGGTCCATGCAAACCTGGGGAGCGTAGTAGCCGGTCAGGATGCACGTCCGGGTCGGCCAGCATCGGCCGGTGTTGTACGACTGGGTGAAGCGCAGGCCGCGGGCCGCCAGTCGGTCGACGTTGGGCGTCTCGATCTCGCCGCCGTAACAGCCCAGGTCGGAGAACCCCATGTCGTCCATGACCACCAGCATGATGTTCGGTCGTCGACCCGCCAAGGGCCGTGTTTCTGTGTCGGCTGCAGCCATGGATGCTCCTCAGTAATACTACAACGCTACGAAAGTAGGCAATGTGTCCCACGGCGCCTTGCGCCTGGCAAGAAGGGTACGCAAACCTATTCGAACAGCGTGAATAGGTTGGCGTCCCCGCCCGCACGCGCCCAGCCGCCGGGGACGCTAGCGCATTTCCGCCGTCTGAAATGCGTTTGTGTCCCGCTCCTGCCCTGCCGGTCCGCGGTTCGCGCCGGTCGTTGTGATCAGAAGTGGCAGACCTCGCCCGGTTCACTGCCCGGGCTCTGGACCCGGAACTCGCCGTGATACGGAATCTCGCCTGCCGGGTTGACCATGTAGCCCCATTCGGCAAGGGCTTCGGCCTTCGATGCAAACGCGTCGCCGATCCGCTTGAGCTGCAACTGCAGTTCGGCCTCCAATTCCTCTTGAAGGTCGGCGCGGTCGGGGTTGTCAATCAGATTGGCCAACTGGTAGGGGTCTTCCCGGTTGTCGTAGAGCAGCCAGGGCCCGTCGGAGTCGCGCACGTAGGTATACCTCGACGACCGCAGGCCTCGATACGCCTTGAAGTCGTCGGCGCCGAACGGGGCGACGGCCATGAAGAGCGCCGCGCGGTTCGGCTCACCACGTTCGCCTCTGACCAGCCCGGACATGTCCTCCCCTTCGACCGTGTCGGGAACGGCCACTCCCGCCAGGGAGAGCAGGCTCGGCAGGATGTCCGGCGTGTTGATGGGTGTCCGCACCACCCGCCCCTCCTCGCGGAGGGCTGGGTAACGCAACAGGAAGGGAACGCGGACCGATTCATCCCAGGGCAACTGCTTCCGTCGAGGTCGTTTGCCCTGCGCCCCGAACATGTCGCCGTGGTCCGACGTGAAGACGAAGATCGTGTTATCAGCCAGACCGGCTTCCTCCAGGGTCCCGTACAGGTCGCCGACGCAGCGGTCAATTGCCGTGCAATGGGCATAGTAGCCTTGGAGCTCCTCCCTGGCCTCCTGCCGCGTGTCCTCGGGGATATTCGGCCTCAGGACGATCTCGTCGACGGGATAGAGCGCCTTGAGCTCGTCGGGGGCATTGTCATGCGGGAAGTGCGGGCCGCCGTAGCCCACGAAGAGAAAGAACGGCTTGCGGCTGTCGGCACGGTCCCGGATGTAGGCCCGGGCGTCGGCGGTCTGGGCATACGCGTCGTAGCCGTCCCACGTACGCCGGATCGGGTCGTCGCCCGCGTAGTAGTAGGAGTTGCTGTAGTCGTGCGTGCACTCCAGCACCTTCCAGTAATCGAACCCCTGGCGCCGCTCGGGCGGGATGTAGCAATGGCGCCCATGCCCGTCAAGGTGCCATTTGCCGATGTACCCGGTCTCGTAGCCGGCGTCTCGGAGGATCTCCGCCATGCAGAGCTCCTCGGCCGGCAGGTAGAGATCGTTCAGGAACATGCCCGTGCTCGTCGGGTAACGGCCGGTCATCAGCGAGGCCCGGTGGGGCGTGCAGACCGGGCAGACCGAAACGGCGTTCTCGAACTGGATGCTCCGGCCTGCCAAGGCGTCGATGTTGGGCGTCCTCACGTTGGGATCACCGGCGTAGCCAAAGGCCTGGCCTCGCCATTGGTCTGTCAGAACAAAGACGATGTTGGGCTTCATGTTCTCTCGCTCTTGCCGCAATCTCTGTCGGCGACGCCATTGTACCGACCGCAAGGCCCGCCGTCGATGCGGGAAGAGCCGGCATTCCTGCGCCAGGCCTGTTTCGAGAATACCGGGCTGTGCGGCAAGCCCTGTCGCGTTCAGCCTGACCTCCTCGGCCCCCTCCACGCCTCGGGCAAGCGGCAGTTCTCGCTCCGCGACCTGGGCAGCGGAACTTGCGAACTCTATCTCGAGCGGGGGAGAATGTCCTGCCGTATTGCGGCCGGCGCCCCGCGGAGCAGATAATCGCACCGTTGCACGCCCGGAGATGCAAGTGCAGCCTGTACGGGTTGAAGGAGTAGGTCATCTGCCGTCCGGTTGGTTGCTGCTTGTCTGCATCAGAGAACCCAAATGGAGTCCACCGTGCGAAGAACAACCGCCTTTCTGCTGACAGCCTTCGCAGTCGTGTCCACGCCCTTTCCTTCGAGGGCCGGGGATGTGCCGACCGGTAAGCCCCTGGCGTGGATGCGCTTTGCGAAAGCGCCGGAGACGTATGCGGGCAAGCCCTACTTCTGGCTGGGGAGGTACGGGCTCGACCTGGCCGCGGACGTGCAGCCCGCCCCGGGCCGGGCCCTGCTGCTGTTGTGGGGCTCCAAGAACGATACCCGCACCGCGACGGTTACGGTCAACGGCAAGCTGCAAAACGTGCAGGCCGGCGGGTACGACGGCTTTCGCTGGCAGAAAGTGCCCCTGCCTGCGAATGCGAAGGGAAAGAGCTACCGAATATCGATCCGGCAAGGTGGCGGCAAGGCGGCGTTCCTGGCTGAAGTGCGCCTGATCGATCCGGCCGGGAAGGCCCTCGCGGCGGATGCGATGAAGCCGGCCGCATACAAGATGGAGCTCAAGACATTGGCGACCGCCCCGGCTCCCGCACCGACCCACGCTCTCCCGCCCCTGCCGGGCGACCCGCTCGAACGGTCCGCGGAGATCGCGGGCTACACGATCAGCAAGGTGCAGCGCTGGCTGCACGAGGCGGCCCTGAAGAAGATCGAGCCGGACACCGGCCTGTACCACCCCGATGGCCACTTCAACTATCAGGATGCCTGGGCGGACTGCTATCCCTTCCTGGTCTGGGCCGCCTGGCTGACTGATCTGAAGGCCCTCGAAGGCCCGGTACGCGGCGCCCTGCACGCCGAAATCAAGCACTGCCCCAAGGGCTTCTTCACCGACCCCAAGAACACCTTCGGCGGCAGCGAGTACGTCAAGGACGGGCTGATCGCCATCGTCGAGGTCACCGGCAAGGACGAGTGGTTCGACCGGATGAAGGCCGTGCAGGACGAAATATGGGCCAAGCCCACGGTCGACACGAAGTACGGAAAGATCCCCTCGACGAACATCGAGGTCAACGGCGAGCAGATCCAGGCGCTGGCCCGCATATTCACGATGACCGGCGAGAAGAAGTATCTCGCTTGCGCAGAGCGGCTGGCCGACTACTACCTGCTTGAGGGCGACTTCGCCCCCACGCGGCTCCGCGACCACGGCTGCGAGATCATCGGCGGCCTTGGCCTGCTGCTGGCCGTCGAGTCGGTCCACAAGCCCGAGAAGGCCAGGCAGTATCTCCCGCACGTCAGGAAGATGCTCGACAAGATCCTGGCCAAGGGGACGAACGAAGACGGCATCATGTACAACCACTTGGGACGCGGCGGCCGCCTGAGCGACGGCTGGGGATACAACTACGTTGCCTATCTCTGTCACGACATGGTCGCTGACAAGCCTCTCTACCGGAGTCACATGGAGCAAACCCTTCGGAACCTGGCCAAGACCCGGTACAGGAACTACCCCTGGGAAGGCCGATCGATCGACGGATATGCGGATTCGGTCGAGGGCGGGCTGTACATCCTGAACCGCCTTCCGGTACCAGAGGGCCTGGCGTGGGCGGACCACGAAGTGAGGGCGAACATCGTCCGAGCCGGCGAGCCCCTGGCCACCGCCCGCCTGTGGGGCACGATGAAGCTGGAATCCAACGGCGTGCGGACCTCCATCATGCACGCCCTGATGCACACCCGCGGCACAATCGCCCGGCCCTGGCGATCGGGCCTGAAGCTCGGCGCGGTCGATACCGACGGCGGGATCGAGATTCTCCTGAAGTCCGACAAGCCGTACGAAGGCAAGCTCGTCCTCGATATCCCGCGCCACCGCCGGTACATGGGGTTCAAGAGAGACTGGCCCCGCATGAACACGCTCCCCGAGTGGTTCACCGTCGAGCCGGACCAGACGCCCTACACGGTCCGCGACCTGACTGCGAACACCCGGCGAACCGTGACCGGCGCGGCTTTGCGGAAGGGCCTGTCCGTCAGACTCTCCCCAGACGGACCGCTGAGGCTCAGAGTACTGCCCGGACCACCACATGCCGCCAAGGGCCTGTGAGAACGAACGCACCGACACAACGCCGCAAGTCGCCGAGGCCGGTTGCGGCGCCTACTCAGCCAGCTTCGCCATCTCGATAGCGATCACCCGAAGGCTCTTGGGCCATTGGTCGAATGTAATGCTCTTCGCGCCAGGAATCGCCGGCGATTTGATGCCTTCTGCCAATGAACCTGCAGGCTGGGCATAGATGAACTGAACCTTCTCCTGGCCATAGGTGTTCGGGAGGCTCCTGGCGTAGATCCCCAATTCAGCAGCATAGTCGGCCGGGGTATAGCCGAGATTGTGTTCGGAGGGAACCCAGATCACACCCGCGATGGCCATGGGAGTCATCGGACTGACACACCAATTGTACGCGTACGTCGGAATCGCGTCTGGCTTGATAGTCTCACCCTTGCCTGGTTGCGGGTAGGCCGGAACCTGCAGTGGCAACCCCTTGGACATATCTGCGCCACGTTTGCCCGCATTGATCACAGCCTCTACATACGCCTTCACTTTCTCAACATGCTCCTCCGCGGCCTTCCTCGCGACATCCGAGTTGGGGAACTGCAGGAACAGTTCATCCAGACGAGCCTTGAACCGAGCTTCCTTGATGTCTTTGACGCCATCAAATGAAGTCCATGACAGCGGCGAGGCCATCTGTCTGGCACGTCCGCCTCGGCCGGAAGACATGGTGATGAAGCCCTGCGGAATCCCCTGGCGGTTCAGCGTTTTTGCGAAGTGATAGGCGAACATCGTAACGCCTTTGTCCGGCACAAAGAAATCAGCCGTAACCCATGACGAGCGGTACTTCCCACCCCCGATCTCAAACCCGCGTTTCCTCGGCGTTGGGGACGAACTCGCCTTGGTTTTCCTCCTGAACTCACGGACAAGCGGCATCCCGGTCGGGGGCTTTGCGTTCTTGTCTCGCGGATTGTAGGCCATCTCCCCCGTAAGAAGCGTAGTGCCCGTCAGATACCACACGTCGCCTACGAGGATGTTCTTTACCGTTCTGTTGTGACCGTGGCTCGAGGTAACTGTGAGAGTGATAGGCTCTGCCGACGCCTTCATCGCGGGGAATGACACCGACCATTGCTGAAGATCGTTTGCCACCGCAGTCTTGGCGATGCCGGCGAGGGTGACGGTGACCTTGACACCCTTGTTTGCATGGCCCCACACGGGGATGGTCTTGCCCCGTTGAATGATGGCGCCATCGCGATAGTACTCCACCACCTGCAGGATCGGGTAGTCGGGATCCGTATACCGAGCATACTTCGCTTTCAATGCTGCCGCCTTTGCCAGATCGTCTTCCTCGAAGATCAGTTTGCCGTCGACAGCGGCAAAAGCCGTAGCGGGCAGGCCCGCTTCGTTGTAGAGGTTGGACTTCTCCGGCACCGCGCAATAGGCATACTGGACGCCGATGGGCTTGGGTACGCTCTGGGAGGTAACCACGACCGTATCGCCCGCGAGCACGGCGTCGGCGGCGTGCCATCTCTTGTCTTCGCCGCACAGCCGGAAGTGATTGAGTCTTTCGCCCGGGGTCGGCTTTGCCGGCTCGACGTACTTGCCCGGGTCTCTATAGTCTTTGGCCATGCCTTTTCCGCCAACCATCAAGCCGCCATGGAGACTGTCCTTTTCGAACGACACGATCACCTTGTTGCCCTGGACTGTGTAGCCGGCATAGATGGGACCGGTGTAGGCGATCTTCTTGCCGTAGTCCTTCGCCAAGGCCCAGCGGGCCAGCCTCATGCCCGGATGGAGCTTGTTGAAGTAGTGGATTCCCCCCGGCCGGGCCGAGTTCAGATCCGTCTGGACAACCATGCCGATGTTCTTGCGGTTGTTCATGAAGAACATGTACTGGACCTGCCGGAGGTCCGCGAATCCCACCGAATTCGGATCGGGAGCGCCGTAACATTGCTGCTGAGTGAAGTAAAACGGCATGTTGGGCATTCCCCAGGCGTCTCTCCAGCCATGGACCAAGGCTTCCATTCTCGCGGCGTAGATTCTCCCGTCGTTGCCGTTATTGGTCCCCTGGCACCAGATCGCCCCGCGGATGGCGTAGGGAACGACCGGGGCGATCTTCCCATTGAAGAACTGCGAAGGGCCTCTCCACATGCCGGCAATGCCGGGCAGGCTTGGCCTCTTAGGCATCCTGCCGCCGGCAACGGCGATGTCCCCGGCTTCTTTTTGCCATGCCCTGAGATCCATGTAGTACTTCTCAAACGCTCGACGCCCCTGTTCTGTCAGCGGGTCGGAGTTACGTATCAGATCGGCGTCGCCTTTGAGCTTTGGATGTGTCTCGATAGCCTGGCGCTGAGTGAACGTTTCTGCCCTCGTATTACTGTGGGCGCTGAGCAGGATGCCGATCGGGACGTTGAGTTCCTTGTAGAGTTCATACGCAAACGACAACGACAAGGCCGAGAAGCCATTCGCACCTTTGCTCCTCTTCCACCCCCCATCTGACGTAGCTCTCTTCTGCGGATACAGAGCGGATACGGTGTTGATGCTGATTTCTCTTATGGGGATGTCTTCTCTGGCCCCGGCGAGCTCACGTGCGATCCCGTTGCACATGCTCTTGCCCGCAACCCAGACCATATTGGATTGGCCTGATGAGAACCAGACTTCACCAACCAATACACCCTTCAAGGCGATCGACTCGCCCCGGTTGTTCGTCACGTTAAAGCTGCGCTCTTCGCGTGATACCGTAAGTGGACTGAGCTTGACCACCCAATCGCCGTATTTGTCGGTGATGGCACTCTTCTTCTGGCCTGCAAACTCGACCGTAACTTCGGCGCCTGGCACATCGAAGCCCCATACCGGAACGACCGTCTGTCTCTGCAGAATCATGTTGTCTGTAAACGGCGAAGCCAACTCCAGATTCTGTTCGGCTTGTGCCGCGTTTGCCAGCATGGACAGGAACAGCATGAGTGAGACTACAGTATTCGTCATGTGTCTTGACATGGCTGCGACTCCTCAACCGGGACTTCGCGGGCATACCTCTGGGCAACGATGGCTGTCGGACTCGCTGACAATCCTAACCGCGGCTCCGGCAGCCACAAGTGCCGATTTTGCCGAATGGCAGAAGAATCCGCCGACGGGCACAGGCAATTACGGACCGCGAAGGGACGTGATGTCAGGCGGCTTCGCGGCAGCAGCTCTTGAGAAGCCCACCGAGGCGCTCGTGTTATCTGACTTTGCTTTCGCCGGTTGGTGGCCTGTCGGGGCCGAGGGGTCGACAGTGGGCCGGTCCCTTGTGCGGACGCTCGAGGCTGTGATGTTCGGCGTCGTGGTGGGCTTGGACCCGACCGCGCGGGACGATGCCGATCCCCACAACCTCCGGGTCATGAGTCGCTCCACGAAAACGACCATAACGCGTTATTTTGATTGGGTTTATAGTCTTGGGCGTGGCCGCGAGAGTGGTAGATCGCGGCAGCCAGACAAGCCCAATGTAAGCCCAGCCTTGTACGATTCCTCCTTCACAACCGAGACAGCAAGTTCACCGACGCTTTCGACGAGCACTTCCGCCGTGACAATGGCGAGCCGGTGCTGACGCCTCCAGGTGCTCCCATCGCGAACTGCTTCATCGAGTCCTGGATCGGCAGCCACAAACGCGAGTGCCTCAACCACTTCTTCTGCTTCGACCTACGACAGCTCGACCACATCGTGCAGACCTACGCGATGTATCACAATGAGTTCCG
>Ga0272442_10003169_pt1 | contig 23245 bp, 22 predicted proteins | sample SSMForm2O_FD_200262 | JGI IMG/M metagenome (GOLD analysis project Ga0272442, IMG submission 200262) | Marine sediment archaeal communities from Little Sippewissett salt marsh, Falmouth, MA, United States - SSM-Form-2O | ecosystem: Environmental > Aquatic > Marine > Wetlands > Sediment ...
TCCGGGCGGGGGTGTGCGTCCGAGGGGCTGGGGGCCATAGGTCCGGGTTGGTCGGACGCAGCGGCCGGAGGGGCCGCGGAGCCGTAGCGGACGGGCCTCCGGGGCGGCCTACCTAGCGGGCCGAGCCCGGCACGGCCGGCAGGCGCTTGCGCCACGCGGTGAAGCTCGTGACGGGCCCCGACGTCGGCCTGCTGAGCCAGGGGTACGGGTGGACGGCAACAGGAGCGATCGCCCCGGCTCGGGGCGCGAAGCCGGGCACCGGGGCGAACGTGACGGCGACCGCCCGCCCGGCCAGCACGTTGCGGGGATCGCCCCGGTGCACCTCTACCTCACGCTGACGGGCCAGCTCAGCAAGAGTCTCGGCGAGAAAGACGAGACGTTTGCCCGAGAGCCGCAGCCGTCTCAGCAGGGGCTCGTCGAAGACGAAGACCACAGGCAGGCCGGGGTGGGCGACGCTTGCGGGGTCGTCGTCACCCAAGGACTCGGCGGTGAGCCAGACAGCCTCTGCCCGTGCCGTGACCACCGGCTGCGTCGGGCCGGCAGCGCGCTCGGGGTCGAGGTCGCGCCGCAGGTCGGGGTGCTGCTCGACGGCCGGCCCGGGCTCGGAGTCCGGCCAGTGCTCGATCGGGCAGGCCTGCGACAGCACGCAGCCTTCGCACAGCCCCGGCGCGCGCGTGCTGACCTGACGGCGGCTGAAGCCGTACGGACGTCCGGTGCCGGTGCCCACGGTCCACTGCCACCCGAGCCGGTTCGCGGCGCGCGAGCCGTCGAGCAGATGGGTGAAGAAGGCGTCCTCGCCGTCGCGCCAGCTCCACCCCGCCCGCACCGTCCACTGCGAGGCCAGCCACATGCGCGTCTGGTTGACCAGCCAGCCGTCCTGCTCGAGCTCGGTGACCGCAAGGTTGATGCAGGCCATCCGCCTGTCCCAAGGCTGGCCGTGCGCGGCGCTTCGCAGCGGAGGCAGGTGCCGCAGCGGCTGGGAGAGGTGGCGTCCAAGCCGTGCGTAGACGTGGCGCGCGTACTCCTGCCACAGCAGCTCGTCCCGATACTTCGCCACGTCGCGCGTCGGTCCGCCGGCCACGTGGTTCCACACCCGCTGTAGCGACAGCAGGTTGTGCCGGATGTAGGGCGACAGCCGGCTGGCGCCGCGCCGCTGCTGGGGCCAGACCTCGTTGCGCGCACGCGCGTACCCCGCGACGTCGAACGAGGCCAGCGCGGCGTTGGCCGCGGTCTGCCCACCCCGCAACGATGTGCTGGCGGTGATGCTCGACGGCTCTTCGGCGGCGAGGTCTCCCAGGTGTGACCGCACCCAGGCAACCTCGTCCCCGACCTCCGGCGTCGCAAGCCGGCCACCGGGCGGCGTGCAGGTCACCGGGCGCGGCGGATTCGGATCGGGCCGCGCGCTTGGGACGGGTCGACGACGTTGCCCGACTGGGTGATCTGCACCTCGCCGGCGGCGGCCAGACGGCGCGCTGCGGCACGGGCAGGCTCCATCAGTGTGCGCCATTCGTACGGGTCGATGGCTCTGGCTGCCTCGGACGGGCAGATGCTGGCTGAGCGGGGCCGCGCCTGGAGCAGGCGCGTGATCTCGTGCTCGAGTCGGACGTCGACAGACCTGCGGCCCCGTCGACGACAGGCGTCCGAGCAGTAGCGCACCTCATCCCACGTCCGCGCCCACGCTTTGCGCCATGTCATGGTGCGTCCGCACGACGCGCACGTCTTCGTCGGCTGGTCGAGTGCCACGCCACCATCGTGGCGGTGCAGCCCGGGTGGCGCAGCACGGGCTGGCCACAGAGGCGTAGTTGCGCCAAGGCTGGCATGCTGGGAGACCATGACGGAGCAGCAGCAGTACCACGTGATCAGCCAGCATCCCGGGTTCGAGCTGCGGCGCTACTCCGCCCATGTGGTGGCAGACGTGGACGTGACCGGCTCGTTCGAGTCGGCCGGCATCTCCGGCTTTCGTCCCCTCGTCGGCTACATCAGCGCGGGCGGAGTCGCGATGACCGCACCCGTGCTGCAGCAGGCGCGCGACGAGGTGGACGACGTGACCTCAGCGGGTGCCTACCGCGTGTCGTTCGTCATGCCGGCCGACGCTGACCTGGCGTCGCTGCCTGTGCCCGCCGATAGCCGGGTCGTTCTGCGCGACGTGCCCGAGCAGGTGGCAGCGGCGGTGGGGTTCTCGGGCCGGTGGACGGCCGGATCGTTCCGTCGGCACGCCGACAGCTTGCTCGCCGCTGCCGCCGACGCCGGATGGGTTCAGGACGGTCCCATGCGCTGGGCCCGGTTCGACCCGCCGTGGACGCCCTGGTTCCGCCGGCGCAACGAAGTGGTGGTGCCAGTCCGTCCGGCGTGAGTCCGCCCGGCGTGAGCTCGCGCTATCAGGACGACGACGAGGCAGCCTCGTGGCTGCTGTCGGCGCTGGCCGACTCACCGTCGGGCGTCGCCGCGTCCCGACCGGCCAGCCATCCGCGCGCTCGCTGGATCGGGCGACCGAACCGGACCGCGGCGTAGCCTCCGAGCGCCACCGCGATCTCCGGCGACGCAGCGCCGACGCATGCCACGCACATGGGTCCAGGGTAGGCGCAAGCGGGCGCGGCGCGGCGTCGGCGGGCCGACCCGGCACAGGTGGCGGGCACCTACTGGTCGTCGGTGCCCTGCGGGTAGGCGTTGGTGGCGCCGAGCCCCTCGCGCGGACCCCTGGCGGGAGCGGCCGATCGGCCGGGACGAGGCGCCAGCAGGCCTGCCGCCAGCGCCGTGGTCAGGGGGACGGCGGCGACGATGCCCAGGGCGCCGACGAGTGTGCGCACCACCTCCTGCGCGACGAGCTCGTTGGTGATCACCTGGCCGAGTCCGCTTCCCGAGAGGGTGAACAGCAGCAGCAGCGGCAGCGCCGCTCCGGCGTAGGCGAGAACCAGCGTGTTCACGGTTGCGGCCACGTGGTGCCGGCCGACGCGCAGGCCCGACTCCACCAGAGCGCGACGGCTCAGGCTGGGGTCGGCGGCCGCCACCTCGGTGACCGCGGCCGTCTGGGTGATCGTGACGTCGTCCAGCACCCCGAGCGCGCCGATCACCAGGCCGGCGAGCAGAAGTCCGCGAGGGTCGACGGTGCCGAGATAGGCCTGAAGGAAGGTCGACGACTCGTCAGCCAGCCCGGTGAAGCTGCCGGCCTCGATCACCCCCGCACCCAGCACGGCGATCAGCAGCAGGCTCAGCAGCGTGCTCAGCAGCGCTACGCCCGTGCGCAGGGAGAACCCGTGTGCCGTGACCATCGTGATGATCGCGATCGTCGACGCGCCCACGGTGGCGACCCACAACGGGGGCGACCCCGCGAGCACGGCCGGCAGCACGAACACCATGAGCACCCCGAGGGAGGCCGCCAGCCCCACCAGGGCTGCCAACCCACGCCACCGGGCCACCACGACGACCGCGACCGCGAACGCGGCAGCGAGCGCCCACAGCACGCGGTCGCGCTGGAAGTCGACGAAGACGTACCTCTCGTTCGGGGGAGCATCCAGGTTGCTCTGCAGCACGACGGCATCGCCCACGCGAACCTCGGGGGCGCCGGCGCCGACCGGGGCGCCGGCCACGAACACCCCGCCGGCGTCGGGACCACTGGTCACCGTCACCCTGGCCAGCGCGCACTGCTCCAGCGGCAGGTCAGGGCAGGGCTCGATGGCCTCGACGGTCGCGTCGACCAGAGCCCCGCTCTCGACCTGCGGTGCCTGCTCCGACGGCCAGAGCAGCACCAGCCCGACGATCGTGGCGAGCACCAGCGGCACCAGAGAGCCGAGAACCAGCCATCCCACGCGGCCCAGACTCGTCGCGTCGCGCATCTTCCCACCGTAGGCGAACCGCCGAGGTCAAGCCCTCGACGCGGGTGTCGCTGCCCTGGCGTGGCGACTGCTCGGCGCCGGTCCCTCCGGGGCTGTTCACAGACTCCCGGCCGCCGCCTCAACGGCTCGGAACCTGACCAGCTCCTGCTCCAGGCGCAGCTGCCGTCCCCACCGGTCCGCACACAGCCCGCCGTAGACCTTGGCTTCGTCGTCGGTGAGGTGTGGTAGGTCTCGTCGGGTCTGCTCCATCTCCCGACTCCACCGGTCTGCGTGACTGAGCAGCGTCGCCTCGTCCATGAGCAGGCTCTGAGTGTGCGGCAGCACCCCCCGCAGCCGGTCGAGGATGGCGAAGCCGTGCGTGTCGACGTCGCCCCAGTAGTGCAGCGCGACGTCGTGGAGCCACCCGATCGCGCTGAGCAGCTCGGGAGCCTGGTTACCGGCACCCCAGATCACAACTGAACCGGCGACCTGGGGGAACGCCAGCATCGACACCTCGTTCTCCACCACGACGACACGACTGACACGTGGGCGCAGGGCGGCGACCTCGCGTACCGGCAACGCGACATCCTCCAGGCCGGTCACAGGTGCCGTGGTTGGGTCGAGGGCGCGGAAGCGAACGAGCGCCGGGCGGCTTCGATAGCCGTAGGCGCTCTCGAACGCCCGCAGGGTGCTCATGCGTGACCGTGGGCGACCCTCGTCGACCAGGGCGGCGATCGTGTGACGGTGCCGCTCGACGACCTTGGTGTGGACGCCCGGCAGATCCACCTGGCGCACGTAGAGACCCGGGCTCGGGTTCTGGCGCATCCAGTCCGCCACGGCGAGGACGGCGGCCCACTCGTTGCTGATGTCGAGCATGCGCAACGGGTGCGTCGCCGCGAACCACCGGTGACGGCGGGGGGTCGTCGCGACGAGCCGATCGAAGTCGGCTGCGTCGCGGGATCGTCCGATCAGGTGAAGGGCGGCCTCGTCGGTGTCGAGAACCGCCGCCACCGGCAGGGTCTGGGCTCCCAAGGCCCGTGACGTCCGCACCTGCGTCTCGACGCGGTAGCCGCGTGCCGACTCGTGCCGGGCCACCCACTGGCGAACATCGTCGAACCGGGCACCAAGCTCGGCGGCGCCGGGGCCGCGCAGTCGCAGCCGCAGAGGGAACGAGGTCGGTGCGATGGCTCTGACGCCATCGGGCACTGTCAGGTCGTGTACGCGAGCAGCCAGCAGGCGTCCGGACGACCACTCCTTCTCGACGAGTGCTCGGACGTCCTCCGGACGCGTCCACCGCCGTGCCGACGCCACGCCGGCCTACACCACGGCACGGGCCGCGGACGCGGCCGCCTTCTCGTGCCGGTACTCCTCGATCGTGACGTTGCGCAGCATCGCCGTCTGCCCGCCCTTCGTGTGGACGTAGCCGACGTGCGACACGTACGGCTCGATGACGTGAATCTTCTGCAACGGCGTCACCACCAAGAGCTGCAAGCCCATACGGGCGAACAGCTCGAGCCCGAACCGGGCCGACTCGTCCGACCCGCGGCCGAAGGCCTCGTCGATCACGACAAAGCGGAACGTCTTGCTGTGCACCTCGCCGGACACGAGACCGAACTGGTATGCGAGGCTCGCGGCCAGCACCGTGTACGCGAGCTTTTCCTTCTGCCCGCCGGACTTGCCGCCCGAGTCCGTGTAATGCTCCTGCTCGGTGCCATCGTCGATGCGTCGCTCGCTTGCGGCGAACCGGAACCACGCCCGCACGTCGGTGACCTTGGCGGTCCAGCGTCGGTCTTCCTCGGTTCGCCCTTCGCGTCCCTGGAACCTGCTCACCAGCTCCTTGACCAGCAAGAACTTGGCCTCCGAGTACTGCTGGTTGCTGGCGCCGGTGACGGCGTCCTCGGTGCACTCGCGTAGCAGGCGCTGGAAGTCGCGGACGTCAGCGTCCTCGGCCGGCGAGGGCTCGAGCTGGATGTAGGTCGTGGGCTGGTAGGCGATGTCGCGCAGCGAGGCGTTGATGGTGTCGATGCGCACTCGAATGTCTCGCCTGGCGCTCTCGAGTGCCGTACGGAAACCGACCACCTCGCGGATCGCGTTGACGTTCAGCTGCTGCTTGAACGCGTCCTCGAAGCGGGGCAGGTCGTCCTCGACGAGCCTGGTGTGCAGCGTCCGGTACTCTCCGCCCGCCTGCACTGCGGCGTCCATCTCCTGCGCCGCCAAGGGCCAGCGGCTCGCGAACCGCTGCATCGCGCCGACGATCCGCTCACCGAGCCGACCGGCACGCTTGTCCTCGACGTCGATGGCCTGCTGTACTCCTTCGCGGACGCGGCGTTCGACGGCATCGCTTGTCTCTATCGTCAGCCCGCGCTCACCCGCCTCGGCCGCCAGGAGCCCGTCGAGGGGGTCAGTCGCCCAGGCAGGCACGGGCTGGAGTTCGCTCGCCTCACGCTCCAGATCGGAGATGGCGCTGCGATCGGCCTCGACCTGCGTTGCGATCTTGCCCAGATCGGTGTCATGCCTGCTCAGCTCTTCGGCCAACGCAGTCGCCTTGCCCTGGGCGGCGGTCAGCCGTGACGTGAGCTCATCGAGGACGTCGCTGGCCGCGCGCAGCGACGCCGCCTCGGCCTCCAGCGACGTGATCGTGCTCACCTCGTGCTGCCAGTCGAGGTCGGCGAACGACCTTCTGCTACCGAGCACCGCGACAGCCTGTGCCCGCTGGGTCAGGCGAAGGTTCTCCTCGCTCAGTGTCGAGTTCTCCTGGTGCTGGGCGGCGAGTGTTCGGCTCAGCCCGTCGAGCTCGACCTGAAGGGCTTGCCGCTTGGCCTCGTTGCTCCAGCCGAGCACGTAGCGGCGCCGGTCACCGAGTGGGTACCGGTCATCCTTCTCGTGCCGGTGGCCGGCGCCCTTGACTTGCCCGTTCCGCGTGAGCGCGCGGCCGGCTCGACGGAACTCCTCCGTCGTACGCGCGCACACCACGTCGAACCGGCGAACCACCTCGGCGGCCACCCAGGCCGATGCCGTCAGCCCGGGACGCACGTCAAGCTTGTGCACTAGGGAACGCTGGTCGCCCGGTGGTTCCGTCGGCGCCGGGCTGCGAAGCCGGTAGAAGACGAGCCGGCCTCGCAGGTTCGTCTCATCCACCCAGCGCGACACATCCGCGTAGTGCCGGTCTGGCACCAGCAGCGAGAGCCCGAAGCCCCGCATCAGCCGCTCGGCGGCCGGTTCCCATGCCGGGTCGTCGACCCGGATCAGCTCGCCGGCAAACGGCAGTTCGGATGGCTCGATACCCAACTGCTCGCACAGAGCGGTGCGGATTGCGACCACTCGCTCGTCGATGTTGCTCGTGCGTCGCTGCAGACCTGCCAGCTCAGCGCGCACCGCGTCGGAGCGCTCGCGGCTGGTGTAGGAGGCGACGGCCAGCTCGGCCTGCTGGTTCTCGGTCTCGGCGCGGCGGGCAGCGGTCTGCTGCTCGGCTTCGGCCAGGCGGCTCGCCAGCGTGTCAAATGCGGCTTGCGACGTGGGAGGGTCGAGCCCTAGCTGGGTGCAGAGCTGCCCGAAGTGCTCGGCTGCCTGGCGTTTGGAGTCGCGACGCGCTCGTGCCTGCGCGGTCTCGACATCGAGCTGGCTCAGCCGGTCGCCGCCGTTCGTTGCGATCGCCGCACGCAGGTCGGCGAGCGTGAGCTGGGCGCGGTCGTAGAGGTCGCTGGTCTGTTGTCTCCGTTGGGTGACATGCGACCGTTCGCTCTCGCGCCGCGTCACGCGTTCGCGCAGCAGCGCCAACTTCTCCACGACAACGTGCGCTCGCAGAGCGTCGCGCATCTCCCGCAGCCGTCGTGCCTCGGACTCCGCCGCTGCATGCACGTTGAGATCGTCGACGATCGGCGCGAGCGCCTCCACCTGGGCCTTCGCGGTCAGGACGGTGTCGTGTGCGCGGGTGAGGTCGTGGTAGTGGCTGATGAGCTTGGTGATGCGTGGAGCGACGTCGGGCGGTTCGAGCATGTGCGCACGGACGAAGTCGGTGAGGTTGCCGACCGACTTCATTGACACCGTCTGATGGAACAGCTCGAGCGCCTGCGGGTGTGAGATGCCGAACCGGCGGCGAAAGTCCTGCGCATACGGCGCGAATGCGTCGTACAGAGATGCTCCTGAGGCCCGCAGCCTTGCGCGCAGCGCCGTCATGTCAGCCCCGAAGTCGGCGAAGTCGCTCTGGATCGACCGGTCGCCCTCAGCGACGACGAACAGCTTCGCTGGACTGCCGGAGTGGTCGCGATACCAGAACACCTGCGCCAGCGTGAGCGTCTGACCGAGGGCCGCGTTGTCGAACACGGCGAGCAGCACCGAGTACTGATCGGTTCCACGCAGGGCCACCGGCCTGGCGATGGTCCCCGTCCCGCGCTCGGACTTGTAGTGGCCGAGCACGTATGAGGCCACGCTGCGCTCGCGGAACTCCGCGCCGGCAGCTTTGTTGTACGAGACCTTGCCCGGCGGCACCAGCAGGGTTGTGATCCCGTCGACCAGGGTCGACTTTCCAGAGCCGATGTCGCCGGTGACCAGTGCGTTGTCGCCGTCGAGAAGCAGCGACCACACCTGCCGGTCGAACGTGCCCCAGTTGCGTAGTTCGAATCGGCGCATCCGGAAGCCAACCCGTGCCTCAGCGAACAGGTCGAGCTCGAAGTCGTGGATCATCGTGCCGGCTCCTTGTCCAAGTAGTCGGCGAGGCGCTCGTCAAAGTCCGCCAGCCACTGGGCGTCCACGAAGGCCTTCAGCACCCGTCGAACCTCGAAGGTATGAGCCTGGCCGCGAAGCCGTCGGACGAACCCGAGCTCGACGATCTTGTTGAGGTCTGCCTCGACGGCGTCGGTCAGCCTCGCCTCCTGCAGGCGCATCGGATGGTATGTGCGGACGAGTTCGACTGCCTCGTCTCGGGTGAGCACCAGCCGGGTCTCCTCACCCTGTGAGTCGAGCTCCATCAGCCGGCGCCGCAGCAGGGCGAGCATCAGGCTCACCCGGTACGAGAGCTGCCGACGCGCCACGAGGCGGGGCACTTCGGGCTCACCGTCCACCGGTTCAAGAGGGACAACGTAGGCGTACCCCTCGGCCTCGTCCACCATGACGTCCAGCCCCAGTGGTCGCAGGTAGTCGTGCGCCTGCGACGCCAAGCCCAGCACCGCCTCCCATGCGGCGGGGTGCTCGTCGGCGTGCACGATGCCACGGAGCAGGGGCACCACCGCGGCCGACAGTGTGGGCTCACTCATCGGTGCCTCCGGTGAAGATGATGAGCGGGACCTCTGCCTGCACCTCTGTGCCCTCGACCTGCCACGACACCTGCTCGCTCGCGGCAGGGTCGAAGACGGCGTTGCCGTCGCCGTCGGCTACGGACAGGTACGTCAGGACTTCGGCAAGCCCCTGCTCGGCGGGGTTGTCGCGGAGCACCTGCCCCAGGGTGGCCTGGTCTCGCTGCAAGAGCGTCCTGGCGACTGCGTCGCGGAGTCTCTGTGGGTCGACGGAGATCAGGTCGAACAGCTCATCGGTGGCGACGTCCTCATCGCCGGCCTGCACGGGAGTGGTGTCGAGCGTGATCCGTGGGGGAGGGGCGTACAGACGACGGGCCATCGGCACCGAGATCTCGGCCTTTGCCTCATCGATCTCTACCGGTGTTCCAGGCGGTGGCTCGTCACGCAGCCGCAAGGCGCGGGCTTCGATCGACTGCATGAGGCCGGCGATGCGGCGGTTCTCCAGGTAGGCCCGGTCATCCAGGAAGCGCCTGAGTTGGTGCGACAGCTGGGCCACGGTGGACTGCACGGCGTCCGCGGCGCGCAGCCAGTCGGCCACCACGTAGCGCAGGCTCGGGTCGGCATCGCGTAGGGCGGGCAGGGCAAGCGCAGAGTCAAGCAGCTCGTCAAACTCGTCCTGGCGCTGAGCTCCCATCAGGAAGTCGTAGAACGCGCGGAACGACACGCCTTGGTCGGAGTCGGCGATCGCCTCACGTTGGCCGAACACCTCATCCAGCAGCGAGCCTCGTGCGCCGTCCCACGCCGCGATCTGTTCGCGCACCCCGCGGTCGAGCGCCCGGAAGTTGGCCTCGACCTCACGGAAGTCCGACAGCAGCTCGCGCGACGTGGAGGCGAACTGCTGGAAGCGGTCCCGAACGGCAGTGTCGTCCAGCACGTGGACCTGGCCGTCTTCGACGAGGGCGATCTGTGCGTCCAGCTCGGCGCGCCGGCGGTGCAGCGCAGCGAGCCGTTCCCTCGGATCGTCCTGTGACTCCTCGACGATCTGTTGAAGCAGCCGCAGCACCGTCAGCAGGCGCGACTCCGTGCCGACGAACTGGCGCGCCATCAGCGAATCCAGCCACACCAGTGCCTTCTCCGCTGCCGGAGTGATGTCGTAGGACGGAACGTCCGATCGGGGCGGGTAGAAGGAGCGCAGCCAGCCCTTCTCCGGGGATGTCCACTCGGTTACGTAGTCCTTCGCGGACCGCGGCAGGGTGTCGGGGTCGAGCTGACGCCGCTGGTAGAGCGCATCGTCCACGGCTTCGAGCAGGACGGGCTCGCTGATCGTCCGTGCGTTGCCGGCGATGAACACGCCGTGCAAGACGCTGGCAACGAACGGCGCATTGCCGGCCCGAAGCAGACGCCACCCGGGGTGCTGCCGCTGCATCGAGGTCAGGTAGTCGTGGTCCACGTTCTGCCTTCGCTGTCGGTATGGCACCACGGTAAGGCGAGGGGCCGACGCAACCGCCACCGGCGATGCCCGCGAGTCGGAGCACTGCCGCCGACGCGCAGTCAGTGGATCGGGGGCGCGGGTGATGAACGTCCGACGTGCCGGCCTCAGCACGGGGCTGCGCCGTGCCACGGCATCGGGAAGGATCTCCGTCGTGGACGACGGGCTCTGGGACCTCGCAGTTGTCGGGGCCGGCCCGGCAGGAACCGCCGCGGCGCTCGCGGCCCGGATCGCCCGTCCGGATGCCCGGGTGCTGCTGCTGGACTCCGCGCGGTTCCCGCGTGACAAGGCCTGCGGGGACGGCGTGGCTCCACAGGCTGGGGACGTGTGGCGCCGGTTGGGCGTCGAGGGGGTCGCCGACGGGCATGGGGGAGTGCGCCGGCTCGTGCTGACGGCCACCGACGGCAGCGCCGCAGACCGGATGATGGCGCGGCCAGCGAACGTGGTGCCGCGCGCTGTGCTCGACGCCCGGCTGGTGGACGCCGCCGTGGCGGCCGGCGCCACCCTCGCGCGGCACACGGTGAAGGTTCTACGCACGCGCGCCGACCGGGTCGACATCGATGACGTCGCGTCCGCCCGAGTGGTTGTCGGGGCCGACGGAGCCAACGGGGTCACTCGGCGCTCAGCCGGCGCGCCGAGCGCACCCGACGGGCACGTGGCTCTCGCGATCCGGGGCTATGCGCCGGACGCCTGGGCGACCGACGAACCGGAGCCGGCGCAACGCATCTGGATGGACCAGTCCGGCTGGCCCGCCTACGCCTGGTCGTTCCCGCTGCTCGACGGCACGAACCGGGCCAACGTCGGGTACGGCGTTCTGCTGCGCGGTGCTCGCGTACCGTCGCGCGCGCAGCTTCTCGAGCGACTGGCGGCTTTCGTGCCCGGGGCCGGCGACGCCGCTCACCTACGTGCCCATCATCTGCCGCTGGCGTCGTCTCGGCCCCGGCAGCCACCGGGCCGGCTGCTGCTCGCCGGAGATGCGGCGTCTCTGGTCAACCCCTTCACCGGGGAGGGCATCTTCTACGCCGCGCTGTCCGGCGCCTTGGCCGGCCGGGCTGCGGTGAGTGCGGACGACCCTGGTCGCACCTACGCCACGTCGCTGCGACGGGCTCTCGGAGGACACCACCGCGACGTGCGCCTGGTCGCCGCGCTCGGCCGCTCCCCGCTGCTCGTGGACGCGGGCATCCGCGCCGGAGCCAGACGCCCCGAGGTGTTCGACGACCTGGTCGAGATGGGGCTGGCCGACGGGCGTCTCACCCCGCGCGTGCTGCTCGGCACCGCCGGCGCCCTGGCCAGCCGACGACGTGCGCCGACGAGGTCGACGGCGGTCGCCGCTCGCGGCCGAAGTCAACGCAGCCGCCGCGGGTATGGCGCGCGAACGTGACCATTACCTCAGGAATCCACCGAGTCGAGGGATGCGGGCGGACCCGTGATAGTCCATACTCGTGAGTAACAACGTGGCGCTTCGGTTCCGTTGAGGTCAGCACAGGCTCAAGGTCGAAGGTGAGACAAATGCCGCTGATCGTTGTCGGAGTGGACGGTTCCGAGCAGTCCCGCAAAGCGCTCGTCTGGGCGTTCACGAACGCGGAGCTGATGCGGTGCGATGTGCGCGCAGTGATGGTCGTCGACACGTCGGGCATGGACGCGGCACTGCGTGACGCCCGTTTGCGGGACGCCGAACAGACGGTCGCTGACCTGGTAGCAGCGGCCACCGGGGTGTGCGCGCACCCGCCCGAGGTCTCCAGCGCCGTCGTGGAGGGCGATCCCATCGCCGTCATGCTCGCCGAGACGCACGGAGCGAGCCTCATGGTGTTCGGGGCCCGCCGGATGACCTCGATCAGCAACCCTGCGCTGGGCACCGTCAGCCTTGCCTGCACCCGCCACGGCGCGTGCCCGGTGCTCGTGATCCCTGAAGGCGTGCCCGACGTGCAGCCTTGCGCTGATCTGGTGCTCGCCTAGATTCCCTGCCCCGTCGGTCAAGACGGCAGGGGCACGGCGGGGCCGGCCAGCGCAGAGAGGGCGCGATGGGCGCGCCGGGACACGAGCAGGCTGCCTCGGGTTGCGGACCGTCTCTCGAGCAAGGGCAGGTCGATCGGCCGGAAGGTGCGGCGCAGCGGCCATGACCCGTCAGACAGCTGTTGGGCAGCCAACCTGTCGAGTGCGGCCTGCATACGCGGGTCGGGTCCACGTGCCTGGGCGACGAGGTGCACCACTTCGATGAGATCGGTGTGCCAGTCCAGCGGATAGGTCGGCTCCAGCCAAGCCCCCGGGCGGCCCGGCGGCGTGCCCAGCGCTACAGGCTCCCCGGACGACGCCTTGAACAGCTCACGTTCCAGCAGGGTGTCGACGATCTGCTGCAGCAGCGCCGCGCCCGCAGCGTCCTGGCCATGGGCCTGCTGCCAGGCCAGCAGCGCCAGTCCGCCCTTGACCAGCCCGATCAGGCAGGTGCTGTCCGCGAGGCAGCCCCCGTACCGCCACGCCAAGTCGGGTGACCACACCGGTACCGGCGCGTGTCGTCGCGACGCGCCACCGCACCGGAGGTCTTGGTAGCGCACGACCCACTCGATCTGCGGCCGGGCCGCGTCGTCTCGACCGCCGCGCAGGTACACCTCTGCAGCGGTGCCGACGTAGCAGCTGAGAACTCCGCTCCGCCTTCCGTCGACGGAGAACACGTCGTCGTCCGTGTGTGCCGTGCGAATCAGGAAGTCGGCAGCGGTCGACCAGCGCGGATCGTGTGCGTGGCCGAGCTCGCCCAGCACCTTCGCCATCCACAGGGTTGGCAGCACACGACGCACCGGGTCGTCACCCGACCCCCAGCTACCGTCGAGGTGCTGGCCGGCAAACGCTTGGTCGACCTGGCGGCTGAAGGGGTCGGACGGCTGAGCACCCAGCCAGTCCTCCAGCCGTGAGAGGTCCGGCAGCACGAGCCGGGCGTCCGCGCTGGTCGACACGGTCTTACCCTGCCCACGAGGGGCCGGGCGAGGCAAGGGCGGTCCTAGGCGAGAGGCGACGATGCGGCTGTTCCAGGCTCCCGGTCGGGTGAACCTGATCGGCGACCACATCGACTACATGGGCGGGACGGTGCTGCCCATGGCGATCGACCGGGGCACGTGGCTCGCGGCAAGCGCCCGCGACGACCGCCTGATCACGGCCGCCTCGGCCAACATGCCCGAGGTTGGCACGCTCACGGTCGACATGGACAGTCAGCGACCCGTCGCGACGGGGGACTGGGCGAACTACCTCGTTGCCATGGTCGACGCGCTGACGCGGCGTGGGGTAAGCGTCCTGCACGGGTTCGACGTTCAGGTTCGGGGCACCATCCCTCCCGGGTCGGGCTTGAGCTCGTCGGCGTCGCTGGAGATGGCGTTCGGTGCCGCGCTCGACGCGTGGTTCGACCTCGGGCTCAGCCCGACCGAGCTGGCGCTTGCCGGACAGGCCGCGGAGAACGCGTTCATCGGCGTCTCCAGCGGCATCATGGACCAGATGGCCATCGCCAGCGGTCGGCAAGGCTGTGCCCTCGCGCTGAACTGTGACTCGCTGGCTGTCGAGCCCGTCCCCATGCCGGCCGACGACGTCGTGGTGGTGGCCGACTCCCGCAGGCCGCGAAGCCTGGTAGCGAGTGCCTACAACGAGCGACGAGCGGCGGCTGATGCCGCGGAGGCCGCCCTCGGCGGGGGGCGCCTGGTCGACATCACCCCCGAGCACCTGCCGGCCCTGCTCGACACGCTCGACCCTGCGTTGCGTCGCGCTGCCCGCCACGTCGCCACCGAGCAGCACCGCGTGCACGCCGCCATCGACGCGCTCAAGGCTGGTGACGACGTGCGCGTGGGAGAGCTCATGCGCGAGTCGCACGAGTCGCTGCGTGACGACTACCGCGTGACCGGGCCCGAGCTCGACGCCCTCGCGGAGGCGGCGTGGCAAGCTCCGGGTTGTCTCGGTGCACGCATGACCGGGGCGGGTTTCGGCGGCTGCACCGCGAACCTGGTGGCCGCTGGTCAGGTCGAGCAGTTCTGCGCGGCTGTTGCGCCCGCGTACACCGAGCGGACGGGACTCGTCGCCGACCTGTTCGTGGTCTGCGCCGCCGACGGAGCCCGCGAGATCACCGATCCGCAGGAGCTGGCGGCGAACGACCCGTCGATGTGGGATGACATGCCAGGCGCGGTGCGGTCATCATCGGTGGATGACAGATGAGGCGGGCGCCAGCCGTGTGGACGACGACCATCGACGCCCCGCTGGGGTCACCGACGACGAGGTGAGGGCGTTAGGCCTTCTCAGCGAGGCGCTGGAGACGGTGGAGCAGGCGCGCGGCAATCTGTACGCGTTCCATCAGATGTCCGGTCGGGCTGACCTACAGCTTCAGGACGCGGTCAAGGGCCTGCGTGAAGCGGGGCACGATGAGGTCGCCGAGCGGATCGCGCGCGACCTCGTCGGGCGCAACGTGCTGCCCGGCCGATGGACGTACCAGGTGGTGGAGGAGTACGACGACGGGTACTGGCAGGTGTTTCGCGACATGGAGCGCCACGCGCGACACGAGATCGCCGCCGGTCGACGGCACCTGCTGGAGGCGGAGATGAAGGCGACCGAACGCACCCCCGGACGAGAACGACACGCCGCCCAACCGGGCGACGACTGAGGAGGCGCTCGTGTCGATCGCCGGCTGCGCCACAAGCAGGGGGATGCACGCCATCCTGGGCCGCAGCGCGACCTTTGAGACGGAGATGCCGGGCGAGGACCCACCCCGAGAATCTGGCTACGGCCGGTCCGGGGCTGTTGCCGATCCCGACCGGATCGAGCTGTGGAGCACGCCGTTGCTGGATCGCGACGGGTCTGCTGCTGGGTGGCTAGGCGTTTCAGGGCTCTGATGTCTGTTGCGGGGTAGAGGCAGACGGCACGTGCACCATCAGCCGGGTACCCAACCGAACCCGCGCTGGACAGCGGAAGATACGGAGTCGACGGGCCCCATTCTCACCGTGGAGAGCCTGGACGGAGGGTGCGCGGGCGGGGTGGGACGACCTAGTCCGGCTCATGGAGAGGCCGCGGAGGGGCTATCGAGACACCGCGCGTCGGACCAGCGCGCGGCCTGCCTGGAGGGCGGAGACGGGCTTGAACGCTCGCGCCTGAGTCGTCAGGTCGGCGACCTGGTCGTCGGTCAGGCTGAGCTCGGCCGCCTCAGCGTTCTTCTCCACCTGCTCGATGCTGGAGGCGCCGGGGATGGCGATGACGCCTGGCTGGTGAACCAGCCAAGCCAGCGCCACCTGGGCCGGAGCCGCGTCGTGGGTTGCGGCTATGTCACGCAGGGCGTCCAGCAGCCCTGCGGCGCGCTGAAGGTTCTCGTCGAGAAACAGCGGGTTCGCCCGTCGAACGGCACCGGAGGGCTGGTGGGTCGCGTCGTAGCGGCCCGAGAGCAGGCCCTGGGCCAGTGGACTCCAGGCGATGACGAGCCGGCCGTTGGCCGCGGCGTAGGGCACCAGGTCTTCCAGCGGGTCTGCGTGAGCGAGGCTGAACTGGACCTGGTTGGACAACACCGGACGACCGAGGTCTCGCTCGGCCTGCTGCCAGCGAGCCAGCGAGTAGTTGCTCACTCCGACGTGCGTGACCGTCCCGGCGTCCTGGAGCACCCGCATCCCGGCCATCGTCGTGCCGTCACGAATGACGGGGTTCGGCTGGTGCACCTGGTACAGGTCGATGTAGGGCACCCGTAGTCGACCGGCGCTAGCCCGACCCCGCCGCAGGACGACCTGAGCGATCGGGAACACCGGGAAGACCTTCGTCGCGATGAAGGACGCCTCAACAGCACCGCACGCCGCCAGGGCTTCCCCCAGGATTCGCTCGCTACGACCGAAGCCGTAGACCTCCGCGGTGTCGAACACCGTGATACCGACATCGACCGCTCTCGCCACGATGCCTGCCGCGTCCTGCGCTGAGTAGGCGTCCCCGTAACCCCACTCGCGAGACCCGAACTGCCAGGTGCCCAGTCCGATCTGCGACAGCGGCTTGCCCGTGCTCGACTGCTCGACGTACTTCACCGGCCACGCACCTCCCAGCCGACAGCCTTGCACTGAGTACAGCAGGAGTCTGCCGGTCACGACCTCGACGACCGGGTTAAGAGCCCGGCGCCGGAATTGAAGAGCGGCTCGTGATGTGCGCTGGTGGTCCGCGCGAGGAGTCTTGCCGCGCAACCCACCGAGTGCGCAAGGAGCCCGCCACGAGGTCCCGATCCGAGACGGGGCAGCGTCGCGCGAGCGGTCTCCGGGACTACGCGCTCACGTCCAGAAGGAGCGTCACCCATGGTCACGAAGGCTGTTCTTGCTGCCACCGCCATGGCGCTGGTCGCGGCGTGTGGCTCAACCACCGACGACGACGCAGCCGCCGCTGCAACCCCGGATGCAACCGCGGCGGAGACCTCCGGCGAGGCCACCACCCAGGCTGAGGCGGGCACGCTGTGCTCCGAGGTAGGTGTGGCCAGCGACGAACCTCCGCCGGAAGACAGCGAGGGAATCGACGGGATTGCGCTGTACATCGTCGAGCAACCCGTGGACGACACCCTCGTCGTCGATGCCGGGGTGGCGTGCGTGATCGCCAGCACCGTGAGCGGAGACGTCATCGTCAACGATGGCGATCCCGCGATCGCTAATGTCAACCCGGGCGGCGTCGTCGCCGGTGACATGCGCGCCACCGGCCCGGGGAGACTTGCCGGCCTCGAGGATCGCGAGGGCACGTCCGACGAGCTTGGCCCCCCGACCCTGCAGGGCGACCTGCTGTGCGAGGAGTGCAGCGGGGTGTTCGCCATGCCCGGAACCATCGAAGGAAGCGTGGACATCTCCGGCACCCCAACCGGTGGGCAGACCGACTTCAACGGCGCCACCATCGGCGGCGACGTGTCGATCGTCGACTCCTCCGGTGGCGGATTCGTGGACGACGAACCGACGGGGCCACTGCTGGCGAACAGCGACCGGACGGCGCGTGGAAGGCAGGAGGGTTCGTTGGCTAGGCGTTGACTGGGCGCCGGCCCAGCAACTCTGAGCCGGGCATGGTCCAGTCCTCGCTACGGCGACCAGCCACGCGGACGTCAGCCAGATAGCGGCGCGACTCGCTTCGTAGTGCCCGCCTAGCGGTTGGGCGAACGGCGGGAGGAGGGGTGGGCAGAGAGTCTCGCTGGCCAGTCATGCGTGCTGGGCTGCCCGAGGTTCGTTGCCGTCCTGTGTCCTGGGGGTGGGGACCTCGTCCTCTGGCTCGGCCCTGGGCGCGCGCCTAGGCCGAAAGGGAGACGGGGGTGATCGCAGCGGGATGTGACCTGCTGGCGCGGTGGGGGATGTGTCTAGGTGTAGGGCCCCCACGTCGGGGGAGGTGGGATGAGACCGAGGCCGGAGTTCGAGGACCTCTTCGTTGAGGAGTACCCGCACGTGGTGCGTACCGTGTTCCTCGTTCTGCAGGACGAGGGCCGGGCCGAGGAGGTCACGCAGGACGCGTTCGTGCAGTTGCTGCGTCACTGGTCGAAGGTGCGTGACTACGACCGTCCCGGAGCCTGGGTACGGCGGGTCGCGATCCGGCTCGCGGTCAGGACCGCCCGCCGGGAGCAGCGGCAGGCCGCCATGCTCGCGCGGCTGCGCCCGCAGCAGGTGCAGGAGCTGCCAGTGTTTCCGATCGCCCCGGAGACGATGGCCGCCATCCGGGCGTTGCCGGTCAAGGAGCGGGTGGTGGTGGTGCTGCACTACTTCGAGGACCGCCCGGTCGAGCAGATCGCTGACCTGCTCGACTGCACCAAGTCGGCGGTGAAGATGCGGCTGTCCCGGGCACGGCACCACCTGGCTGACCTGCTGGGCGAGGAGGTGAGCAGCCATGTCGGTTGAGCAACGCATGCGCACCGACCTGCACGCTGTCGGTCAGAGCATCCACCCCGACCCGTGGGCCGCCCTCGGGGAGGTGGAAACCATGGCAACCAGACACCAGCACCGCACCAGCATCGCTCTCACCCTCGCCGCGGCCGTCATGATCGCCGCCGGCGTCATCTGGGGGCCGGGCATGGTCGACTGGATCACCGGCCAACCCGACCTGGCACCAGTCGATGAGGTGGAGCAGGACGACTCGCTGCCACCGGAGCAGCCGACCGGTGAGTGGGCTCAGGCGCTCGGGGTGATCGAGCCGTCCGCACCGGCATCCTGGTCGCGCAACGGGTTCACCCTCACCGTCGACCGGATGTTCATCGTCGACGCCGACACCTTCCGCGCGGTGGTCGAGGCTGCTGAGCAGTCCGGGGAGTCGTTCCCGATGGCCCAGCCTGGGTACGTCGACTTCGGCACCGGCCCGGTGACCTTCGACGGGGACCTGGCCACCTACGCGCGGGCCCAGACGATCATCGGGCTGGACTACACGATGACCAACGACGGCGGCCAGCCGGTGAGTTGGGCCCCTGGGGCTGGGATGACGACACTCCAGTTCGCCGGCGAGCCGGGGACCGCCGGACCCCACGCTGAGAAGTTGCCACATGCCGGGCACCCGGGCGGGGTCTTCGACCAGTTCAGCGGCACCTTCCAAGGCTGGGCGCTCTACCAGACCGACAGCGACGCCGTCGACCAGCTCCGTGCCATCGGCGAGGTCGAGTGGTGGTCCGCACCCCCATTCGACAACACGGACGAGGACTACCCGAACGGCACTGACGATGAGTACCCCGAGGACTGGCCCCGGCTGACCCTGACCTACCAGTACTGAGGAGGCATTGATGAGCAGCAACCTGCACCACGCCGGCACCAGCCTGCGTCTTCTCACCCGCGTGGCCGCCGTAGGGGCCTTGGCAGCCCTCGCTGTCACCGGCTGCTCGACGACGAGCGTCGAGGACGCCGAGGGACGGGTGTTCGTCCACGGCTACTCCGAAGGCTGCGACCTGCTCAACGAGACGTCCGTCCCCAGCGACAGCCCCGACATCGACCTCCTGGAAGGGGTTTTCCGTTGCCGCGACGAGATGTCTGACCCGCGCGTCACTGGGACCGTCGACTGGACCCTCGACCCCTACTACATCCACTACACCACCACGCCCATGACCGGACGGATGGAAGCCTCTCCCGTGCTGACACCCGACCAAGGCGACGGGGCCTGGAGCGGCGAGGGCTTCGGGGTCGACATCTGGAGCGGCGACGGTCTGTCCACCGTCTACTACAACGAGTTCATCGGCGAAGGCGAGTACGACGGACTCATCTACCGCGAATGGGGCACCCAACAGCCCGGGTCAGACGGCTACGAGATCATCGGCTACATCCAACCCGCCGACTGACAACGGGAACCCGGCAACAGAGCACCAACAAGCCGCAACCAGGGCGTTTCCGACCGTGTCGAGCGGCGGGTGGGGTCAGATTCTCCTTTCTGCGCTTCTGCTTGAGGCGGCACCGCCGTGGCGGGATCGGGCTGCACGAGCCGGCTCGGCGCTTGTTCGCCGGTTGCGTTGGTCGACCGAGACGAACGAACGGTGACGAGGCCGGTTCATGATCGGCCTTTCGTGTCCTCGGGCTCTGTCGCGGGATACGCGGCTGCGGTAGGGCTGGACCACGAGGAGGGGAGTGCGATGGCGAACGATCGACCGGAGTCTTGACGGGCGGGTGCCCGTACTTGGCGGTTGGTGATGGTCCGCCGCTGGACTCGATCCTCGGCCTGACTGCGACCCACGAGGTGCCCAGCGGGATGGACCGCCGGATGACGCTGTCGAACGCGAAGCCACTGAGAAACGACTTCCGGGTATGCGTGGTGAACCGCAAGCCGGGCCTTGAGCCTGGCGAGTCGTTCTCCGACATCACCGCCCACCTGGCGACCGGAATCGAGGCCGACTTCGACGGCCCGGTGTTCCTGGCCGGGACCAGCACCGGCGGCTCTATGGCGTTGCAGCTGGCCTTGGACCGTCCTGACCTTGTGAAGGCGTTGGTCGTGATTGCCTCGGCCTACCGGCTCGGACCGAACGGCAAGAAGATCCAGCAGGACCTGGCGCGGCTGACCAGAGCCGGCAACCCCGCGGAAGGCTGGGCTCGGATGGGGGCGGCGATGATGCCGGCACCGTTGCGACGTCCGCTGTTCCCGGTGGCCAAGCTGGTGATGGGGTCGATGGCTCCGGACGATCCCAGCGACATGCTCGTGACCGTTGATGCTGAGGATGCCTTCGACATCGGTGACCGGCTGGACCAGATCAGCGCCCCGACACTGGTGATCGGTGGCGCTAAGGACCCTTTCTACACCCGTGAGTTGTTCGAGCGGACCGCCGCCGGCGTCCAGAACGGCAGGGCATTCATCAACGCCGGCTGGGGACACGGCCGCGCGGCCGCCTCATCGACCACGGCGAACATCATGCTCGGATTCCTACTTGCAGCCCAGCACACCTGACGAGCACCAGCCCTCGGGCACGGCCAGGTCGATTGCCCAGCTGACATGGGACCGGATCTGTCGCGGACAGGGCGTTGCCTACGCGGGTTCTGCTCGACTGATGGAGCAGCGATCGACTAGCATTCTGGTCTGTGCAGACGCTCCCGCTTTCCGAGGTCAAGGCTCGGCTGTCCGAGATCGCCGACGAGGTCGACCAGACCCACGAGCGGGTCTACGTGACTCGCAACGGACGTGACTTCGTCGTGCTGATGTCCAAGGAGGACCTGGACTCCCTGGAGGCCACGCTGGAGTTGTTGTCCGACCCCGAGGCTCTCGCACGACTGGCGCAGGCAGAGCGCGACGTCGCCGCCGGCCAGGGCGTCACCGGCGAGCAGATGGCCGAGCTCATGCGGCAGCGCCGTGCCGGGTGAGCCACCGTACGACCTGATCCTGTCCCCGTCGGCTCGACGCGCTCTGACCGATGGGTTGCCTCCATCGGCGGCGTTCGCGGCCTGGGAGTTCATCGCCGGGCCGCTCCTCGAGCGTCCCCGCGTCGTGGGAACACCACTACGGGAGCCCTTCGACGGGCTGTGGCGAGCACGCCGAGGCGAGTACCGGGTGCGCTACCGCATCGACGAGGACCAGCGCCGAGTCATCGTTCTCGACGTCGACCACCGGCGCGACGCCTACCGATCCTGAACGACCTCAATTGGCTCCCTTCTGTGTCAAGAGGCGGTCTTGAGCGGGGGCGTAGTCTCGGTGGGGACGGGTCCGGGCAGTGGCTTGTCCGAAGAGCCGGTGGTGGGGTGTGAGCCGGTCGCGCTGGAGTTGGTAGTCGTTCCCTGGTGCCCTCGTCCTGGGCCCGTCACCCCGGTTCGGACGGCGTCGTCGAGCATGGTGCGGTAGACGATGTCGGACAGTCGTCGTTTGACGCAGCGGATGGCCTCCATGGAGGTCTTGCCGTCGTTCTTCTTCCTGTCGAAGTAGCTTCTGCCTTCGCTGGGATTCCTGAGTTGGACGATGGCCATGATGTGTAGGACCCGGTTGATCTGACGGTTCCCGCCCCGGGACAGCCGGTGGCGGACCTGGTCGCCGGAGGACGCGTCGATCGGGGCGGTGCCGGTCCAGGACGCGAAGTGGGCGGCGGTGGGGAACCGGGTGACATCGCCGACCTCGACCAGCAGCCTCGCAGCACCCTGCGGCCCGATGCCGGGCAGGTCATCAGACTGTTGCCGGTGGCCTCGACGAGGGCCTTGAGTTCTTTGTCGGCGGCCTTCTGGCGGCGGTAGACGCGTTCCAGATCGGAGATGAGTTCGGCGGCGACACGGCGGCGGGCCTTCCCGGCCGCGTCCCGGGGGCGCAAGTCCGGGAGCCAGCGGCCCGTACCGCTCGAGGTCGTCGAGGGCTTGCTGGCGTTCGGTGGTGGCCCGCCGGTCGAGCCACCCCCCGACCAGGGCCATGCTGACGATCGTCGCGAGCATCCCGGCCACGACGACAACGGCGACGACGACGGTCAGGGCGGTGCTGCTGGTCACGGCGTCACCCTGGCGAGCTTGCCGGAGTCGAACACGTCGTAGCCGACGACCAACTGTCTGCGGGTCCACTCGAGGGCGGCTGGTGTGGGCAGCTCGGCGACGGTGACCGGGCCGGCCGGGGTGACCTGGGAGACGCGGTTGGCGAACAGCTCGGCGGCGTACACGGTGCCGTCGGGGGAGACGGCCACGTCGGTGGCACCCAGCAGCCCACCCCCGACCAGGCTCGTCCGGCCGGTGAACCGGTCAACGGTGTAGACCGCGCCGCGGGCACCGAGGCTCGGGTTCTCCGGACCGCCGGGCAGCGTCGACACGACCAGGGTGCGGCCACGGACCTCGACGTCGGTCGGGACCGGCTCGAAGACGTACGTCTGTCCCTCGCACTCGGGCAGGCCCAGCGACTCGGTGAAGAACCCGGCCGGCGGGGTGGCCGGCTGGGGCGGCAGCACGGCGACGGTGCTGACCCTGCCCCGCCAGTCCACCCGCAGGATGGCGTTGGCGGCGGCGTCGGCGACGTAGGTGCCGGTGGCGGTGACGGCGATGGCGTACGGGTTGCTCTCGGCGATGTCAGCGCCGGTGTACACGGCGGGCGGCAGCTGCGCCTCCGGCGGCGCGTCCGGTGGGATGCTGGCCCGCAAGGCCTCCCACGCGGCGACGCACCCATCCGATGCGCCGACCAGGCCGTAGGTGTTGACCTGGTCGGGGTTGGTGGACTGCTCGTAGGCGAGCAGGTCGGCCAGCACGTCCTGCCGGCCTGACCGGGTCTGGCGCTTCAGCTGCGACCCCTGATCCCCGCTGACGGTGTAGACGATGTCGCCGAACGCTCCGTGGTCCACGGCGACC
>Ga0272442_10003170_pt1 | contig 23231 bp, 17 predicted proteins | sample SSMForm2O_FD_200262 | JGI IMG/M metagenome (GOLD analysis project Ga0272442, IMG submission 200262) | Marine sediment archaeal communities from Little Sippewissett salt marsh, Falmouth, MA, United States - SSM-Form-2O | ecosystem: Environmental > Aquatic > Marine > Wetlands > Sediment ...
TTCAAAGTGGTGAAGAGTGCTGGATCGGTAAAGGATTGCGGGGAACGGATCCGGCATGGTCCCGGGATTCCGGAGAGATTTGCTTTGTCCGCCACGAAACAGATCGCTCCAATCTATGGATATATGACCCGGATGAAGCGGTAATCGGACGGCTGACGGATACAGGGCCGGGTGAATATCTTTTATCGCCCTGCTGGTCACCGGATGGATCAAAAATCGCTTTTTCAACAGTCGAAAGGGATGGGAGGAGGGATATTGCCTGGATATCGAGAAAGTCAGGAGAGATTTTTTCTTTAAAAGGCGATATGATCGATGACAGATCGCCTTCCTGGTCTCCGGATGGGGATTGGATCGCATTCTGCCGGTATACAAACGGAACGCCCAATATCTTTAAAATAAGGCCGGACGGAACCGGTGAAACCATGCTGACCGATGTGCCGGGGGGATGTTTCCAGCCGGAATGGACTGCGGATGGCCGGGGGATCTCATTTGTTTTATTTGAGAATAAAAATGAAATCGTGATCCATACCATTCCTGCAGAATCCGCAGTCAATGCAGCCGCCCCGGTGCCGAAACCGGTGTGGGCCCAGCAGGCAGGGCAGCCGGAAGCCGCTGCTTTTAACCAGACAAGCCGGCAATCAGATGCCTCTGTTAATACCTACCGTTCATGGAAATCGGTGAAGCCCCTGATCACACTGCCGTTTTTCGGGCATGATGATGGCGGTATCCAGCTGGGAATGATGCATTATGCATCGGATCCGCTCAGGCAGCAGCAGGTTCTGGGCTGGATTACCGGGCGCAAACGAATTGACTGGGATATCCATTATACCAATGCCACAATGGAACCGGTACTCGGGGTCCGTGCCTGGGGAACCACACTAAACCGGGGTCATTTTCTTGGGTTCTCGGATTTTACGCTCTGGGAACGAAGGTCGGGTATTGAGATTACAGCCGTATTACCGGTTAATTTCGGCCGGAGCATGTTGTCAAACCACTGGGTTCAGGCCGTTTTCCATGCTGAAAAAGTGATTGTGCTGGATTCCGGGGCTTATGCGGTTTTACAGCCCTTCTACCGTCCCTTCAGCGGTCATATTCATGAGCTGGGACTCGGATATATATTCAGCTGGGGCCGTCCGGATATCGCATCCGATATTCACCCGGCAACAGGGCTGAGACTGACCGTCTCAGCGGGCAGGGCGGACCGATGGATGGGAAGCGATATCAGCGGTTCACGGTACAGGCTTGTTTTTGCGGGGCGACAGGAGATGTCGTGGGGCCGGCATGTGGCGGCAGTCCGTTTTGGTGCCCTCGGATTGTCCGGATTACCGGTGATTCAGGACCGGATGAGTTTGTCCAATACACACAGCATGCGTGCGCTCGCCCGCTCACAGGAAGGAGATCGCCTCGTTTTCGCGAATTTTGAATACAGGTTTCCCATACGCAGAAACCTTGGGCTTTCTCTTCCCCTGTTATATGCAGAGAAAATAACAGGCGCTTTGTGGACGGATTGCGGAAAAGCATGGGGAAGTGACTTTGAAACGTTCGGCAGCGGTAAAAGAGTGTCCTTTTCCGAAAGGAAATGGCTGTCGACAACGGGTGCGGAAGTACGCTGCCGGATGTATCTTCTTGGCAAAATGCCTGTTGTGATTCGCGGCGGATTTGGAATGGATTGGTGCCGGAAAGAGGGGTCATGGTACGGAATACTGGGAGCCGTTTTCTGATGAACTGGATGACAATGAAAGAATTGCTCGATAGTGCATATGAACAATACAACACATCCTATCTGTCCATGGATCCGCTGGAACTTGTGCGCCGGTATCAGGATCCGATGGATCAGGAAGTCGCTGCATTTCTTGCCGCTGCAATGGCTCTGGGCCAGTATCGCCTGATCAGAAATGCCCTGGATCATCTGCTGTCTTTGATGGGCAGATCACCCTATCAGTTTGTTTTAAAATATCACGCGGATCTGGACAGCGAGTTGTTTGGTTCTTTTGTTTACCGGTTTTACAGGGGGGATGATATCCAGCTATTGATCCACTGGATGCAGAAAATATATGTTAAGTGGGGAAGTCTGGAAAACCTGTTTCTGCAGGGATTTCATCAGGATGATGTGCATATCGGTCCGGCGCTGTCGGCCTTTGTACGGTTCATTTTGTCTCAGGAAATCCCGTCATTTTTTGAAGGTCTGCTGCCCAGGGGAAAAGGCATCCGGCATTTTCTTTCAAGTCCCGAAGACGGCAGTGCATGCAAGCGACTGAATCTGTTTCTCCGATGGGTGGTACGGCATGACACTCTGGATCTGGGCATCTGGCGAAGGGTGCCCGCTTCGATGCTGATTATTCCGGTCGACACGCATATATCCAGAATTTCACGGCAGCTTGGCCTGACAAAAAGAAAAACCGCAGACTGGGTTATGGCTGAGGAAATTACAAAATCATTGCGGATGTTAAATCCATCCGATCCGGTCCGGTATGATTTTGCCCTGTGTACCATCGGGAAACTGGTAAACTGCCCCGCAGGACGTCAGAAAGGATCCTGCAAAGACTGCCCGATCAACAGTCAATGTGTTTCGGTGAAGGAAGAACAGCTGGACGGGAAGTCAAAATGAGTCGCGAAGGATAACGATTCGTGATGTGATCGATGGGGCTGTCAAAAAAGTCAATTTGGACAGCCCCAAAACACACTTTTTACGGGATTATCGATGGATCAAACCATCCCGGCAGATCAGGATGAGCATTGATTCCGCCAAAAAGAGGGCGGACTGACAGCCCAAACAAGTCGTTACTGGCGTGCCTTTTTTGGATTCCCCGCCACGCGGGCAGCCCGAAAGCTATCGCCTTTTTACTGATCAGCCTGACCGGCTATTAACGGAGGCCGCGCTTTATGGCTTCATCCATGATGGATTCAGTGGCCGTGGCACCCACCCGGTCGGCGCCCAGATTTCGGACTCGAAGCACATCATCCAGCGTGCGAATACGCCCGGCCGCCTTGATTCGGACAGCCGGGGCTAAATGCTTTTTCATCAACCGGATATGCGCGTCCGTGGCACCCCTGTAGTCGTACATGCCGTTTTTCTGTTTGACGAAACCATATCCTGAAGATGTTTTTGCATAAGCGACCTGGTGTTCTGAGCATATTTCACAAAGGCGGATAATATGCGCGTCTTCAAGATAATCGTTTTCAAAGATGACCTTGAGGATGGCATGATTCGCAGTGACCGCATGATTAACGGCGCGAATTTCCGATGAGACGTAATTCCAGCCTCCGCCAATCACCTTCCCGATATTGACTACCATATCGATTTCAGATCCCCCTGCCTGAACGGCCGTTTCGGCTTCTTTTACCTTGATGGCGGTTGCGCTGTTGCCATGCGGAAATGCGATGACAGGGCATATACGCACATCGGAATCAGAAAGCAGGTCTTTGACCATCGGTACCGCGTAAGGTTTGATGCACACGGCGGCCACCCTGTATTTTTCGGACAATGCGCAGCCGCTGGCTATTTCTTCATCTGTAACGGCCGGATGAAGCAGGGAGTGATCGATCATTTTCGCCAGGTCATGTAATGTGATGTTATCTTTCACGAACTGATCCAGCCTGGATAAGGGGTAAATCGGGGCCCCTCAACGTCTTTGGGGATATCCGAATCCTACATACGCAACTTTTTAATGTCTTCTTTCATCCGCTGTATATCGGCAATCCAGTCTTCGATATCCTGCTCGTGCTCCAATTCTTCGTTCAGGATGTTCGTGGCGATCTGATGCGTTGTGTGATCCTTCCCGCTGGTGAAATCCGCAATCCCCTTGTATCTTTGAATAGCGCAGCGTTCACCATTCAGGTTCTGATTCAGAATGGCTTCCACATAGGGATCAGAGGGGATTTCATACTCGCATTGACTGAGTTTCATCCACTCCGCCGGAGTCAGCACCGGAGTGCCTCCGAGTTGAATGATACGATCCACCACCAGAACGGCATGATTCAGTTCCTGATCGGCATGGACGAGCAGTTCCGGTTCAATTTCGCTGCGCATGGGGCCTTCCATCATACGGGCGCCGATCCAGTACTGATAATATGCAAGCCATTCTTCACAAAGAGCTTCATTCAATATCTGGATGAGTTTTTTGACATCAATGTTTGCAATTTCAATCCCTTTTTTGCCCATGATTTACCTCCTTGATTTGATGAAAGTGTGTGTTTTTATCGTTTTTAATGGTTATTACTATTATAAATATAATAAAAATTTCCATAATAAGCATTTTTAATTGAATATTCGGACGATATGCAGAATTGTCCGACAGTAATGGATCTTTATTTGCCAGGAGGCCGGTTTTCCGATGCGCTCCCCCTGTCAATAACCGCTCTCAGTATTTCAGTGCCGAAAGCCATGCAGTCGGCCCGTTTCAGGTCGTCGTAGTCTTCAATGCCTGCCATGATTGCGGCGGTTTGAGGATCCATCAGAGACCTGGTAATCCTGCCCGGGAAAACCCTGGAGGGGACATCGCCGCTTCCGCACAGAGGGGCCAGATGGTTGTCTATAAAGAGGGCTGTCTGCGCGGGTCCCGGGGGCTTTCGCATGTTGCCGCATACAGCGAAAAGGCCCCGGATCTTGGTGTTTATCCGGTGCCGGTTGGTTTTGATATATTCCTGCAGATCATCACGAGTGAGATTTCGCCGGATGGCGCCGCCAATGATGATATGATTGAATTTGTTCAGATCGGGGTTTTCACGCACATCGAAAACATCGGCGATCCCTCCCATGCCTTCGGAGATCCACAATGCGGCATCACGCGTGCTGCCGCACCAGGTACCGTACAACACAGCCCATTTTCTGTCGGAAGGCATGGGATAGTACTGCAGGGCCCATGCGGGGTCCATGCAGGCCATGGCGGCGGTGCAGCCCAGACCCAATTTAATAAATTGACGTCTTTGAAACATGTCCGGCCTCCTTTTCCTGAATTATATATTCATTTTGCGGACGGGGACTGCGATCGCACCGGTCCGACCAGTTCCTCGATTTTCAGCGCAATCCGCTGAATCATTCGCGAGTACCCAGCCCTGTCATGGTGAGGACGCAGCTTGCTGCAGTGTATCTGGGCCCGTTCCATCCACCAGTTCCGGAATTGGCTGGAGAGATTCCCGGCATATATTTGTCGTATTTTCGGTTTCTTGTGAATGATCCCTGCAGCTGCACCGACGGCCATATGACCGCCGGTCAGAAGTCCGCACAGATCGGCGCGCCCAATCCCCGTGCCGAAAGAAGAAGCGGTATGAGATATGTTGTCGTTTAAATCCAGATATTTCAACGATGCAGACAAAATGGATCCGGCACAGTTGATTGATCTTCAAACCATCCGCCTCAGGCGGATGGTTCCCGATACCGCCAGAGGCGGATCACACCATCATATCATTTGGGTATCGGATGTCTACTCCTGACGCTTCCCGGTAATGTATAATTCAGTTTTTGCGCGGACACCGTATTTTTCGGCGGAAATTTTTACAAACAGGCAGCCCACGATTACCATAAACCATAGAAAAGCATAAAAGGGTATGTTTTCGCCGGTGCCGTTGTATTCGCCTTCGGGGACCTGGACGAAAAACAGCAGCGCGTCGTGCAGAAAGTGAAAAACAATTCCCGCCAGCAATGCGCGGGTTTTATATGCTGTATATGTGAATGCCATGGCGAGGACCATTACTGAAATGACATCAATCATCGGCCACAAACCGAATTCACTGATATGCAACAGGCCGAATATCAGAATTTGAATCATTGCGGCCTGTCTGAATGATCCCGTGCGCCTGATAAGAATGGCCATGATGATACCGCGGAAGAAGAATTCCTCCCAGATACCGGGATTGAGACTGAAAATGATATGCGGAAGGTTGATAGTGTGCCAGTCGACCGTGTACCGGCCTGTCAGAATCGAGGCTGCCAGCATGCCGGCCAGCGTACACAGGGCAAGCAGCACGCCCATTAGTACATGCTTCCAGGCCTTTTCGGGCTTGTAAAAACCCAGGCGCCGCAGATATTCAGGAAGGCGGATATTCCCGAAGGGCTGTTTCAGCCAGTTTGGAAAAATGACGAAAGCAGCAAAAGCAGCCAGAACAAAGTTGAGCATGGAAGTGAGCAGCTTGGACAGCGCCACATCAAAAAACACATTGAGTACGGACCTGACCAGAAATCCGGGCACGATAAAAACAGCGGCCAGGGCGATCGGCCTTCCCGTGCTGATCATGAACTTTTGAAACTGATTCATGGATTTCTCCTTACTTTATGATGCGGGACTCCGAAGATTTTTCAAAAAGGAGTGATATTTTTTTCAGTAACGAGTATCGTAAATAATAACAGAGAAACAAATGCAATCATGGCGCCTGTTCCGAAGGCCGCTGCCGGTCCGATATTTTTATACAGCAAGCCGAAAATCACGCTTGCAGGAAGCGCGGCCAAGCCGGTCGCGAAATGAAACATGCCAAATGCACTGCCCCGCTTTTCGGACGGAACAAGATCTGCGACAAAAGCTTTTTCAGCGCCTTCGCAGAAAGCGTAATAGAGTGCATAGAGAGCAAAGAGTGCGAATGTGATAATAATCTGGTTATTATACGGGAAACGGTCAAGCATGGCGAATGCGACATAGACAAAAGTGTAAATACACCAGCCGATACGGATCACTGTCTTTCGTCCGGCTTTATCCGAAAGTGACCCGAGACGGGTTGAAAAAACAGCCTTGATGATATGAAAGAATGCCCAGGCCAGAAGAACGAGCAAAATTTCCTGCAGTCGTTGTTGCGCGGCAGGATCGGCGAACCGGCTTATGATATCACCGATGACCGGTGTGTTTGAAATCATGGAAGTAATTGTCCCGTTCTGATGAAATGCACCCTGAATCCGGTAAAGCAGAAACGCATCGGAGGAATTGCCAAGGGTGAACAGCGTGATAATCCATAAATAGTTCATAAAATTTTTATCGAACTGCTTCCAGGAAAAAGGTGTTTTTCGATCCGTGGAATCCGGGACAGGCTTTTCCCGGACAAGAAATATCAGTGTGAGCAGGGCCAGAAATCCCGGGATTGCAGCGAACAGAAACGTATGGCGAAGCGCCGTTAAAGGATTCTGCACATGAAAGCAGAGAATCAGTATGGCCAGAGCGGACAAAGAAAGAAATGGCCCGACAACCGCACCCGTGTGATCCATTGCCCGGTGAAATCCGTAGGCTTTCCCGCGGATGCGATCATCCACCGATGAAGCGATCAGTGCATCCCGGGGAGCTGTACGGATGCCTTTTCCGGTACGGTCGATCATACGAATGAATACGATCTGCCATGCCGCAGAGACCGCGCCGGTCAGTGGGCGGATTATCGTGGAGATTGCATATCCGATGACAACCAGCGGTTTTCTTTTGCCGCTTTTATCGGAAAGTGTGCCGCTGACCAGTTTTAACATGGCGGCGGTAGTTTCTGCAATGCCTTCGATGACTCCCAGCAGAAACACACCTGAACCGAGTGATATCAGAAATACCGGTACCAGCGGGTATATCATTTCTGTGGCGGCATCGGTGAAAAGGCTGACCAGACCCAGGGCGATTACATTCCGGGTGATCCGGGCATGATGAGAATGCTGCAGAAACAGACTCATGACTCAATTCCTGAACACAAAATGATCAATGGTATTCTTATAACCATCACTTTCAATTGTCAGTAACATGAAGATATTTTAAGCCGGATATTCAGGAAAACATCACCAGGCTTAATGCCATGACAAACATACCCGCTATCAATCCCAGAATGGCGATATGATGTTCCCCATATTCCTCAGCCGTAGGCAGAAGTTCATCAAGAGATATATAAATCATAATGCCGGCCACTCCCGCAAAAACCCAACCGAAAGCGGCATGGCTGATGAAGGTCCTAAGAATAATAAAACCGGTGAGGGCGCCCACAGGTTCTGCGATACCGGAAAGCAGGGAATAATAAAATGCCTTTTTTCTGCTTTCTGTGGCATAGTATACGGGGACAGACACAGCAATGCCCTCCGGAATATTGTGAATGGCAATGGCCACGGCAATACTGATGCCAAGTGCGGTATCCTGCATGGCCGCCATAAACGTAGCCAGACCTTCGGGAAAATTGTGAATGCCGATCGCCAGTGCGGAGAATATTCCCATACGCATCAGTTTGTTTTTCTTTTCCTTTTCATATTCGGATCTTTTAATGTTTTTGAATTCATGGGGGTTCTCGAAACTGGGGACAAGCCTGTCAATCAGGGCGATGAATCCGATGCCGATAAAGAATGCAAAAACCGTTGCGCAGTATCCCGGTCTTTCGCCATAAACGAAAATCAGGGAATGTTTGGCTTTTACGAATATCTCGATCAGGGAAACATAGATCATCACGCCGGCTGAAAATCCCAGGGAGGCAGCGAGAAACTTGGGATTGAATTCTTTTGACAAGAAAGCCATGATGCTGCCGATACCGGTTGACAATCCGGCCATAAGGGTCAGGCCAAATGCGAACAATATATTCTGGGAAGTCACTGGGGGAATCCTCTTCGTATCGCGGTTGTCAATCAGAGCATGTCTGACAAATTACTGAAATCATTTTGAATTTTTAAATTTTCCAGATAGATGGATATCATGCCACGATGATGTGTCTGATGATTGAAAAAATGAATGACCAGTCCTCCGAACAGTCTTTTATGAATCACATTGTGTGAATCCGTATATGTCAAGATCCGGTCCATATCCGATTGCTTCAATTCACTGGTAAATTGGATAATGTTTTTGTCAAACACTTCGCGTTTTGATATATATTCTTCAATTTCTTCCAGAACGGTCGCGCCGAAATTCAATTCATTCTCAAATACGGGATCGGTGATATACTGATAAGTCCGCAGCGCAGAAAATCTTTTCAGCCAGTTGAAGTCACATATGTAAATATGATTGCACAATGACTGTATTGAGCTGAAATATCCCTGAAATTCCCTTTTCCATCCGGCCGGACTGAGAGACCGAATGATGCTGTTCATGGCGGCATTTGTTTGCGTGTTGTAATCGGCTAACAGCCTGCATGTCCGGATATCCATGGTTTCCTCCGATTGAACGACGTCTGATAACGCATCAACGGCGTCAATGTAAATGCGAATTCCGGTGGCCTGAAGAGGAAAAAGGCCGTCTTTCATGGCGTTTTTTTAACGGGCATCATATCCGGAAAAAAGAAAATCCGTCCCGAGCAAGATACAAATTTCCTGTATACAAAGGTAGCGGTTTTTTTCTGCGATATGATGAGCTGGCTGTCCAGGCGGGTTCTCCCGGTATGCCGGGATGCTGGAAGCCGGTCAGCCTGTTCCGGTGTCTTTACATAATGAACAAAAAAAAGTCTGGCCCCTCCGGAAAGGAAATGTTCTGAACAGAATTTTTGTTTGTCCGGTGTGAAGTATCTGAGAATGATACTTTAACAGGGGAGAGGATCCGGATATTCGGGGAACGGCCCGGATGAAAGAAACACGGAGGAGAACCACAGGAAATGATTCTCCTCCGCATCGCAGGTCATATGAAACTACTGCAATAACATGAACTTTTTTGTCTCGGAATATGATCCTGCCCGGATACTGTAAAAATAGATGCCGCTTGACAGGTTCTGACCGTTAAACGTCACAGTATATTGCCCGGGAGATTGAACCTCATCGACCAGTGTCTGTATTTCTCTGCCCATCAGATCGAAAATCCGCAGGGTTACGCTGGATGTTCTGGCGATACCATACCGGATATGGGTTACCGGATTAAACGGATTGGGATAATTATCGTAGAGCAGGAATTCATGCGGCGCTTCAGCAATATTTTCCACAGCCACAGGATCCACACTGACGCTGTCCAGGTATTGTCTCAGCCATTCCAGAGCCGGCCTCTCGGAACCATCCGAGTTGATCAGATTCGCCGAACTTCTCCAGAGACCGGGCCGCCAGCCCCACAGAGTAATGCCGGCCACACCCGGATGCTCGTACAGTGCCGGGAAAACCCGCTGGTAATCCTGCAATTGTATTGCATCGGTCGGTCCGTCAATATCGAATTCGGTAATGTGTATGGGCAGACCGGTTGAAGCAAGAGAATCAAGATTTTGTTTCATTGTGACCACCGGACCCCGCGTGGTAAAAGCATGCGCCTGTTCTGCGATAATGTCAATCAAATTCTCTGCCTGAAGCAGGCGTATGATTTTGAGATACTGGGATGTACTGCTGGAACTGTTGATAATACTGAAATCATTCAGTATCAGTTTGGTACCGGCCGGGAATATTTCACGGGCCATTCTGAACGCGGCAAGCACCCAGTCCCAGCCTGTCGCGCCGTCACCGCCCAGGGCATCCTTGTAATCAGCCCGGCCGCTTGTGCCGTCCGGAGGATTGTGATTCAGCAATGGTTCGTTAACGACCTCAAGATAATCTATATCAGGATATCTGTCCGCAACGGCCTGGAACCATTCCCGGATTTCTTCGAGCTGTTCTTCGGGCGGCAGGCTGCTGATCCATGCAGGCTGCTGGGAACCCCAGACCAACACATGGAAATGGAACGGGAAATCATTATCCTTGGCAAAATTATAGGCGGCGTCCAGAGCACCCCAGTTCATGTTATCCCGTGTGCCTTCAACGCTGCCCCATTTGCCGGCGTTTTCCGGGGTTACTTTGTTCCAGTAGGATTCGAAATTCTGGATCTGATTGGCACTGTGAACATTGCCGACAAATTTTGGCTGATTGGATGCCAGCGGCGGACCTTCCCACACCTCGCCCGGCAATTCCGTGGTGCCGGCTTCCATGCTGTCGAGATTTTCGACTGTGTAATACAAGTAGGATTTTCCGAATGCGATTTTGTCGATATCCAGCCCGTCCTCCCGGGCCCCGATCTGGAATATTTTTGTCAGGCTGTCCGCGGGTACGGTAAAAGACCGTACACCACCGCCCTGATAGGCATTGCGCGATACATTCACCCATTTCCAGATTTGTGAACCCTCTCCACCGGCCTCCAGGACAAGGCTGGCCGGGTCCGAGAAGCCGGCCGCTGCCAGCCCGTTGATATAAACCCAGTCAGTTTCGGTAGAGCTGTCTTTTTCCCCGAATCCGTTGCCGTAGAAAAAGCTGTCATCGTCGAACGTGCCGGCACCGGTGCGCAGCCGGACGAACAGGTCGTAGGTGCCCGTATCGGGAAATGTTACCTCATAGCCGATCATTCGGGCGCTGCTTCCGGGATAGAAAGTGGTTGCGTTGGTCTGTATGGAGACATAGCTGATGTCATCTTCCTGAAGCACGCTGAAATCACTGCCCACATCGCCCGATTCCGCCTCAATGACAACCGGTTTTTGCAGTTCGGAAGGATCCCAGATGACGAGATGATCGATATAGACGGGATTGCCGGTATTGGCCGGGTAGTTGAAATGAACCGGCGCACGTATGAAAGTCTGGTTGTCGGAAACAGTGAATTCCATGGTAAATTGCTGCCATTCGGCGGTCAGATTGACGGGCCGCAGCGCTTGGTATTCACTGTATGCATAGTTGCCGACCGTAATGTTGATTTGCGCGCCCGAGGTTTCGGATTTGGCCCACATTGAAAACTGGTAAGTGTGCCCTGTAGTGACCGGAATGCTGTCGGCCACCGCCTGAATCGACCATTGATTGGCCCCCAGTGTCTGGGGCGTCACTTTGAGTGATTGACTGCCATGCTGTGCGGTTTCGGATACCACCTCGAAATCCGCAACGGCACCGTCCATTAACTGAAGCACCCAACCGTCCACAGAAGTAAGCGCATCCGTGAAAACGCCGGGTTCCGTATCCTCGAAACTGCCGTTGGTCACGAGTTGTGCATCTGCATTGCCGGCCATTAATGCCATGATCAGTATTGTGCCGTAAATGATGCCGGCCCCTGACTGTGAAATTCTGCGAAGCATTTTAACCTCCAGTAATAATGAATTAACTACTTTATATGAATGTACTATTTAATTGGTCCAATATCCACCAATAATTGATAAAATTTCAGAGATTACTATTTCAGCAGAATCAGCTTTTTCGTTTCAACGAAATCCCCGGCTTTCAGCCGGTACAGGTAGACACCGCCGGGCAGTCCTCCGGCATGAATTACTGCCGTATAATTTCCGGATTGACGAATACCCTCGAATATGGTCATCACTTCCTGGCCGGAAAGATTATAGACTTTGAGAGTGATGTGCCGATTCCCGGGCACTGAATAGTTGATCCGGGCAGACGGATTAAAGGGATTGGGATAATTCTGGCCCAGCTCAAATGATCGAATCATTCCGTTGCCATCCTGTCCGGCATCGACTGCTGTGGGGATATAACTTTCTCCGATAAATTGAAACCAGTCGATTTTAAACAGACGGCCCGTTCCCAGAAATCTTAAATAGACATCATGATTGCCCGATACAGAATCAACTTCCGCCGTGAATGTCTGGAAATCATCCCAGCCGCCGGTGTTTTCAATGGTGCATTCGGCGATTTTCTGTCCTGTATCAATCGAATCCATCCATACTTCAACCACGCCGCCGGATGAAGCGCTTGCCGCTGATATTTCCAGAGAAACCGGTTTTTTGTAATAATCCCTGCCGCCGAATTCCACTCCGGCATACAGGGTCCAGTCATTGTTTTCGATACTGTCCAGATATGCAGGTGCCGATCCGTTGACAACCTGCAGTGTGCCGTACTGATTTGAAGCAGGCTGTGCCTGTATCGGAGAATAGGCATCACGATAAATATACAGATCGAAATCGGCAGACTTGCCTTTCACGTAAAGGCCCTGCTGTGTGCCGATCCACCCATTGTAATTCGGCTGATTTCTGTCGATGCCGGAAACATTGATCGCCTCACCGACCTGAGTCCAGTTTACACCATCAGCTGCATAGTAGCCAGTCAGCAGATGGTTGTCGCGATACAGCTTTAGCCATACCGCATTCCCGGCCTCGTTGGCCGTTTCATAATACGATGCGCCGGTAAGGCCGAAACGGATGACTTTCTCTCCCGATGCATTCATGGTACTGTTCAATTTTGCATGGAGAGTCTCCAGTCCGTTAAAAAGCCAGAATCCCGCCTCATCACTTTCGGATTCCGGATCGAAATCCAACCGTGTAATCAGGGAGTAACTGTGCTCGCCGTCATTTTTTACAACGGTGTTGGCTTTTCCCCTCGGTGACAATCTCAACCATCCGGGACGATCGGTCAATGAATGCGTGTTTTCAGGTGTGTATCCGGAGAATGACCATTCCGGATTCAGCATGTCCGAATCGAAAAAGTCCGAATGCGGCACCATCCACGGAATGCCGCTGCTGGGGAGATCCGGTGCTGTCACTGCATCATTCGAAGTGTATGCTGCACTGGCATTGCCATCCGGATCGTAACGGACCTGGTGCAGCAATCCCTGACGGCCCTGGCCGTGCCATTCCATCGTCCCCTGTGAATACGCCTGGCTGAAAATCCAGCTGGTGCCGTCATCCAGCATAACGGCGGGCGAGCAGTGATTGGGCGCCTTGAAGAGAATTTGATTTGAATTGGGAACCGTTTCGAAGAAATCGCTGATTGCCCACCAGTAATCCTGATCACCTGTCAACACCTCGCTTCGCATAATATGCTGGCCGCCGCCCACATTGCGTGCAAAGGAATAATAATAATATCCGTCCTTTTTCCACATAACCGGGCCTTCCGCCCAGCTGTAAGGATAGGACGGTGACGGATTGATCCATGTCAAATCATGGACAACCCCGTTAGGCTGACCGTCACCACCCAATTCAACGATCCAGTTTTCGTCCTGATCGGGTTTGGCAAGCAGATACCACCGGTTATCATCATCAATGAATATCGAATTGTCCTGGCCCAGACTGGGAATGCCGGCGGATTCCACGACCCGCACAGGGTGACTCCACGGACCCTTCGGATTGTCGGCTTTCACAAAATACATGGTGTGAGCCCGGCCGAAAAAATGCCAGTAGGAATTATTATAATATACCATGTGACCGCCCCAAACTCCTCCGGCCGGGGCATCTCCATATAAATTCCATGAAGCAGATACCGGCTGTGATATGACTTCCCAATGCACCAGATCGGTGGAATGGTATATTCTGGGTGTGATGTTAAATGAAGAACCCGTCGTATAAAAATCATTTCCGATTTTTGTCAATGTCGCATCGGGATGATCACCCGGGATGACGGGGTTCATATATGTTCTGAATGAGACGGACTGGCTGTAAAGACAGCCGTTCAACATGAATACATACAAAAAGCGCATGATAAATGGTTTCATGGCGAAAAACCTTCTTTTTTTACAATGATTTATTCCGTTGTCCTTGATACTATTTTAATAACAGGAACTTCTTTGTGGCCGTAAAAGTCCCGGCCTTCATTTTATAAAAATACACACCGCCCGTTAATTCTTCACCGTTCACGGTCAGATGATACCTGCCCGGACGACAGGTCCCTTCAAACAATGTCATCACTTCCCGCCCGATAATGTTATACAATTTGATGGTGATATACCCGGGCTGCGCGACAGAATAATCGATCTGAGTGGACGGATTAAACGGATTCGGGTAATTCTGATCCAGTGCGAAGGAAACGGATTTTTCCGGTTGGTAGAGATCATTGTTGACGGATGTGATCTGCTCTTCGATAAATTTGAAACTTTTGATCCGGAATAACGGTTCGCTTCCGGTTCCCCTGAATCGCAGATATACATCATGACGGCCCGAAACCATGTCAACACTGGCGTGTAAGGTGTCATAATCGTACCACCCGCCTGTATTTTCAATGTGGACATCGGCAATCTTCCGTCCGGTACCGATTGAATCCAGCCATACTTCGACGGTTCCCCCGGAAGCGGCACTCGACCCGACAATGGATATTTGTGCGGGACTTTTCCGGTAATCAACACCTGCATCGGCAGAAGATGTGTCTTTTCCAAATTCAACACCTGCATACATCGCCCAGTCATTATTACCGATGTTACCCAGATATGTGCTGGCGGCACTTGCTCCGTATCTGTTCGCTGGATTTTGGGCGGGAATATCCGTATAGGCATCCCGGTAAATATAAAGATCAAAGCAGGCCGGTTTTCCCTGAACGTAAAGACCCTGCCGGTTCCCGGTAAAATCGTTAAACTGGGTCTGTTCCACATCAAGGTCAACGGCATATATCGAATTGCCGATCCGGGTCCAGCGCAATCCATCCGGACTGTAAAATCCGGATATGGTGTGCTCGTTTCGGACCAGTTTGAGCCAAACGACAGTCCCGGATTTGTTTTCCGTTTCATATGATGTGTTTTTAAAACTGAACGAACATACCATGCTGCCTTCAGCGTTGATCGTGCTGTATACTTTGGCACGAAGAGTCTCAGGTCCGTTGATGATCCACAGGCCGGCTTCATCACCGGCGGATTGCGGCTCGAAATCCACCCGTGTTATTAGCGAATAACTGTGTTCCCCGTCATTTTGAAGGACTGTATTGCTCCCGCCGTAAGGTTCCAGATACAACCACCCCTCCCTTACAGTGAGCGAACGGGTGCCATCGGATGTATACCCGAGAAGAGACCATTCAGGCATCAGGTCCGGTCTCCGGAACATGTCGGATTTGGGGACCATCCATGGGATACCGCTGCTTGTGAGGACAGGCGCCTGAACCGCATTGCCGGGTGGATATTGTATCACAGGGAAGCCATGTTCATTGTACGTTAATTGACACAGCAGACCCTGGCGTCCCTGTGCATACCAGCTGCTGCTCGAGTGATAACTGTGTGCGATGACCCAGCTCGTGCTGTCGTCGAGCATGACAGCCGGTGATATATGATTCGGTCTGTTGAAGAGTCCCTGGGGACCGGTGAAAATATTTTCTCCCTGTATTGTCCATGCTGATTCATCGTCGGTTAACGTATCGCTGCGCATGACATATTGCTTGCCCACCAGGTGTTCGGCGAAACTGTAGTAGTAGCGGCCCTGGTATTTCCACATGACCGGGCCCTCCGCCCATCCGTAGGGATTTCCCTCGGAATCCGGATTTATCCAGGTCAGATCCAGCACCTTGCCGGAAGGCTGACCATTTTCATCCAGCTCGATAATGTGATTGTTTTCCTGGCCGGCTTTTGTGAGCAAATACCATTTGCCTGTATCCTCATCGATGAAAATGGAGTTGTCCTGGCCCAGGGGGGGGATGCCCGGTCCGGTCCGGATCGCCGTTGGTGTACTCCATGGTCCCGCGGGATCCTCCGCTTTGACAAAGAACATGCCCTGACTGGCCCTTGCAAAATAATGCCAGTAGGAATGATGATTATAAACCATATGTCCGCCCCAGATCCCTTCGCCCGGTCCGTCTCCGTAAACAACCCATGATGCAGCGACCGGTTGTGATATCACTTCCCAATGAACCAGATCCGTGGAACGATAGATTTTGGGTGTGGGATTGAATGAAGAACCGGATGTATAAAAATATTTGCCGATTTTTGTTAATGTCGGGTCCGGATGATCTCCGGGGATAACCGGATTGATATAGGTTTGAAAGGACGGAGACTGTCCGTGCAGATGACTGCTTATGATAAAACAACATCCAAGTATCGTCATGAATCGTATCAATGTCTTTCCTTCAGGGTGATCGTTCTGATTTTTAACAGGCAACTGTGATTGCCGGCCATGTATTGATGGTTCGTGACAGGGATTCATTTGAAATTGCTCCCGAATTGGTTTTTTTACCTGCATTCCGCCATGATGCGGGGATGACAGACACGGATCATTCCCAATAAAAATAATAGCAGTTTGATCTGTTTAATAAAAGCCACTTCTGTTCTTTTTTTAACCACATTGCGCAAAACGGAAGAGGGTAAGATGGGAGTACCTCAGGAAATGCATGTTATTTATTCGTTTTTAAAGACAATGAAGGCATGTTCAGGCTGAATGCAGTCCGTTAAAAGAGGGAGGATTCAGCGTGGTTGATGCAGTTTGCGGAATTGGCGCAGGCCGACGCCTTTTTCCTTTTTAAAATAGCGCGAGATATGTTCGATATCCGTAAAATTGAAATAGGAAGCGATGTGAGAGATCGGCAGGTCTGTTTCGATCAGCATTTTTGAAATCGATTCAACGCGTACCTGACGGATTTCATCATAAATCGTTCGGTGAATGATTTTCTTGAATCGCTGTTCCAGTGCCCGCCGGCTGATGCGGGTCATTTTAACGACATCTCTGACGAGCAGTTTATTGTCGGCGTTTTCCTTGATAAAACGAATGGCCGAAGCAACTTCGGTGTCGTCCACCGCGAGCAAATCCGTTGACTGGCGTTGAACAATATGTGTGGGAGAGACAAGAATATTTTGTCCCTCGATTTTCCTCTCGTTGATCATCTGGTCCAGTATGTTGGCGGCTTCGTATCCGGCGGGTTCGACATTCAGGGCAATACTGGTCAGCGGTGGATCGCCGATATCACAAATCATGGGATCATTGTCCACGCCGATAACGGCAACATCCTCTGGTACGCTGAAACCAAGCCCCTTGCAGACCTCCAGAATGTGCTGTCCGCGGTCATCGTTGCAGGCAAAGATACCCACAGGTTTCGGCAGTGTTTTAATCCATTTGCTGACATGCTGCTGTTCTTTGTCCCAGTCATTTTTTTGAATGATATGAGGCTGGACATAAGTGTCCGTGTTGTAACCGGTATCACTGTTATACTGTGTAAAAAACTGTCCGCGCTCATTGGACCAGTCATAGTCGTCAAATCCGCAAAACGCAAAATTTTTCAATCCTTTTCCGATGAGATGATCGCTTGCCATTTTTGCAATGGAGCTGGAATCGGTTTTAATGACCGGCAGATATGCGGGATAGGAGGAATTGTGTATTGCGAGGATGGTTGGAATTTTCAACTTGAGCAATTCATCGGTTACCAGCGAATCACGCATGATAATGCCGTCCGGATTCCAGCTGGTCAGATAGGGGATGGAAGATTTCAGACCGGTCGGTTCCTTGTAAAAGGACCAGGGGCCGCGAAGTTTTGAATAACGGGCAATGCCCATGATCAGCTGTCTGCCGAATTCGCGGGATGTTTCGATCAGCAGAATGATTCTTTTCATGTGAGGTGCATTTTTTTTCAATCTGGACAGCCTGTGCAGTTGTGAGTGTTCCGGAAGACCGTTTGATCCCGGCAAAACGGACGGAATTTTCACCAGTTCATTTGTTTTTACGGCCGGCACATAGGCAGCTGCGGTGAAAGAGTTCCGTCAAATACAATATAGAAACAAGTACCGGTCGAAATCAAGCATGGAATCATCGAATGCCTCCATTTCCGGTGATTATTACGGCTCCCGTGACAGGAATGGTTGCTTCTGATTTCACAGGGCATCCGGATGGAATTGAAATGTTACATTTTAACCGGTTGCTCCGCTTCCATATTCAGGTGCTGCAGTCCCGTTTCCAAAGACTGATTCAGTGTCCTGCGTGTTGAGCGCCAGTAAAGGCGTGGCCTGATTCATGATGGCCACCTTTCTGTAATGATGGTTTCCTGCAAGGGCCTGCATTGTTGTACGAAATGGCATCTGAAAAAATGAAGCAGCTTCTTTGATGCTTTCCGAAAGCCTGTATTTTCACAATACAGTATAATCAGATAACAACATACGGCCATCTTTCTGCATTTTCAGCCACTGATATTCCTGTTATGACACAATCGCATCCGCGATAGAGCAAATGCTGATTATTCCCGCCATTGCTCGCCGGCTGTGATTAAGGAAATACAGTGATTATCCGCAAGCATTTGATAATATTTCCGAATGGATATCACTGGCCATCGTAAAATAGACAAAAAAAATATGAAGATGTATTGATTTAAATTTCATAAATTAATATTTTACTTCTGGCCGGACCATCGTATATTTTCATTGATTGTCATGATTGTCATGATTGTCGTAAGCGAGTCGCAAGCGGATCAGGTTTCCATCCCACCATGCAAAATATGAAAAAGATGACTGACTGATTGGACAATATAGGAGTGCGTGACAAACTGATGTCGCCAATTCGACGAATTATTTTACCTTTTTCTGTCTTCCTGTTTTGCGCGATCTTTTTTTCCCTGCCGTTTTTCATTGAGCCTCCCGGCCGGGACCAGGGTCTTTTCTTGACACAAGCGGATTTTGTAATGAAGGGTATGATTCCTTACCGTGATTTTTTTGAACACAAACCTCCGGGTGTCATATACCTTTATACGATCGCCATGATGATTTTCGGGAGAAGTTATACGGCTGTGCATATCCTGAACTTTTTGGCAGGATATATAACAGCACTGGGTATTTATTTGCTGTTAATGCGGGTCGTAAAAAATAAGACCGTTTCCATCCTGGCAGGTGTCCTATATCTGATTCATGCCAGCGGACTGGTTTTCGGCGGATATTGGGTCATCGGACAAGCCGAAATATTCATGGACCCGATTTGTGTAACAGCGCTTTTATTATTATTAAACATCATTGAAGACAAGCGCAGTGGATATATTGATGCTTTTGTTGCAGGATTGCTGTTGTCCTCCATGTTTCTTATCAAATATTCAGCCCTGCCGATGTTTTTACTTGGCCCCTTGTCATTTTTTCTTAAAAACAGCCCAGTATCGAAAAGAATACGCTTGACAGGTTTGTATTGTGCAGGCTATATAACACCGGTTATAATGTGGTTCCTGTTTATGTTGATCCTGGGTGGATTCCCGGCGTTCTGGCAGGCAACAGTCGTATTTAATATGGCCCATAGAGGAGTATCTGCTTCAAAAGTGTTGCCGGACATTCTCAACAAGATATTCTACGGATTTACAGAACTGCTGCCGTTGTATCTTTTTATGTTTGTCACATTTCTTTTTGGAGCAGGTGAGAAGATCAGATCCAAAGGAGAATCTGTATCAGAAAAACCAATAATGCTGTTTTCTCTGCTCTGGTGTCTATGTTTGGCTCAGGTTTTCTGGCAGCGTAAATTCTGGATTTATCATTTTCACGTCGTCCTGCTTCCGCTCTCATTGCTGTTCGGTACAGGATTAAGCATGTTTTTTAGGTTTTCAGAAAAACGGATAAACAAAACTGCTGCAATCACAATTATCATTTCTATTCTGTCCCTCTCAAGCATTCCCTATGTCAGGACAATGCAAAAATATAATCATTTTCATCGGATATCAGACAGATTACAGATGAAAATATCCGAAGATGATTTTTTGTCGACATATACATGGGGACCCACTGATTATAACTTTTTGGAAACAAAGAAAACCGGGGAACGAATCAGAAAAATAACATCTCCAAATCAAACCATCTTTGTTTGGGGTTTTGAACCGTATATCTATTTTTTATCAGCCCGGCTCCCGGCATCACGGTTTTTATATGATTACCCTCTTATGGCCAGGTTTAAATCGGTTCATACTGATTACGCACACAAACTGCTTTCGGATTTAAAAACAAACAAACCGGCCCTTTTTATTGTGCTTCTCAGAGACCAGAATGATATTGAAGCCCGTGATTCCTACACACAGCTTAAAGATTTCACGGCACTCATGGAGATTGTAGACACGTCATACGAACCGTTATGGCGATTTGGCGATTTTATTTGTTTTAGGAGAACTATCTGATCCCGCCCGACCGAATGGTATTCATCATAAAAAACGGTCATCGACGCATCTCCAATCCGGGACATCATCCCTGCCTTGCCATGTAGACATATCGTGAAACAGGGATACCGGGCCACGAATTAAAGTGGAAAAATGCATTCCTCGGACAGCAGCTCTGAACCGGCAGTAAAACCGGGTCAGGCCGGATCGATTTCAGACAGGTCACGTTTGAAAAAAAAATCCTTTTCTTTCAGAATCACAATCACTGCTACAATAATCAAAAGGCCTGTTTGTATGATTTTGCTGTCCGGATGTGTCGCGAAGATCTCGTTGAAATATCCGGCGGTGATATGGAAGACAATGGCAATCAGAATATTTCTTTTGGTTTTGTAGTACAGCCAGTTCATTAATAGGACATATGGAATAATGCTCACCAGAAAATTGACACTGTGTATCCACCCGGTTGCCACAAGATTACTCTGGTAATAGTCCCTGATTGTGGAGAGCGGTATATGCCAGATTCCCCAGAATATACCAAAGAGAAGGGAGGCCTTGAAAAGATTCATTCTGCTGCGCAAGCAGTCGGTACCGTATGAATGCCAGGCGAGTTCTTCGATGACAGGAGCAATGATCAGTAAAAACCATACGGGGAAAATCCCGGATGAAAATGTGAAATGCCCCGTGATGGTGAATTGTGATGCACTGTATCCGAAGAGCAGGGACACTGCCTGGGCGAGCAATATGCTCGCCAGCATCAGAAAACAACTCAGAATCAGATAGACCGGGCTGAACGAGCGGAAGTTGAATATTCTGCCCAGTATGTCCTTTCGCAGATCGGTGTCCCGGGAAGCAAGCCAGAAGGTCACGGCCAGGGGGCCCAAAAGGCCGATGAATCCCAAGATGCTGGCGATTTTGAGGTTTTGATCGCTGTACGGAGCAAGATGGCTGACATAACCTGCGGAAAACCAGAAAGACCACGGAATGATCGTTGACAAGGCATAAAAAAGCACGGGATGACGGTATTTTGTGATTATCATATAATAGTCTCCGAAATTTATCAAATCCTGATACCTGAATGAACCGGAACAACCAGGCCTGTCAGGACGCGGGCCTTTTCCGGCCGGTCGGGTCGTTCTCGCCTGTCGTCGTGTGAATGATAATGATTTTCTGCCATATCTTTCTGGACAGGCCCGTAGCAAGTGCTTCCAGATCATTGACGGCATCCGTTGCAACGGGATCGGGAAATTTTTGTATGTACAGGAATCCAAGTTTGCTTGTCAGTGACAACATCTCAGAACAGTAATTCAGATACCGGCCCAGTTCAAATGTGCTTAATTCCCGCTTCGGAGAATTCGAGGTCGACATACCGGTTTTTTTCAGGGTGTCGGGCGATTTCGTCAACTGGTGCATGTCAATCACATGAGCGATGCACCGCAGCCGGTTGATTGAACTGATGATTTTTGTTCTTTTTCTTTTGTTTTCAAATGTGATAATAAATATGAGTGCCGCAGCGGCGATGGCCGTTCCCTCCATCGCCGAACCGAACATTTGAATAAAATCAGAAATGTTGATAGTAACCAGAGAAAAATGAATGGAAGAGATTGAAAGAATCGTAGCGGATATAATGCCAGTAATAATAAAACATACCAGAATACGTATCGGATAATTGGGTTTGACGATCCACTGCAGCGTATTGTTGGTCTCAAGTGAAATCTCATGAAGCTTATTGCATATATTGGCAAGCCCGGAATCCGGGAAGCGGTCGTTGATTCTTAAATACAGCCTGTAAATGGTTTTTTCAATCTCTTCGGTAATCAGATAGTTGGTTTTCATGGATCATCCCGGGTTTGTGTTTTTCTGAAGATCCGGTTCCTGCGGAACAAAATCAGAGATTTACCAAAATAAAAGACACACGCATTCTTTTTGCACGGAAACCGTTATGCATTCCATTCAATTATTGCGGTGTGTGGAAATCAGATTTTCCGGTTTCTTCCGGAGATCGGATATCCGAAAATGGAATGTCCAGAACAGGGTAGTCGCCATAATCCCTGAAATTGTAATGCCACCATTCTTTTGTATACACGAAAAAGAGGCCTTCCCGTTCCATCGCTTTTCGGAGCAGGTCACGACAGGCGCGCTGCCCGGCGGTCCCGCCGGCATGGTTGATGGATGAACGTTCGGAAAATTCATCGAAACCGCTCGGCATATCAACCACGCGTCCCGTAGTGATTTCATACAGACCCACATCCACGGCACATCCGCGATTGTGCACCGATCCGACAGACGGATCGGCCACGAATAACTGTTTTTCAGGGGGAGTCAAGTCCCAAAACAGTTTTGTGACTGACCATGGCCGATAGGCATCATAAACCACCAGTCCATAGCCCTTCTGCTTCAGCCAGTGATGTGCTGATACAAGTGCTTCGGCGGCAGGACGCTGCAGAAATGCGCGCGGCTCGGGATACACGGGTTTTCCCATAAAGTTATTGTCAGTGGCATAGCGGATATCGAGTTTGATTGTTGAATCGAGTTTCACCAGTTCCACAAGGTCACTGGCCCTGCAGGGATTACAACCGGACGGAGGATGTTCCCGGTCTTGCGTCCTGACAGTCACTGCAGTGAACAAGAATACCAGGCAGGCGGCAAA
>Ga0272442_10003171_pt1 | contig 23228 bp, 14 predicted proteins | sample SSMForm2O_FD_200262 | JGI IMG/M metagenome (GOLD analysis project Ga0272442, IMG submission 200262) | Marine sediment archaeal communities from Little Sippewissett salt marsh, Falmouth, MA, United States - SSM-Form-2O | ecosystem: Environmental > Aquatic > Marine > Wetlands > Sediment ...
TTTGACCGTACCATCTCTCTGGATTCAGGCCATAACAAAACGGTCCATACGATGGAAGCGAGTAGCTTAAACCAATATCAAGTTTGTCCAATTCACGCTGAACCATTACAAAAGCCGTTTCGCAAGCGATTGAAGTATCTTTCTGATTTTGGCGCTGTAGTTTGGATCGACGGCCCACTTCCCGGTGAGGTCTTCGACGTGGGGGGCGCTGCCGCGGCGGACCCTGCCGAATCGCGGATCGACGAGGCGACGTTGCAGGGATTTTCTGCTGGCGTACGCCTTGAGGTGTTGGATGTGCGCCCGGATACCCATTTGGGTGCTCTCGAAGGAATTCCCCGCGACACCGTGGCCGGTCGCTCCCAGCCCGCAGAAGTTATTTTGCCGGCGATGGACGTCGCCGCCGAAGCGCAGGTAGTTCGTTTCGAGGCACATTTGGCAGAACGCCACGTCGTGATTGACGCCTTCGATAGCCGCCTCTTGAAGATAGTGCCCCGCAACGGTAAAGGCCTCGCTCACGTCGGCCTCCGAATTCTTGTGCAGGAGGAACGTCGCCAGGGCGTAGCTTGTAGCGGTGCCGCAAGTCATCACGGGCAGCGGGCGGCTCATATCGTCGTACGACATCGTAAGCTCGTTGCAGCGCGGACCCTGGCAGGAAACGAGTAACGCCGTGACGCCGCCTAACAACAGTATCATTCCTGCCCGTTGAACGATATGTATTCGATTTAAGGACGTAGGCTCAGTCATGACTAACAACCAGCGTGTCACCGGGCGACGACACGCTGGTTTGTGTCATCATCCGTGGGCCGGTGACTTGCGAACGGGTGTCACTTTCGCTATTCGATCATCGTGGGGCGCTGGCCCTCTCCGACCTTCTTATAGTGGGCCAGGGCGCTTTCACTGTTGTCGAAATCTTTTTCTGTAAACAATAAATGAGTCTGGCCGATACGGATTTGATCCCCTTCCTGCAAGACCGTCGGGTGGGTCATTCTCCGGTCGTTGATAACGACGCCATGCTTGCTGTTCATATCCTCGGCACTGTGCTCGTGTGTTTGCTCGTTGTACCGGATCCGCAGGTGCTTGCGAGAGACCATGTCGTCCAGGATCTGCATGGGAAGCGATTCCGCTCTTCCGATCACGTTGATACGTCTGCCGAGCGGCAGATATTCGCCCTTTTGCTCCCCGGATATTACGATAATCGAAGCCATGTTCATTCCTTCCGATACACGCGCGGTTTCCTGCATATTCACAAAAAATGCCGTTACCTTGACGTTGTCCTGATACACTCATATAGTAGTCGGTGTAAGCTGAAAAAGTCAAATGCTTTTTGGAATTTTGGAATTTTTGTCCTTCTACAAGCGTCTTGCACGTTTAGTCTGTAGATGCAATAAGAAATGTTCATGAGCGATGTCGAGGCCAATAAGGATAGTTCGGTGAACGGCGGGGACGCCGGGGCGACCAGCTCGTTCAGCGCCAGCGGCGCCGAACCGATCGGGCAGATCGGCTCCTACAGGCTGTTGAGCGTCCTCGGTGAAGGCGGTTTCTCCGTTGTCTATCTGGCCGATCAGGACAAGCCCGTCCGACGCCGGGTCGCATTGAAGGTCATCAAGCCCGGCATGGATACCAAACAGGTGATCGCCCGGTTCGAGGCCGAGCGCCAGGCGCTGGCGCTTCTGGAACATCCGAACATCGCACCCGTTTTCGATGGCGGGACGACCGAGGCCGGGTTGCCTTATTTCGTAATGGAGCATGTCAAGGGCGTTCCCATCATCGAGCATTGCGACCGGGAAAAACTGAGCATCGAAGAACGTCTGCCTCTGTTCGTGCAGGCGTGTGAAGGCGTGCAGTACGCCCATCAGAAGGGCATTATCCATCGCGACGTCAAGCCCTCCAACATTTTGGTGTCCGTTCAGGGGGACAAGCCGGTCGTGAAGATTATCGACTTCGGTGTCGCCAAGGCCTTCACGCAACCTTTGACGGACCGGACATTGTACACCGAGCAGGGGCAGTTTGTCGGCACGCCGGAATATATGAGCCCGGAGCAGGCGGAGATGGGCGCGCAGGATATCGACACACGGACCGATGTATATTCGTTGGGCGTACTGCTTTATGAATTGCTGACCGGGGCGCTGCCGTTTGATGCTCAGGCGCTTCGTGAAGGCGGCGTCGATTACATTCGCAAGGTCGTTCGCGAGCAGGATCCCAAGAGGCCGAGCACGCGGTTGACGAGCCTCGGCGATAAGGCGCCGAAGGTGGCGGAAGATCGTCGCACGGATGTTTTCAACCTGGCCAAACGTCTGCGAAACGAGCTTGAATGGATTCCGCTCAAGGCGATGCGCAAGGACAGGACGCGCCGGTATCGGTCGGCCTCCGAGCTTGCGGACGATATCCAGAATTACCTGGACGGTAATCCGCTGATCGCCGGGCCGGAATCGACGGCGTATCGACTCAGGAAATTCGTTCGTCGCAACCGCGCGCTGGTGACCGGCGTTGCCGTGGTGCTGGCGGTGATGATGGCCGGGACGATCATCTCGGCGGTTTTCGCCGTCAAAGCGGCTCGGGCCCGCGCCGACGCCGAGTCGGCCCGCGACGAGGCCGAGCGACAGGCGGAAACCTCCAAAGCCGTGAGTGACTTTTTGCGTGAGGGTCTTCTGGAGTCGGTGGATCCTTATGTTGCCCGGGGGGAGGTTAACGTTCGTTCGTTTCTTGACGCTGCCTCCAACAAACTCGAGGGCAAGTTCGAAGAGGAGCCGCTCGTTGAAGCTTCGATCCGACAAACGTTGGGAGTCACCTATCGAAATATCGGTGATTTCAGCCCGGCCGAGAGGCACCTTGAACGAACGTACAACATTCGGCTCGAACAGCTTGGCGAGGAGCACCCGAAGACACTCGAGACGATGGATGACCTTGCGAGGGTGTACTGGAGACAGGGACGCTATGACAAGGCGGAATCGCTTTTCGCCCAGACTCTCGAAGGCAGAGGCAAGGTGCACGGGGAAGAGCATCAGGATACGCTCTACTCCATGAACAGCCTGGCTGTGCTGTACTTCTCTCAGGGCCGCTACACCGAAGCGGAATCGCTATACACCCGGATGCTCCAGATCAGCCGAACCCTGTTGGGCGACGATATCTCGACGGTGTTGTTCATGGGCAATCTCGCAACGGTTTACCGGTCACAGGGGCGATACGACAAAGCCGAGGATTTTTATGATCGGGCGACGGAGCAATCGAAGGAACTATTAGGCGAGGAGCATCCGGATACGTTATATAACATGAACGGCCTGGCCATGCTCTACATTGCCCAGCACCGTTACGACGAAGCCGAATCGTTCCTGCTCGAAGCCCTCGATGTCGAGTACCTTGTATTGGGCGAGGAGCACCCGGATACGTTGTATTCCATGAACGGGCTGGGGATGCTCTACACTGCTTTGGCCCGATACGACGAAGCGGAAGACGTTCTGAACAACGCACTAAGTATCGGACGACTGACACTGGGGGAAGAACACCCCACCACGTTAAGCTCGGCCAACGGTTTGGCATGGCTCTACTACCAAATAGGTCGTTATGAAGACTCGGAGACATTGCTGAGCGATACCCTGCTAAGCAGGCAGTATGCGTTGGGCGAGGAGCACCCGGACACGTTCGATTCGATGCATCGGCTGGCCATGGTTTACGCGGCTTTGAAGCGTTATGAAAAGGCCGAATCGTTGTTCCTCCAGTCGCAGAAGGGTCGAGAAAACCTCCTGGGACCCGCGCATCCGGATACCCTGGACTCGGTCGATAACCTCATCAAGCTTTACCGGGCCTGGGGCAAGCCTGAGTCAGCCAAACAATGGCAAACGCAGTTGAACCGCAAACAGAATCCTTCAGAACCATCCAAAGGACCTTAAGATGAAAACATGCTTACATTCTGTCAGTTATGCCGGCGTCTGGCGGGGGCAGGCGAGACTGGGCGTGAACGAATTTCTGGACAAGGCCAAACAACTCGGCTTCGACGGCGTCATGCTAACCGCCAAACGCCCTCACGTATCCCCTCTAAATTACGATGCCGCGGCGCGACAGACGTTGCGGGCTAAGATGGAGAAGCTCGGCCTCGAGTTAGCTTGCTTAGCCGGATATACCGATTTCACCGTCGGCGTGGAGAAAGCCGATATCCCCAACGTGGAGATCCAGGCCGCGTACGTCGGCGAATTAGCGAAGCTCGCGCGGGACCTGGGAACCGGCATGGTGCGAGTCTTTACCGGCTACGAACGCCCCAACGTCCCGTTCGACAGGCAATACGCCCTGGTCGTCGAGGGCTTGAAGCTGGCCGGGCGGGAAGCGGCCAGGTACGACGTCACCCTCGCGGTCCAGAACCATCACGATATCGCCTCGCACCACGATACGATGCACTGGCTGCTCAGCGAAGTGAACCTGCCCAACGTCAAAGCCGCATTCGATCTCTGGACGCCGACGTTCCAGGGCCTCAGCGCCGAGGAAATCCGGGCCGCCGTCCTGAAGATGAAACCGTTCATCGTGCACACGACCGCCGCTCAATACGTCCGCCTGCCGCGCTATCGTTACGAAGAGACGCTGATCAACTACACGGAGGAACAGGCGCTCATCCGGGCCGTCCCGATGGACCGCGGCTTCGTGGACTACGAGACCTTTATCAACGCCCTAAAGGAGATCGGCTACCAGGGCTATATCGGCTACGAGATGTGCGCCCCCCTGGAAGGCGGCGGCGAGATCGACAACCTCGACGCCACGGCCAAAGCCTTCCTCGATTACGTCGGGAAATTCTAAACTGAATCCCGTTGTATAATGTGCCGGGTGGATCGGCCATCGCTCCTCCTTTCTACCCCTTTCGGAGTAAATTGGCTTTGCTTTTTCATTTACCGCAGAGAGCGCCGAGACCGCGGGGATAATGCCGTCATTGCGAGGCCCGGAGGGCCGCGGCAATCTCAAACGTTAGTGAATTGGCTTTGTTTTGCACAATCTCCTTGATTAGAGTTTCGGATTTAGAGCTTAGGATTTCGAATTTCCGGCCGAAGGCCGGCAATTGGCTTTGTTTTTTCAAGGGGAACCGCAGATAGACGCAAATGAACGCAGATTTTATTTTCATTTTTATTCCGTTTTGCGCATTTTTGTGCATTTTTCGATGAAAAGGAACCACGAATAAACACCAACTCAATTCTCGTTTCGGATTTAGGATTTAGAAATTCGAGCTTCCGGCCGAAGGCCGGCATTGGGTTTGTTTTTTCAAAGATTCTTTTGACCGGATAACGGGATGGACAGGATGAATGCTTTTTCTTTTTTTTACATGGACCTGTCACGTTGTAGTCGTATATACGAAGACGGATGACGCGGATTCTTGACCTTCGATATTCAAAATTCGGCGTTCCGGCCTCAATATTTTTTACTTTGAACTTTTCCCTTTTTACTTCTACTTTTCCCTTCTGTCTTCTGTATTCTGCTATTCTATCTATTTTGTTATCTATTATACTAAATTCATCGCCCAAAGTCAACGGAATTCTGTTTTTTTAGCCACTGATTTCACAGGTTTCACTGACGATATACGATATACGAAATACGAACGACGATTTATAGACACGGGTTAACACTGATTAACACGGTATTTGTATTTATCTACGAAGGGCGAGAAGGGCCACGAAGATGAGAATAAGGAGATACTATATACCAAATACGATTTTAGCCTGCCCTGAGCGAAGTCGAATGGGAACGACGAACGGCTTTTTTTAAAAACTACCCTTGTTTTTCGGCTAAAAAAAGCTTGTTTCCGTTTAAAAATACGTAGTTACCACAATATGACAATCCACCCGTTATTTGGTACAATAAAGAACGGCCGGGTAGTTTCATAGGGTGGCGGCTTACCCCACCTTCTTTTTTTAACCAGCGTCGAGTATCCATTATCGAGCATCACTAATAAAATACCATTGACTATCAACAAATGTTAAATATATAATATACGAAAATTATGGCTTAAAGTCAAGTAGATTGTTTAAAAGAAATGGGATAGTCGCGACAGCGGGTGAGGGATTCAATATATATGAAGATCAACGAATATTGAATATTCAAGATGCAGTTCCGCTTATGCCCACCCGGTTTCTTACTTGAATACTCAGGGTTTTAATGGTCGTTTAGGTAACAGCTCGTCAAGATGTTATTCAATTCGTTTCTTAAAAATATTTTGACTATTAGTTATCAAATTGTTATATTGTATTTGAAAATAGAGAGTAGAGTTTTCAGTTCGTGATTGAGATTTGATGCACAGAATCTATGAAGTTCATTTCAATACGTTTAGATACAAATATTTTTCTTTGTCGACAGTAATATTTGAGAAAGGGAAAGTAAAATGAGAAAGAACCTACACTTCATACCGATTATTATAACCACGATATCATGTGTAGCATATACACAAAATCCTGTTTACTTTGCAGATGCCAATTTGAAAGCAGCTGTGGAAGAGAAGCTTGGCATCAGCGATCCTAATTCAAATGACATGCTCACCCTAATAAAATTTGATGCAAGCGAGAGAGGAATCATTGACCTTACGGGTCTCGAATATTCCAAGAATATGACGCAACTGCTCCTAAACCATAATCAGATTGAGGACATTTCAGCACTATCGACTCTGATAAATCTGAATAGACTAGTTCTACATCATAATCAAATCAGTGACATCTCTGCCGTAAGAGGGCTGATAGAACTCGACCGTCTCGATTTACATGCAAACCAAATAAGCGATATTTCTGCTATCTCAGGATTGACAAATCTGACACAGTTGGTTCTCACTAGCAATCAAATCCTCGACGTCTCTGTCATTTCAGGTCTGACGAATCTGGTAACACTGTTTCTTGGTAATAATCAGATCAGTGACATATCTGCAGTTCGTAATCTGACCAATCTAGCCACCTTAGCTCTTGGTTACAATCAGATCGTGGACATTTCTGCTTTTTCAGGCCTGACGAAGCTTACGGGCCTTGACCTCTCGATTAACCAGATCGTCGATATCTCCTCATTATCAAGTCTGATAAATCTACAGAGCTTGAGTCTTTGGAAAAATAAAGTCAGCGACATATCCGCATTATCCGGCATGACGGATCTAACGTGGTTGAGTCTCGCAGACAATAAAGTCAGCGATATCTCAGCAATGGCGGAATTGAGAAGGCTGGAGAGGTTGTATCTGTTCGAAAACCAGATATGTGATACTACGGATTTATCTGATCTCGTTATGCTCGAGTGGCTGGATTTGAAAGGCAACCATTTAACTAACTTAACCGGTCTAACGAAAATGAAGAATCTTGTTCGATTGGAATTACAAGACAATTCTTTAGAGGATAGAGAAGTCTTTTGCGAACAGCTACCCGTGATTAAAATGAATAACCCAACGGCTGAGATCATTCACGATCCGAATCCATATAATTGCCAAAACGCTGAGATCATTACAGAGCTCGATTATCAGCAAGCTCTTGAAGGATTGAATGAAATGCGTTCTGCTGTGGTTGATCTAAATGGTCTTAGTTACTACTACTGCAGTAAAAGGAATGTTTTGAATCACCCTGAAACGTTGTTGTCGGAAATCGATCTTCTACGCGAAAACGCCGATTCTAATAGTAAGGAATTTTGCTACCAGGTTGCTTCCTCTGGGCTGATAAGTTGGGATTTTTCAACTCTAACCCAGGTTGCAAATACTACCTTGCCTTCATCTCTGGTTGACGATCTTCAAGTCAATCTCAGTGCGTGCATTGGTGAGACTGAGCCAGTAGGCTTCTACTTGACTAATTTGACTTCCTATCCCTTAACCGTTGAAATCTGGAACAAGGGGGATATCGACAATCTCAATATTCAGTGGGTCACGACACACGAGGGATTGCCTTATGAGGAATATAAGGGGCCTACGCCAGAACTCATCGCCCGCATCGTTCCGCTCCTGTTGGGAAAATATCTGCTTATCCCGCCATATGAGAGCCGACAAGTTCTCATTGAGGTTGACACCCGCGGTTTTGATCCGGGTCTCTACACGGATATTATTAACATATCAGCCAGTTCCAGCGGTGTACTCAATCCTGAGTTTGCCAGTAAGTGGATTCCAGGTATGTCGTTAGAAGATCTGACAAATATCGAACCATTGCACTTCCCTGCATTAAGTAAAACCATCTTCGTCGATTTGCAAGTACATCCCGTTGTGCTACCTGCGAAGGCGCGCTTTGGAGTCTATACCTGGAACGCCTCAGGTACCGAGTCTCCTGAGTACATCCGACTGCTGGCGGATCATAAGGTCAATTTCTTTGCCCTGACAGAGCCGAACTTCCGCATCGTTGACGACAGGATCGAACTGGATCTAACTGAAGATATCAAACGTAATATTTTAGCGACGAAACCACGTGGCCAGTTTATCTCAATTTATGGATTTGTCCAAAGGTTCAACCGAATAGCCAAAGAGGAATATGGTATTGATTTCATGCAAGGCGATTACACAAAATATCTGAAAGAGTACTTTCAAAAGTACATTGCGCTGCTGAAGGAAAATGGCCTGGATTATGATGATTATACTTTGCAGTTGTGGGATGAACCGTTGGATATGGAAACTTTTCACAAGATAAAACAAGTTTGTGACTTACTGCATGGAGTGAACCCTCAGGTCAGGTTCATGGTCGATCCGCTGTGTACGCTTCAAGACGGTTATGAGCTAATCGCCGAACATATCTCCATGTGGATTCCTCATAATGGAATGGTGTATGACTGTTATACGGATATACCTCTATTCGATATGGTTCAAGGGGGATTTGATCCGAGCGAATGGGGTCGCGATAACAACAGAGCTATCCAGTGGTTTCTTCATACCCAGCGTATAGAACATGGGGCTTATTGCATGATGTACTCCCAATACGGTGGCAATAGCAATCTATGTCCTGTAGGTTACTTCCGTCATTGGCCTTGGAAAATGTGGTGGATGCGCTTCGATGGGATTACCTTCTGGACGTCATGGTATCTCACGAACGGATACGGTTCGGAATTTGGAATCAACAAAGGTTTGGTTGGTTGGCGCGAGGGAGTGGAGGATATACAGCACCTTTATTTGCTGAAAGATGCAATCGATCTGATGAAAGAAATGGGTGTTCCACAGGATCAGATTGCCAATTCTCAGAAAGTACTAGATCAATGTACCGACATGGGTGTTAAGTGGGATTGGTGGTGTACAAAGCCTTTGGAAGCAGAAGCCGCGATGAATCAGTCTCGTATTCTGATAATCAACGAATTACAGCGTCTTTGGGATGATCAATTGTTGCCATTTGATTTATAAATAGAATAGTGATTTGGGAGTACGATCTTTTTGGGATGGTTGAATAGGTACGCGCCGCTATTTTGATACAGAAAGCATATAAATATTGTTAGGATACAAAGGGGGCTATTTTGAGAAAGGAGAAACACGATGCGGAAGATGCTATTAATAGCGGGATGTATGGTGGGACTCTGTATTCTGTCGATCGTCTTTGCGGGTGATGTCGAGCAAGAGAAAAGCATTCCTCCTGAGAGCAACGATTCAGATCTCGAGGCCGTCGTCGAAGGTCTGACGAATAAGATCGTCGCTTTAGAAAAGAGGATCGAGGTGCTGGAGGAAAGTCGGCAAATCCCCTTCGTCAATCCGCCCATCATCACTATACCAAGATCCGTTCCGAAAGCATGGCGGAAAAGGGAATTTAACGGGATGCCCTACTACATCGTCCCCCTCGGCGAGGATCCATCGAAGCGATAACAACGGGATGAACACGATAAATAATCCTGTCTATCCTGTAATCCTGTCGTAAATAATTTGGAGAGATGGAAAGGAGGGAATCGGGTTATCCGGCTATCAGGATGTGGGAATCAGGAGACCTTTTCATTGATTATTGACAAATGACGATTGACTATCAAGTCAAGAAATAGCCTTTTCTCAGCGTTCTCCGCGATCCCGGCGGTAAGAGCCCAAAATCCGCGTCATCCGCGCAATCCGCGGTTACAAATAGTTTTCGACGGGATAACGGGATGAACAAGATAAGAAATCCTGTCTTTCCTGTCATCTTTTGCTTTCTGTCTCATATCAAGCCAAATGCATTCTCATTGCAGGTAGGCTGTTTTCTCCTTTTGCCGGACGCCAAACGGTTAAGGTAACGAACACGTGTCGAGTGCGCGGGGGTGGTTGGAGGGGGTTCCGTTGTGGTAGATTTCGTCGTCGGGCAGTTTCATGGCTTTGTTGTTGTGGGTCCAGCTTGAGAATTGCCTGGTGCGCTTGTCGTCGGGGAATGTGCGATAGAGGATGCCGGGGATGCCCCGTTCGAGCGATTCCAGCGAGCCATCCGGGCGGGCGATGCAGGTCGGCCATGAGGAATAATGGCCGGATGAGTTGCTCGCGATCACCCACATCAGGTTGTCCGAGGCCCGGACCCGGATCTCCGCGGGGATAATCTCGTCGAGAATGGTCTTGCCCTTGTGGTGGGCGTTATAGAAGGAATGGAACATGATGGTGACGCCTTTATGGCGATAGATATTGTACATCTCCGGGAAGCACGAGTCGTAGCAGATCAGGAAACCGAGCTTGAATCCCTTCAACTCGACCACCGCTATGTGATTGCCCGGCGTATAGTATCTCAAATCGCCGCCCGTGAGCATGGACTTGTCGTACCGATCGACGATCTTCCCCTCGTCCGAGATGATATAGAGGCAATTCAAGGGCTTTTCATTTTCGCTGATATAATGCGCCGATCCGAGAACGACCCAGATGCGATGCTTTTTGGCGAGCGACATAATCTGGTGCGTCTGGTCTCGCAACGTCGCCCAATCTAAATCGTCGAAGGAGGGGACGTCTTTGGGCGGATAGCCGCTGAGCGCCGCTTCGGAAAATTGAATGATATCCGCCTTATTCGCAGCCGCCTCTGCAATGAATCGCTTCACGTAGCCGGCGTTGCTCTCGATATTCCCGCCGACGGGGAACTGGCACGCGGCCACTTTCAGCGTTTCCTTCGAGTCGCTTTTTCCCGCCATGCCCATCAAAAATAGAATCGCCAGCAGCGATATTCGCCACAAAACAGAAGCCGCGCGTTGGAACTGAACATGATCTGCTTTCATCATAGATCCTTTCTGCCATGTAATAGATGACTTTGCCGGTTTTACCTTTCGGCGCTTTTAGTGTATTATACGCATTGTAAATAATAAATGCGCCTGTATAAGTCATTTCGAGCGCAGCAAAGCGGAGTCGAGAAATCTGTTTGAATAGATTTCTCCGCTTCGGGCCACTTCGCGGCCCTCCGGTCGAAATGACACGGGCGCAAACATCAAATACAGGTGGCATTACGGAGATTTGATTATGCATCGACGTGAATTCTTGAGCACAATGGCCGGGACGTCTTTGGCCGCTTTGTCGATTAACGCACTATCAGAAGGCCGGGAGTCCGATGATGAACGGCGCGCCAGGGCGTATCTTCGCACGATTCGACTCAATCGCCAGCGGGTGGAGGATTTTATCTCGGGCGAATACGGACCCAGGGACAAGCGGCCCGGCGAGGTCTTTCAATACGATGCCGAATTAGGCTGGGTCCATCACGAGGCCGTCGGCAGCACCGGCGTCGATGGTACTAAAGTATTCTACAACTACGAATCGGACGGCGCCCGCAAAGTGATTAACTTCCCCGGCCGGCCCAGTCGGATTCGCACCTACGGCGATAGCTTCACGCATTGCAGCCAGGCGAACAACAATGAAACGTGGGAAGAGTACCTGGCCGCCCACCTCCAGGAGCCGGTTCGCAACTACGGCGTCGGCGGCTACGGGGTCTATCAGGCCTACCGAAGGATGCTCAAGGTCGAAAAGCAAATCCCGGGCGGCTACATCATCCTCAATATCTGGGACGACGATCACTACCGGAACCTCGACGCCTGGCGGAGCATCCGGTTCGGCTACGGCTCGCGATGCGGATTTACACTGCCGCACTTGAGGGTGGATGTGGCGAAAGGTCGTTGCGAGCAGAGAGAGAACGTCTCGAAGACGCCGGACGATCTGCACAAACTGTGCGACGAAGATTACCTCTGGCGCACGTTTAGGGACGATCCGGTGTTGAAGATGGTCATGGCCGCACGCAAGGGCGGCGGGAATATCTCGGACGAGCTGGTTAATCCCGTGGCGGTAACGTTCGGAATTCCCGATGAAAAGATCGCCGATACTGAGATGGCGAAAAAAATCAAAAAAATCCATACCGAAGCGGCGCTGTTCGCCACCCGCAATATCGTCACGTGGGCGGAGGCATTCGCCAAAGAGGCCGGTAAGAAACTGATGATTATGCTTTCTTTCGGCCGGGGTAACGTGGCGAACGACTTATCCGGAAGGCCTCGTTTTGATCGGAGTTTCGTCGATTGGTTAGAGGGTAAGGCTTATCCGGTTATTGATATGCGGGACGCCTTCGCCGAAGATTACAAAAAGGTCAAGGTCGATGTCAATCAATACCTCAAGCCTTTCTACAACGGCCATCATACGCCCAGAGGCAACTTCTTTACCGCCTGGGCGATCAAGGATAAGATCGTTCAATGGCTCGATCCCAAACCCAAGCCTTATTTATGAGCTAATCGAAATAGCCCCTGCTTTTCGGAAAATCATATTGACTTCACGGAGGAGCCTACCGAGCAGGGGCTTTTTCTTTGTTCTCTATCATCCTTGATATTCTTACGTCCTATAATACTTAACTCTATTCGGCAATACGCCACACATTTCAAAAAGTTCGTCCGTTCGATTAAAAATCGCCGACTTTGATTTTTCCCATGTCGTACCACCCGTCGGGCTGCCGGCCTTCAATCGCCAGCTTGACTTTGGGCGTATCGATGCGCTCGTCGAGGACGCCGATTTGCAGGTGATATTCGCCCTGGTCGATGTCGGCCGGGATGCTCACGGCGGCGTCGTAGAGGTTGTCGCCGGGCAGCCACGTGCGAAGGTCGGCATCGGTTACAAGGAGGACGTCCTTCTCGGAATGGTGAAGGCGAAACGCCAATCGGAAGGGCCGATAGCACGGGGCGACGCCCTTGTTCTCCCACCAGGACGTGAATGTGAGATCGCCGCCCGGCTTGATCTGGGCCGGGTAGGTGAGTTTGCGCAATACGAAGCGGTACCCCATGCGCTTGAGCCACCGGTTCACCTGCGGCCACCATTCGTCGGGTACGGCGGAGGACTTCGCATTAAAAGAGGAGATATGCCACTTAAGAGATTGGTCGATGATATAATCGACGTCCCAGCCTTCGTCCTTCCAGTGCTGCATGACCCAGCAGACTTCGAGCGAGACCGGCGCCTTTTTCCAGGCGTCCTTCATCCCGAAGTTGATAATCGCCTGCGGATAGTAATCCAACATGTGGTTCCAGGTCGGGCCGAACCCGCCCATATCGCCGAGGCAATCCACCCTCCATCCCACGTTGCGCTTCGACAGGCCGTACTTGTTGGTCTTCTCATCGGTCAGGAGCATAACCAAATGCGTCTTCTTAAAGGCGTCAAGATAGCTGTCCACGAGCAATTCGCGCGTCTGCTGAGTCAGTTGTGCCGATCCGGCGCCCTCGCCCCAGGCGCCGACGATGGATAGATCGACGCTTTCCAGCGCGGGGTGTCCGTCATAGCGGAGGCCCAGGTCGCGGATCATATCGCCGAAATGCTCGACGTAGCGCACGTCTTCCGGATTCGTGCGCCATTTTTTGACGGGCAGATTCTCCTCTTCGCCCATTATCTCCCGGTACCAGTCGGGCACATCCCTTTCGGCCCCGGTGCCGTACGGCGCGATGCGAAGCAGTAACGTCTGGCCGCGAGCCGCCGCGGTCTCGAGCGCCTTATCAATGAGATCCCATCGATATTTGTCGCGGGCCGGCTCGATGAATTTCCAATACACCCGGAAGTAGGCCAGCGACGTCATCGGATGGTCTTTGTTGGTCAGGTCGCCGTCGAATTCCTGATAAACAATTGGAAATCCCTCGGTCCATTTCTTGCCTTCATTGAGCGTGTCGCCGTTGAATCGTTGAAACGTCATAAACCCGATCCCTGGATTGACCAGGACGTCGTCAATCTCCTCCGGCCGGACGGTAACCATTTTTTGCGACAAGGCCGTCACAGGCAACAGTATTATCAAAACAAAAGACAATTGATACATCGTACGCATTTGCTCTTCCTTTCTAATCCCCATATTCAACAAGGATAATCTCGAACACATTCAATCGGGGCAGGGCGACCTGTATTTCGCCCGACGATTTATGGGTTGGCTTGAGTCGACGCCGGTCGGTCAGCGAAGTGATCCGTTTGATCGGGCGGGATGTCTTCAGACTGATCCGAATATTCTCAATGGGAATCGGCGGGTGGAACGAGTTTTCCAGCCGGCCCGAATGGTTGTAGAGCGCGATCCATTCGAATTGGCCCTTCGGATCCTTCCGATGCGTCGCTTCGATCAGCGGGGATGCCTCGATCTTCAATCGCCGCCCCGTTTGCAGCACATTATCCAGCACGCCGACCGCCAATATTGGATGGCCCAGGTTGCCCCATTCGCGGTACATCGCCCCGATCCGGAATGGAAACGCCGCCGCCATCCCGTCGCCATGCCAGCGCATCAGCAACGCCGGAATATCGGAAACCGATTTGTAATAGCATTTTTCGGGCGGGCCGTACATGACATCGTGAATCAGGCGCAGCATTTGGCCCGTTCCCGATGCCGGCTCGTATTCATGAAAATCGCCGCGCAGATGGACCAGGTCGAAATCTTTCAAGCCGTCGATGGCCAATTGTCCCTTGTCCTCGGGACGAATCCGCAAGTACATCGAATGACGCATGGGCCAGGTTTTTTTCAGGGCGGGCCGTCCCATACAGGCTAATGCATCGGGGATGCGGCCGCTCAGGAGGAGTTTTCCGCCATGAGCCACGAAGCTATCCATCGCACGCGCATCGCCGGCCTTGACGCCGCCGCTTTCGGGAACGATCAGCGCCTTGTAACGCTTCAGGTCGGAATGCCCGAACGAAACGAGGTCGAAGGGAATATGGTTCTCGGAAAGGATTTGTACCCAGCCCCAGTAATCGTCGCCGTCCCGTCGAACGAGGCCCACCTCGGCGGCAGAGTCGGTATGCAGCAGCCATTTTTCGTTGGCCGCGTGGAAGCGATAAATATTGCTGATCGGCCCGATACCGGCGCGGTCTTCAAGGCGCTGGAGCGGCCCGATGCAATAAAAGTCGAGCCATGCGCCGTTGACCATCTGTTGCCACAACCGGCGCGAGTGCAGGTACGGCGCCGCGGCCGAATGGCGGAAGATCATCTGATAGAAATGGACTGATGCGTTTGCCAATTGTTTGTTCTCGGTGGTCAGCAGCGTCCACTGGGCGCGTTCCAGGTCGTCCCAGGTCTCCTGCCCTAACGGCGCGCCCGATTCTTTGCGAATCACGTCGATATATTTGGTCGTATAGGTGCAGATAACCGTCTCGGGTCGGATCGACTTGATCAAATCGCGCACGCGGGCGAACTGGCGATCGATCTGGATGCGCTTCCACTCCTGATGCTTGCGCAGCGCCTGCGGATCGCCATCATGCTTTGGAAGATCGAGCCCGCAGAAATCCTTAAACGACGCTTTGCAGTTTTCGCATTGGCAGATGCCGTGGAAGTTCCGGCTGTAATCCACCTGCGGAAAGCCGATCATGTTGAAGAACACGCCGTCCAGCGGGTACGTCGTCAACGCTTCTCTCAATATTTCCAGCAGATACTGTTGCTGGTAGTCGCCCATCACGCAGGTATGCACCTGGCCGTTATAGTTGACGTGCTCGCCCTTTTCGCTGACGTAGAGCCATTCGGGATGCCGGGCGGCGTACGTCTCGTTGATCTTGCTGAAATCGAACCGGCCGATCATCTTGATCCCGGCCTTGTGGAGCTTTTCGAGCGTCTCGCCGACGAGGTCGCCGTCCATAAACGTATTGCGCCAATGATACTCCAGTTCCGTCGGATAGTTGGCGACAATCCCACCGACATTGAACAGCACGATATTGGCGCCGAAGTCTTTGGCTTCGCGCACATACTGATCGGTGTCCATCGTCGCGTCGATCTCGCGAAGATTCGTTTGAACCAACCGGTGGGGCGTCAGCCACCAGTCCGCCTCATCCGCCGCCTGAATGTGCTGAGCAAATAATATTGACCCCATCGAAACCAGGGCGATCGTCAGTACCATTCTCGACAAAACGTTCCGGCCCATCTTTTCAACTCCTTTTTAAACATCATTGATACGAACCCCCAACCTGTCGATTATATGTGACAGGATCACAGAAAATACAGGATTATTTATCACGTTCGCACCCACCCATTCCCAAGCCCGACCCACAACAACAAAGCCATGAAACTCCCCGCCAACGAAATCTACCACAACGGCACCCCCTCCAACCACCCCCCCGGCGTTGGATACGCGCTCACCACCGCAGCCGGCCAAGATCAGGTACGAACGACAAAAGGTCCTTTTGCAGGTAGATTTTCAGATAGCCCGTGTGGTTCATGGGGTCGTTGATCTTGATATGCAATGCTCGTGCTGTGATGACTGAGAGCGTTTCTAATGGTCTTTGAAATGTGTCATCCAGGCCGGCCAATCGCCTGGCTGGACACCGCCGGCCATCGTCCAGGGGCCGGCCGTGTTGTAGGCGCGATGCCATTTGAAGGTCCACAATTCTTTGAGACCGGCTTTCCGAACGGACCAATCGAGAAAGGCCATGTTGATGAAACCGTCGTGTCGATCGATGCAGATGCGTCTCATATGCTGCATACCCTGCCATGCCATGTCCTGTACTTCCGGGGGGGTATCCGTATGTCTCGGGAATACATTGAATCGGAGGGCATCAAAAAAAAGGGGCACATAGCCGGCGCCGTTCACATTCGGAGTTCTCCAATTGTAGATCGTCTCAAAATTCTCGTACACGGTCGTGTACGACGGAGGCGGATTTTCCACCCAGCCGTTTATCCCGTAGCTGCCCCAGTCCCCTTCGGGGGCATACCCCTCGCCCCAGAATGTCCCCCAGGCCGAAAACACATTCCACTGGGCAGATGCATTGCCGTTCTCGTCGATCAGAGGTTTCATGGCCGTCGGGCAGCAGCGCAGGTTATGGTCGTTCTTGTAATACGATCTCAGCGCATTCGTCCAGTGATTGGTGTGTCCGCTACCAACCCCTGCCTGGAAGCGGCCCTCATGGTCTTCAGTGTACATTGAAAAATAAAGGGTCCATTGTTTGAGATTCGCCCGACAGGCGATTGTCTTTCCCTGTTTCTTGACGCGCTGTAGTGCAGGCATGAGAATCGCCATCAGCAGGGCAATAATGGCGATCACAACCAATAACTCGATGAGTGTGAATCCTCTTGGCTTAGCCATAAACATACCTCCAATGCTTCTGTCGATGAAACTGAGAATCAGTAATAATTATACATGTTGTCAGGCCAGAATTCAAATAAGAGTTCAACCGGTTAAGTGTTTTTCTACTTCCCACTCGCTACCGTATTCGATCAAAATCAGAACAAAGCTGGAAAGGGCCGATTTGATAGTAAATTATTGGGTATCCCTGAACAAAAAATCCATCGGAATGTCGATCTTCCCACTAAAATGTTCATTTTCACTTTTTTTGAAAAATTATGAAAAAAACCATCAACATTTACCCGGTGAGATACGCCCTGTGTGCAGAAAGGCAGAATATATTTGTTCTGAGTTAAAACAATGGATATTTTATAAGTCAACAACATTGATTAAGCGACAAAGGCAGAAGTAAAGACGCGAGTTTTTAGGGCGCCAGATACGATCGGTGAAGAAAGAGTATCAGACGTCCTTAGATTCTCGTTGGATTAAAGCGGTTGTATCAGAGCTTTCATAGACTTTGTATGGTTCTCTAAAGGAAGTTGGCATGAAAAAAGATTTCATAATTATTAGCGTGGAGTCACGAAAGGGAGGAGTAGGTAAAACAACGGCGGCATTGAACCTGGCGCGAATCCTGTTGGAGAAAAGACACGCAGTTCTGTTTCTTGACGTGGACATCACTGGCACAAACGCGACGGATTGTATAGACTCCCCGTTCTGGAAGGATAGTTGTTACGCTGTGCGCAACGCCGCAAAGGGAAAAACTGACGTTGCGAACCTATTAGCGATTTTTGAGCGGCAGTTCATGCCTGGCCTTGGTATACCCAGATTTGTCAAGGAGAGTGTGAGAAAGGGTCGAAAAGATCATCATGCCCTCGCCTTTGCTCCGGACAAGATCAATGTCATCGGGTCGCAGATATATGATCTGAACGCCTCCCCGGCCAACGAGAATACTGATACATGCATCTGTAAGCCCAGCATTCTGTTCGATGAATTGCATGCGTTCTGGTTCATCGAGTTTCTTCAGAAGACATGCGAGGCGTTTCTGGATGTGATCAGGAATGACCAGCCCGATCGGGCAGTGGCTGTGGTTGTGGACAATTCCCCGGGTTATGTAGGTATTGCCCCGGCTGTTCAGGAATGGCTCACCGATCTCGGACCCGACAGAGGTAAGTTTCTAACCGTTTCGTCACTGGACAAGCAGGACCTACTTTCCTGCGGCCACGCTATCCATAACATACACCAGCTCTACGAACGCAAGTGGCGAGCAAGCCGTAAGTTCGCAGATGCAACGAACCATGAAAGGGAATCTGGTGAGGAACTTCAGCTTTCGCGGGATGAAGAGAATTTCTTCCTGCGTTTAGTGGAAGCCCTGCCGCCGCGCCACGTATCTAACGAGACGTCCGTGCCCACATCTGGCGTGAACGTAGCTGACCTATCATTCTATCGAGTAGATAATGCTGAAGTAGGCGGGGCGTTTCTTAACCAGGCGGAAGGATATCAGGGCTTGTTGATCAACCGGGTTCCTCGCTTGGTGAAGCGTGGTGTGTATGCGTACGATACTGAGAAGATGTACTCCTTCTTGCATCACAAGGGCAGCAATCTCGTTCAATGCCTCCTCGGAGATAACACGAGAAAATATACCGATTGGATGGTCAGCTACGACGAGTACATTGAGTACCAGTTCTTACAGCCGATGATCTCTCGACGCGTCGGGCGGATGTCGCGCCGCAAGGGTCGTTTCGAGGAATTCATGCACGTTATTGAGGAACGCCATTCCATTCCACCGGATGAACTGCTCCAGGACATGTTGCACGAGGGGGCAAGATTCCATCCGGAGATGTTGGATGAAGTGCGCATGTATCTTCGCAAAATAAGTGAGAACGTTACCGGCGTGATTCGTCTTGTTGAACGGTCTGGGTATTCCTACCTGACGAGTCTCATCCACGAGGAATGGCTGCCTGGCAACATCCTCCGGGATTTCAGCGTAGCAATGCAGAATGCCTTCTTGGAAATGGAGGGTCCTTTCATTGAGTTTGCGCCATGGGAGCTTGGTGAAGATCAAAGCAGCGAAGAAACTTGGATGTTCATCAAAGAATTGCGCCACTACATAGAGCGGCACATGAAAGAACGGGATATGTCCGTTCCCATCGAGCGCTCGGACCAATTCGTATCGTCTCTGATAGTTGTGATGGCCCTTTCAATTGGTCCTCGTTGGTGGCATCCCAAACGTGGGCCAGAGTTCCCTGAAGTGATTGCGAGTGTTGCTAACATTGAAGCCATGCGTTGGGCGCGACGGCGTGGCCGATCAAGGGAACGACTGGGTATCCAAAGATTCCTGGCGTCCGAGAGCCTGAGAGAGGTGGAGCATGAAGAGTTCTTCCGTGAGTTAGAAATTCATCCTCGCTGGCTTGAGCGAGGGCTTCTTTCGCGTCTGTATCGTGCGTGCGCAGCGGCGCAAGCCAGAGTTCTTGATGTGCGACGGGACGCCGAGTTCCTGATTGCTCTGATACAACGTCTTGTTATTGAAGATATCCGGGAGGCACCCGTTTTGCCATACATAAGAGATGTCGCGGAAAAGGTCATTGTCCGCAAGACCATATCTCACGAATCTGGACACCAACAGATTGCCAAGGGATTCAGTAGTGCTCAATACATGGAGGAGTTCTCTGAGGTTCTGGAGAAGGTAATAAGACGATGGGAGACGCGCCAGTGAACTTCAGCTTCGTAGATTATCAGCAAGGTCTTGCCTCGGGCCAGTATGCTCCGCCCGCAGTTTACCGTCCCTTCATGCGTGTCAATCGTACACAATACCAAAGGTTGGAGGAGGAGCATAAGGGAAACAAGAACAATGTCGGCAAGGCATTCCGAGAATTACGCCGACGTGTCACTGGGGAGTACTACTGGAAGACATATCCGGTTCAGGCGCAAGCTCTCGATTACTCGCAAATCTCCTTTCCCGCATATCGTTTCATTTTGCCCGAAGTGCTAGCGGACGACTGGCTTGCCATTGTTGACTGGCACAAGTTTCATCGTGACCATATTCTTCACCAGCCACTGACAGCTTATGTCGTTCAGAAGCTGCTGAAAGATGGCAGTAATCCCAACGAACTGTTCCATCTGAGTGACGGCCGAAGCCTTCTGGATGCATGCATCGACCAAATTCTGGAGTGGGATGAAACGGCCTATCTGAAGGGCTTTCTCCTTGGAACTGGCGTTCAGGAATCGGAACCCTGGTTGAAGAAAGATGACCCAGCGGGCAGAGCTCTTTGGAAGTCTCTCTTTGTGGAAGCGGCATATCTGGCAGCGATGTTCCACGACATGGGGTATCCCTGGCAGTATGTCTATCTTCTGAGCAACAAACTGGAGCACGCTGGGTATCAACCTGACTCACCAACGTCCGATGCGGAGAGATTAGTCAGTACTTTCGGTGATCGCTTGTTATACTGCCCGTTAAACGGCTACCGTATTTTGGACAGGAACGCCCCGGCGACTTGGCATCAGCGGCTCGCTGACCTTACAGCCAGAGCATTGCGCAGAACTCACGGATTCCCCGGCGCGATTTGGTTCCTCTACCTCAACGATGTTCTTCGTGACTATCCGGCCGAAGGGACGCATCCGATCAGGCAGTTCTGTGTGGAATGGGCAGCTATGGCTATCATGATGCACGATATGTCCTCAATCTACTGGGGAGACAAGACCAGCACTCCCCCCGACAATAGCCACATGCGGTTAAGGTTTGAAGTTGATCCGCTATCTTGCGTTATAGCTCTGGCAGATGTGCTGCAAGATTTCTCGAGACCTATTGCGAACTTCCAAGACAATGATTTATCTGTTGATCTATCTTATAAAGATGGATGTGATTCCACAGACTTAGAACTTGACTGGCAGTACCCAAATCAGGCAATGAAAATTGTTTACTGCTTCAGTGACCCGAACCATCACGCTGCCAAGCTTAAATGGCTGCCTAAGGAACACCATGAGTACTTCGATCAACTGAGTGGCTACATCGACTTGTCGGCAATAGGAATCCGGGGCGTAAAAATGCAGGCTCAACTTTTGCCCTGATAGTACACATCTGCTAAAATTCAACCATTCGATCTTGTCTACATTCCTCAGCCAGTAGCCGACTTTGTAGAAGTTGTAGTGGGGCAAAGCTTGACCGCTTAGTGAAATTGTTGTTAGATAATATTGTTGAAGGAATTCGGTACGGTAAAGAGTCGTTTAATCAGTCGCAGAAGTACTTATCCTGAGAGAAAAATGACAAAAATATCACAGTCCAATCGCCGCACAAACAAGCGGGAGGCAGCGTGTAGCAGCATTGTGGTAACGTCTTGGGCAAGTGCACCCCTCCCCATAAAATCGCAGTGACCGCAAATTGAACTATCCGGCGACTCTCACAATCTTGGCAGTGTCGTCACCGAGACCTGCATCGCCTTCGGCATTCAACTTCTTCCACGCGCCGGGAAGAAGCTCATCTATTTTGGAGGCAGGATGTGTGCTTATTCTGGCAAGGATGTCTCTAAAATAGCTGAACGGGTCGATATCATTCAGCTTACAGCTTGCCACAAGACTGTAAATTGTCGCTGCTCTCCAGGCTCCCGCTTCACTGCCCGCAAACATATAATTCTTTCGTCCGATCACGACCATCCGCAATGTCCGCTCTGAAACATTGTTGTCAATCTCCAACATCGGATCATCGACATAGCGGTTCAGAGCATCCCACTGATTCAGCGAATAGGTGATCGCTTTGCCAATCGGGCTTTTGGGCAACACCTGGTTCTTATACTCATCCAGCACAGTTTTGATTTCTTTGAGGATTGGCGTGGCCTCTTTTTGTCGGGCCGCCAGTAGTTGTGCACTACTGCAATTTTCCTCCTTGGCTTTACGCTCAATATCGTAAAGCTTGCCCCACAATACCAACAGACGCGCCGCTCTGATCGGATCCGTATCTAACGCATAATCAAACTTCCGGCGAGCGTGAGAATGACAACCCACCTCAGTCGCATCCGATTTTCTGAAGAATTCATCATAGCCGCTATAAGCATCCGCCTGCACATAGCCAGAAAATTTACCTAAAAACTTCACCGGCCCTTCTCGGGACCGGGTCGGTGTGAAATCAAACACAACGTTATGGTCTTGATCAATATAAACCCATAAATAGCCGTTGTACGTCGAGCCACGACGCTTCTTGCTTTTGATCGGAATGGGCGTGTCATCCGTATTGATCTTAGGTGATTGAAGAATCCTCGCGTGCATCCTTTTGACCAAAGGCGCTAGCAAATCAGCACTCTTGCCCACCCAGTCGCACATCGTCGAGACATTGATATCCACGCTATGTCTTTTAAGAATACCTTCCAGTCTGTTTAGAGGAAGGTGATCGCAGTACTTACTGGTCATAATATAAGCTAACAGACCTTCACCAGGGATGCCTTTGTCAATCGCCATGGGAGGCAATGGGCCAATGGAGATATGGCTTTCACACGCCTTACAGGCATATTTGTAGCGTACATATTTCTTGACGTAAAAGGAGGCCGGGACATATTCGAGCTTTTCGGTTTCTTCCGAACCGATCCGCTGCTTTTCCTTCTGGCATACAGGACAGGTCTTTTCTTCGTCTGCGGGCTCGATCTCAATGACTTCTCTGGGCAGATCCTTGGGCAAAGGGTTCCGGCCGTGATGATTCGCATTTCTTCTTTTCTTGACGGCCTTGGCCTTTGGCGGCTTCTGCTGGTCTATTTTGGCCTTGACCTGGTCGTACAAATTCTCAAACAGCAACCGCTGGGCGGGATCGAGCTTCTCGGATTTCTTACCGAACAACTGGCGCTTGAGATAATACAACTGGCCATTCAAGTCATCGATTTGCTCCAGTA
>Ga0272442_10003172_pt1 | contig 23219 bp, 14 predicted proteins | sample SSMForm2O_FD_200262 | JGI IMG/M metagenome (GOLD analysis project Ga0272442, IMG submission 200262) | Marine sediment archaeal communities from Little Sippewissett salt marsh, Falmouth, MA, United States - SSM-Form-2O | ecosystem: Environmental > Aquatic > Marine > Wetlands > Sediment ...
TCAAGAACCTGAGATTCATGACGGACACCACAGGTAACATGACAGGATACCAATCATGGTTGATGATAAGGTCTATATGAGGTGTTTTCATTGATGCCAGGAAGGATGAACCCCCGCCAGATGGAGCGTATGATGAGGAAGATGGGCCTCAACATGGAGGAAATGAAGGATGTTCGCGAGGTCGTTATCTACACGGATACAAAGGAGGTCCATATAACCCATCCTTCCGTGACGGTTATGAACGTTCAGGGGGAGAAGAACTTTCAGATCCAGGGGACCGTAAGCGAGAGGACACTCAAGGCCGAGATACCCGAAGGTGACATCCAGCTGGTCATGGACCAGACGTGTGTGTCGGAGGAGGAGGCAAAAAAGGCCCTCGAAGCCTGTGACGGAGAACCGGCAGAGGCCATCATCAAGATCCTTGGAGGATGAGCCGGGTAAGGTTCTAAAAGGGCCCGGGTGTCTGGATTTTGCCAAGTCTCCAATTATCGATCTTCCTGTTGGGATTCCCTGGGGCCCTCCCAATGATACTATATCTATACTTGTACATATTGTATGCAGGGTCAGTGTATGAAAGGTTTGAGCGGCTCCAGGGACGAAAAGATGGATCATCCGCACATAAGCAGGTCGACCATGTATCTTCATGAAAAGGACCCCTTTATCCATAGCATCACTTCACGCTCTCTTGACATCGAGGAGAGGGATTTTTCAAATATCGCCCCTCTTATCGGTGGCGGGGGGGAATTTGATCAAAATGAACACCATCCAGCAGGTTGCGGAGAGGAACTGATTGACCAGGGGGCGATCCCTCCCTGGGCAGTGCTTGTCATTGCACGACAGGATATTAATCAGCTCAGGAGGGAATATTCAACTGCAAGGAGCATGGGATTCAGGAATTTTCAGATCCGTTTCGATCATCTGAGACCAACAAAGGGACCGGAATCTCGGGCCAGGTTCGGTGTCTATATCACACAGATATCTGCACTCACCAGGTCCAATTCCATTGCATCGTTGCCTGCAAAGAGACACGGAGGTGTCATGGAAGAGTCGGATTTACCCGAAAGTGCAAGGATAGAGCTCCTGAAAATGATAGCAACAAGAGGATTCCAGTGGATCGAGCTCGAAGATGATATTGAATTGGACGTTCTTGTTGAGCTTTCCAGGAAAGCACGAAGCTCCGGAACACCCGTTATGTTGAGCTCTTACCCGGGGAATATTAACGAATGGTCGACCCCCGGGCCAGAAGTTCTGAATTTATGCGATGGATACAAGGTCAATCTGGCGATCTCTGATGGTATGGACCTGAAAAGGGCCATAAGGACATGCATTTCCCTTAAAAAGGAACTTCCGGAAAAGGTCACCGTCATGAGGGCATTGCCCTCCTCCCGGAGGGAATTCTCCGCTTTGAGCTATCATTTCGGATCCGATCTGGCTTTTCTTGAATCGGGATCCATCCAATACGCAGGGATGTTGGGTGACCCGATCAAGGAAAAATTCCAACTCGAATCCAAGATCTGGAAAACACTTGGCACCATGTGGAGAACAAGTGAAAATAACTGGTTCTCAAATAGGTTGACCCTCGATACCGAGACCGGTTTCTGCCTCCACGCCGGAAGAAGCGATCTGAATTCCATGAGGATAGGGGAATTCAACGATCTTCTGAGAAAAAATGATCTTAACGGACTCATGCTGCAATGGGAAACGGGACAGGGTGACATACTTCAAATGATGGAGATGGCAAGGAAATTCGGTATCAGAGGAATATCCGTCGGTATGCCGTACATGACATCCGCAATGTCCCATATGGACTGGATAGACCCGGTTTCCGGAAAGGTTGGAGCCATTAACCTGGCTGTCGGAAGGGAAGGAAAATATTTCGGCTACAATACTGAAGTTTATGGTATAGTGGACCTGATCTCATCCGAACAAAAAGGGGGAAGCGGAAAAGCATTGGTTCTCGGAACGGGAGCATCCGGGAGGGCAGCTTCGATGGCATGCTCTCTTCTGAAAAAGAAAACATATTTGGCTGGTTCGGACAGAGAGAGGGTCAATCGCATAGCGCTCTCGATCGGATCCGATATCAAACCCGTTACCTTTGGCTCCATAGGGATATCCAAAGGGCCCTACGACATCGTCATAAATACGATCCCCTTCGATCAGGGATCAACAAATATGGAGAGCGTCCTTCTGGGTGCGGAATTGGTCCGAAGGATAGAACCGGTGATCGGACTCGACCTGACCACGCATGACCGATGGACGCCATTTCTTTCATCGGTGGAATCAAGGGGTGGAATGCCTCATCAGGGAAGGAAGGTTCTGTTATTTTCCATGATCAGGGATATTGAGCTCATATTCGGGAAAAAGGTGGATCCCTCCATTGCCCCGCAGGTTGCGGGGGGCGGGTGATATCACTTTGAGGTTCCGCATTCGGGACATTTCCCCTCTTTCTCGAGGTATATTGATCCGCATTTTCCGCATTTGACCTTCCCTTTCATTTCGATCTTTCTGCTCTTCAACTTCTCGAGGTCAAGGTCCATTTTCTTTCCAGAAGCTTGGGAAGTTGGTATGAAGGTCTTCAAGGATGTACCGCAGTGGGGACATTTACTGTCGTCCCTGGAAATGATCTTCCCGCATTTTCCGCAGAGATGTTCCTCTTCCTCGAAAACAGCCCCGCAGTGAGGGCATTTGGCATCCGAAGGGTCGATGGGTTTTCCGCAGTCGGAACATGCAACCTTGGAAGCCCCGGAAACGGCCTCGAGTCCCTTCTGCATTTTCCTCCCCTTGAAGTAGGAATAGGTGAGGAAAATGATCATGAGGGTGATGAAGATGACGGAAATGGAGCAATACGACCTTGGCATTCCAAATATTTTATCCTCCTCATTATCCTCCCTGGCCTTGACGGTGAGGTTGAGGGGACCGGAGGTGCTCATGCTTCCATTGAGCGATGAACAGGTGATCTCGAAGTAATGAAGACCTCCATCCTCCAGGATCACCGTCGACGTGTGGAGAACACCCTGGGTCCATCTTTCAGCTGTGGGATCAGGAACCGCCGGTGTCATTACAAAGGAATTGTTCTCGAAAAAGACCTTTACCTCTGCTGGACCGACCCCTTCAGTATCCTTCACAACAGCCATTAACGTGAATTCCGATCCCGCTTCCGGTTCATGAGGAATGTGGAAGGGTTCGAAGATGGTGATGCCGGCCGATACAGAAGCGGGGATAAAGATGAGAAAAAGGCCGAATATGATCAGATGGGTGAATCCGCGCATGTTTGATGAAGGACCACTTGATATTTAGGTCCATGCAAATCTTTTAACCAGGGAGAAACCTTCACTCCTCATGGGCGTCAAACTCGGTGATCTTGTCGTGAAGAGGTCTATCGGTGAGGGGGAGCTGTCCGGAAAGATCGTGGGAATGGATGCCTACAATATCCTGTACCAGTTCACTGCCTCCATCAGAACTCCAGAAGGTTTTCCGCTTACCAATTCCAGAGGAGTGGTGGTCTCACATCTGAAAGGTCTGTTCAGCAGGACTGCGAGCTTTTTTTCCGAGGGTATAAGACCTGTTTACATTTTCGACGGGACCCCCCATGCACTAAAGAAAGGTACCCTGGACCTCAGAAGGGAGAGAAAGGAGAAAGCCCGGAAAGAATGGGAAATCGCTCTCGAGGAAGGAGATCTGGAGAGGGCCAGGACAAAGGCACAGCAGACCTCGAGACTCACCGATGATATGGTTGAGGACAGCAGGAGATTGCTTCGCCTTATGGGCGTTCCATGCATTCAGGCGCCCGGAGAAGGAGAAGCACAGGCTTCTTATATGGCGAGTAAAGGTATCTTCTATGGAGCTTCATCACAGGATCTCGATTCACTGCTTTTCGGATGCCCCCGTCTCATCAGAAATCTTGCCGTGACGGGAAGGAGAAAACTTCCCGGCAAGCATTCCTGGGTAAACGTTGAACCGGAAATTATCGAACTCCAGGCTACCCTGGATAAACTGGATATATCCAGGGAACAACTGGTGGATATGGCGATCCTCGTGGGAACCGACTTCAACGAAGGTGTGAAGGGAATTGGCCCAAAAAGGTCCCTTGCGATGATCAGGGAGTTCGGAAGCCTGGAATCTCTTGTCAAGGAGAAGAGAATTCCACTTCTTGAATGGGAAGAGATCAGGGAAATATTCCTCGACCCGGACGTATCAAAGGATATCGAATTGTCCTTCCGAAAGCCCGATCCGGAAAAGATAATAGAGATGCTCGTGGAGGAGATGGAGTTCGGAAGGGCAGGGGTAGAAAAAACGCTTCAACAGCTGGGATCAAGGGCGGAAACCCCTTCCCAGGTCTCTCTCGACGCCTTCTTCTGATGGTACCGACATCTTGGGCTTTGGGGTCGAGGATAGGCTCGTAACGTTGACCCATTCATCATTCTCGAATTCCATTTTGGATAGATCCCTTGTCCTCTTGACCTGGAAAGCTATTGCAGATCCAAGAGCAATGATCATAAGTATCACCAAAATGGCTATCAACAAAGGAGCGAAAGAGGTCTCTTTTTCCTGTCTTTCTGCTTCCGAAATTGGTTTCATCGGTATGTCTCCAAGGTTCTCCGTCTCCCCTTCCCTGACTTCGAAATCGATCTTTGTATCCATGAAGGAAAAGTTTGAAACTATAATGTTGTTACTCCCGGTCTTTACGAATAACTCGAAGGTCCCGTCATCATCGCAGCTTCCCTTTTCCCCTGTTCTGAACCGGAAATTGGCGCCAGGTATGGGAACTCCGTCAGTGCTGACGACTCGTCCAATGACCCGTCCCATGTGCTCGGAGAGGTCAATTTCCGTGAGAAAGAACCAGTCGAAGGGCACAAGATCGTTACCGGCCGGGTCCTTTCCCTGAACGGCGATCGAATATTTTGTGTTGTATTCCAGGACCTCGTCGGGAAAGAACACACCCCTCTCGCCGATCCATGTAAGTTCACCCGTTACTCCGGGTATATCTATTTTCACGGTATCATGGTCCATTGGTTCCGAAAAGGTTACGGTTATGTTGGAATGGATGGGGATGTCCCGATCCCTGGGCTCTGCCGAAGTAACCTGTGGGGATGTCACATCGAACCTGATCCTTATGGACCTCTCCTCATAATTACCTGCCCTGTCCCTTACGATCAGTTCTATGAGATGTTCCCCATCCTGAAAGAACTCGAGGAGAACTGGAACGGGTTCATTGTAGATCCTCCAATCTCCCTCGTCAACCCTGAGTTCGTGAGTGGCTATTCCGGATACGGGATCCCTGGCATACCACTCAAGCGTCACCGGGCTGTTGTAAAGGGTGCCGTCGACCACGTTCAATATCTCAAGTTCGGGAGGAGAACCATCTATGGTGACCGTTGTTGATGTGATCTCCCTGTTCCCGGCCCTGTCCTCCGCCATGACATAGATGTGGTGAAGGCCTTCGGTGAGATCGTAAAAGCGGTGCTCCCTCACCAGACCCTTGGATATCCAGTTTCCATTATCAATTCTGGTCCAGAAACCAGTTATCCCCGTGAGAGCATCGGAAGCGTTGTATTTGACAAGCACTCTGTCCGTTTCGGAATACCCTGCCCCTTGGGGTTCGGTGATGATCGCCATGGGAGGGTCGGGATCGACCATAACAACTGCATGGTCTACCATCCAGTTGCCAGCCAAGTCAATGCATTTGATGAAAACATCGTTGAGACCAGCCTCCATTTCCGGGACCTGGTATGAATAGGTCCTGCCCAGCCATGACCAGTTTACGCCATCGGGAGAATATTCGAATTTACCTATCCCGGGCCCCGAGTCCGTCGCGCTCCAGGATATTATCGGTATGGTTGTATTGGACAGGATCATATCCATCCCATTTGTATCAATATGAATATCAGGGGAAGTCCTGTCGATATTGAAATAAACCGTATCCGATCTGTTGTTCTCGGCCATGTCGAATACCGTGACCGTTGCAGTATGTTCTCCTTCTTCAATATCTCTGAATATATAGAAATCATTCAAGGCAGTATTGACAGGTTCACCTCCATCCAGGATTATCTCGAACCTGTCAATTACAATATTGTCCGTTCCGGTCCATTCGACCGATACGTCCGTGGCATTGAGGATGGCATTGTCCGATGGGAAATCTATGTTAACGGCAGGCCTCTTTGTATCAGGGGAACTCTTGACACGATTTGATATGTTGCTCTCAGAGATCTCTGTCACCGCCGTTACGTAGTACCAGTAACCGTAACCGGGAACCACATCAAGATCTGTGAATGTCCATTGATCGGATGGGGTGGATCTGTAGAAGAATTCCCCCCCTACCCTCTCCCCTTTGTAGATGTTGAACTTTACAGTCCTCACTCCTTTCCCGTAGTTCATAGGCCACCATGTCAGGTTGATGTAGTCCTTTCCCGGTTGTGCGGTCAACTTTCTGGGAGGGGCAAAAACGTCCGGGATCTCGGAATCCGTCAGAGGATAGGGGTCGGAATTCTCACCACCTCTGAGCGGATAGGGTGAATCGACGATACCGTTCTGGTCATTATCCGGAGAGCGCCAGTCATGCCAGAAATTTCCTGTGTTGGAATCACTTTTCCATACCGTGTTACCGCTCAGGTCCTTTCCTTGTCTGTTAGTGGGATCATAGAAGCTTCCGGAACCGTTGTTGTAGTAAAAGGAGTTGGTATGTATGATATTCCCGGTGCTTGTTGCATAGTCTGACTGGATAGCAAAAGAATAACACTTCAGCACCCAGTTTCCGACGATCTCATTGTCATCCGAGTCGTAGATCTGGATCCCTATTGTATTTCGGTCCATGATATTGTTCTTGACCTTGTTGGATCTCCCATTATGAAGATCGACCCCCCATGAGTCCTTTTTTATTCGATTGTCCCTTATAATATTGAAAGATGAATCAACAAGAATGCCCACCTTGTTCGACAACATCGTGTTACCGGAAATAATATTTTCATCTCCCCCGAGATAGACAGCATTGTTACCGTTCTCTTCGAGATGGTTTCCGGAAATGATGTTCGACCCCGATCCGCTCACAAGTCTGATGGCGTCGTTCACGCTCAGGTGTATATTGTTCCCTTTGATGATATTGTCGGATGATCCGATCAGATGGATCCCGTTGTAGTTCATGACATACACCATCTCCATGTCCATGGTGTTGTTGTCGATCACGTTGTTCCCCGAATCGGTGAGGCGTATGCCATCCCCTTCATTCTGGGTTATGGTGTTGAGCTCGATCCTTCCGTTGAAGACACCTGACAATCCCACCCCCGCAACATCGGCTCCGGAGAGATTGCAGTTCCTGATCACAAAATGTACATCCGTATTGCTAATGGAGATGCAAGATTCACCGGTTGCATGGATCTTGTAATTACCTACTACATATGGATTGCCGCTGCTACCGTCCCCGCCCCATCCCTCGGTCGCTGCCCTGGAACTGAACTGGGAATTGCCGTTTATTGAAATAGGGGAATGGACGGTCATTTCAAAGAAACCCCTTCTTCCATGATCGCTTCCCTGCCCTTCCATGTTGAACTGGACCATTACCATTAGTAAAAGGACGATCGTGCCCACGGCCAAGGAACGGGATCTCATGATGTTTCAAATCCCTCCATAGATGATTAATCTTTCCCACACCTGCTCCAGAGATCAGGCAGTGGACCAGATGATGAAACCAAGGACGGCGCATATCATGCCAAGTTTTGCCAGCTGCTGAGCTTTTCTGCTATCCTTGAATATCCAATATAGGGACAAAAGGAATATGATATCGGCTAACCCTACGGGAATCACATATGATATATCCGGGCGGTTAATGATCACCGGAGCGGCACTTATGAACAATGCGGCGAACAGGAAAATGGAAGATATGAAGGATGCCTTCCTGCCGCCTATCCTGATGGGCAGTGTTTTCCTTTTAGGACTGTCTCCCCGAGCATCCTCGATATCCTTTGTTATCTCTCTTGATGTGTTTGAAAATACTGCCATGAGGAATATCCACAGAATGACCGTTGAGATCCCGGTAATGGATGCTCCTAGAAGGAAAGGAGCTCCGGTTAGTAATCCTATCATGATATTACCCGGTAGCCCTCTTTTTTTCAGGAACCTTTCATAACAGTAAAGTAAGAAGATCGAAACCAGAACGATAAGGAGAGGAAGGGATGCCTTGAGGAGGATAGAGGTTATCATCGAGAAGATGATGGCAGCCGTCCATAGTGAAACGAAATATCCCCTGGCGAACTTTTCTTTCATAAGGCCTGAAGCAATGGGTTTTCTCGAACTCCTTCCCTGGTCCACCTGGATATCGTCCAGATCGTTCAGGATATTGGCACCACCAACGATCATGAAAGTGGAAAAGGAGAGAAGGATAATGGGAGTGATATCAGCCCTTTCCATTATTCCCTTCTCGATAATGTGGCCTGCCACTACCGCGACCGAGGCCATGAGTCCGTTCAGCGGTCGAAGAACGGTGAGGTAGGGCATGGCCTTCATGATATACTTGAACCCTTTCACCTTCATTTAAATCGTTCGATTCCCTGGACCTGTAAAAAAAATAGGCAACCAGTGCCCCGGCCAACAATGTGAAAACGATTAAAAGGACCCACCAAGGGAAGGAGCCACCCTCATCTCCCCTTTCGGAGGGGTTCTCTATCGTAAGTGGCACCTCCACTTCCCAGGACCCCTCCGCTTGGGATGAAAAATTAACCACCAGGACCATTGGTGCTTCCTCGATCGGGCCCTCTATCATGAAGGTGATGTTGAGAGGATAGAAGAGTCGAGAAAGACCCGAGGGAAGGTAGGATACCGTGAAATTTGTCGAAAGTGTGTGGATGGTGATGACCATGTCCTCGATCTCTCCATTGACAGGTTCTAGGTAGATCCTGAACTCCCCGGATACCCTATCGTTCTCGAGTCTTTGCAGAACGATGGTTGTATTCGGTCCTTTCGCGATCAGGTCCTTCTCCGGGGGCTTTACCTCAATGAGCATGAAGGCATCCCTCTCAAGGTCCCCGACCTTTCCCCTTATACCAATAACGATATTTTCCTGAAGGTCTCCGATCACGATTTCGATGTTATGGGTTGATGGTACGCTGACCATGCTCGAGCGGATCTTGATCTCTACCTCTTCATGATCACCAATGACCGAAAGGTTAACGTTACCAGTGTAGCCATTTATAGAGATCATGTTCAGGGTGACAGTGGTGTTCGATAAGCGGGGAACCGATATCCGGATGGGATCGATGGCAAGCCTGAACTCGGATAGGGTGCTGGTCCTTACATCCAGCTCGACACCTACAGCTCTTTTATAAGTTTCTTCTTCTTCTGCGATGAGGAAGAAATGGTATGTTTCAGGAGATACCCATCCTTGGCTCGACAGCGTTACCATCTGGTCTTCTGTACCCTTGGCTATCTCCATTTCGGATCTCTGGTAGGAAACCGATATCCCACGTGGAACATGGTCAGTGGAGAAGAAAAGGGAATTTTCCAACCCTTTATCGGATCCCACCTGAAGGCCGATATTGATCTGCCTGTCCGCACCCAGCTCGTTCCTGATGACGGAGGTGCTGAGGTTGAAATCCCCGTACAGGGTTGTAACATCGATTGCCAGGGACTGTCTGAATGTACCATGTGGTGTTGTGGCAGAAATGGTGAATTCTTTTTCAATAATATCACCATTCTCCTTTGCGGTGATGTCGATGAATGATATCGAATCGGAGCTTGAAGTGAAAGATACCAGCTGGACATCGAACGCCTCGTTCTGAACATTTTCCAGGGACAGCTGGACCTCACCATCGTATCCTCCCCTGGATTCGATGATGAAGGGTATTCTGACCGTCTTACCCGGGGCGACAGTCGTTCTCTCGAAAGGGAGTATTATCTCGGCACCAGGCGAATCCCTGTAGATCATCACAACCCTTCCAAGATAGCTCAGGGAAAGTATCTCGGCCCCTTCATAGGCAGGATCGATGTCGAATATACCGGTACCAATAATGAGATATTCTTCCGAATATAGAGATTTGAAATTAAAACCATCGTCATACCAGATAATGCCAGCCCTGTAGGCATAAGTCCCGATGGTCAGTACATTCTGTCCGGCGATCTCTCCGGTTTCCATACCGTAGATTATTCTTCCCTCGCTGTGGATGACCCTCTGTGTCCAATTCCCTCCGGATCGGAAAACCTGCCTGACCATCCCGTCGAAGGTTGTTGCATATATTTCCTCTCCCGGGATTGTCGGGTCAATATCCGCCATCAGCAGATCGGAGATCTGATTTTTATCCCCGAAATCGTAGATATCTTCCTTTTTCCATGACCCCGCATCGCTGTAGCATACCATCAGGGCTCCTCTGCCTCCGCCAAGGATCACCTCATTGCCGGGCCTCTCTGGCAATATGTCTGCAATCCAACACGCCTCAATAATCTCAGAATCCCTGGCTATTGTTGTAGCCACCCAATTCCCGTCCGATCTTTCAAGCAGGGTCGCTCTCTTGAATTCGCCAACAACCACGATCTCTTTCTGATCGGAAGATCCGGAGAGCTCTCCGATATCTATCTCGTAAAGCCAGTCCACCCCCCTCCATATGACCTCGCTTTCCCATCCTATTCCCTGTGTGTAATATATCAGGTTAACCGAATCATCCTCATCGACCGCAAGTAGCTCATCTCCCTCGTGCTCGGGTATCACATCTCCGGCATCCATCGAGTATACCTGCGCTCTTTCATTTGCAGTGTCCCTGATAGTGGAGACATGCACGACATGAGATTCCCATGTAAGTCTGGATCCGTATGTCACGACCACCTTTCCGTTCCTGGAGCAGGTTGCTAGCTCGTTCCCATCTCTTTCCGGGATGAGGTCCGCGGCTGCCGAGCGATACACAAGATCGCTCTCCTGGTAGATCCTTTCCGAAAAAAACTGCATATCAGATATCGAAAGGCCGGAACCTGACATCAGAGCTGTGCTTCTTTCCGCTATCTGAGGTGAAAATGAGATGATAGAAGGCATTATCAACAGTATAAGAGACAGTACCCAGACGTTCGTTTGCCTTCCCATGGTCTCTCATTCAAGGTAAATCCATTTAAAGATATCGGTTCACATTGGAAAAAAAATGCTTAATTGGATTAGACGGATTTCTGAAATGTTACATACAGCCTGGAATATTTTCAAAATAGAGACGAAAAAATTGCAGAGGGCTACACCAGTGTGTAATTAATGTAAAGTTTTGCATCATTTCGCAACAAAAGATACAAATAGTACTGGGGGTTAGGTCAATCAAGGCAAGGTTGTGCGATATTGTCCGGAGAGAATCAAGACGAAAGGGAGGTCCGACTTAAGGGTATAAGGGAAAAGTACCCGGAGAAGTTCATACCGGAGGATCGGATATTTCAAAATATCAGGAGGGGGGACAAGATCTTCATAGGGACTGGTTGCGGTCAACCACAGTATCTTGTCAAAGCACTTATGGATTACATTCAATCGCATCCGAAGGCCGTTTTCGATGCGGAGATATTTCATGTCTGGACGTTGGGGGTGGCAACATATACCGATTCCAGGTACCGATCCAATTTCAGGCACAATTCCTTCTTCGTTGGGAACAATACAAGGGATGCGGTCAACACAGGCTTGGCAGATTATACGCCGATATTTTTATCCCAGGTCCCGAAACTGATAAGAGAAGGGTTCGAACCCATGGATGTGGCTCTGATCCAGACATCGAGACCGGACCCTCATGGTTACATGAGTTTGGGTATCAGTGTTGATATTGTGAAGGCTGCAGTGGAAGCATCCGATCTGGTTATTGCCCAGGTCAACTCGAACATGCCAAGGACCCATGGAAATACCTTCGTCCATATATCGGATGTTGATTTCATTGTTCCGAAGTATGAACCGCTTCTGGAATACGAACCGACGATTCCGGATGATATTGCCGATAATATTGGAAAATATGTTTCGAGGATAGTCGAGGATGGGGATACGATCCAGGTGGGTTATGGCTCCATTCCCAATGCGATACTTGCCAATCTGGGGAACAAGAAGCATCTTGGTGTGCATACGGAGCTTCTTACGGATGGAATAGTAGATCTCATGGAAAAGAATGTAATAGACAACTCGAGAAAGTCCCTCCACAGGGGGAAGACCATTGCGACCTTCTGCATGGGAAAACGATCCACTTACCGGTATATCGATGACAATCCCTCGATCGAGTTCAGGACCATCGATTACACAAACAATCCCCTTACCATCGCAAGGAACGATAGAATGTGTGCAATAAACAGCTGTCTCGAGATCGATCTTACGGGTCAGGCCAGCGCGGAGTCCATCGGATTGACGTTCTATTCAGGTATCGGAGGCCAGGCCGATTTCATGAGGGGAGCAGTGATGTCCCCGGGCGGAAAGACGATACTTGTTCTTCGTTCCGCTGCAGTCAACGAGACCATATCAAGGATAGTCCCCCTTCTCAGCAAAGGAGCAGGTGTTACCCTCAACAGAGGCGACATACAATATGTGGTCACGGAATACGGGATAGCATACATCCATGGAAAGAACATCAGGGAAAGGGCAATGGCCCTGATATCCATCGCTCATCCGAAGTTCAGATCCGGGCTCATCGAAGAGGCAAAGGAGCTGGGACTGATCTTCAAGGATCAGGCATTCATTCCAGGAAAACGGGGAGAATATCCCGAACACCTTGAGACATACCGGACGACGAAAACGGGATTAAGACTGTTTTTGAGACCTGTAAAGATAAGCGACGAGCCACTACTGAAGGATTTCTTTTATTCTCTTTCCGACCAGTCAATATACCGCAGGTTCATATCCGCACGCAGGGACATGCCACATGAGAGGCTTCAGGAATTCGTGATAATCGATTATACCAAGGAAACGGTGATCCTTGCAAGCATCGTCGACGGGTCAAAGGAACTTGTGGTCGGTGTGGGGCAGTATGGTATTGATGAAAATACTCACACGGCAGAGGTAGCTTTCGTTGTGAGGGATGATCACCAGAACCAGGGAATAGGTACATTGCTCCTGACCCAACTCACAACCCTTGCAAAGAGAGAGGGTCTCCTAGGTTTCACTGCAGAGGTTCTCGTGGATAACAGGGCAATGCTTCACGTTTTCGAGAAAATGGGTTTTGATATTCAGAGAAGGTCAAGTGGCGGCGTATTCGAATTGAGAATGGCATTCAGAGGGATATGATGAACAGAAACGTTTGGGATATTAGATATCTTTTCGAACCCGATGGCGTGGCAATTATTGGTGCTTCCACCGACAGTAGCAAGATCGGCCATACCATCGTGGACAATATCATGGCGAGCGGATACAGGGGAAAGATCTATCCCATCAACCCCAGAGGTGGTGACCTCAACGGGATCGAGATCAGGACCACGATCAAGGATCCGGACATCGGAAATGTTGATGTCGCTGTATTATCCATTCCCTCAAAATTCGTTTACGAAGCAGTGAAGGAATGCGGGGAGAAAGGTGTCAAGTTCCTTGTCATTATCACATCGGGTTTCTCTGAGGTGGGCAATTCATCCGAGGAGAAACGGATAGTGGAATATGCAACAGATCATGGTATGAGGGTCCTTGGGCCTAATATATTCGGTATCTATTCCGCAAATGCCGATATGAATGCGACCTTCGGTTCGAAGAATGTACTAAAGGGCAATGTGGGTATCATCACACAGAGCGGAGCCCTAGGTATAGCCATGATCGGAAAAACGGCCATAGAAGGCATCGGTCTATCCGCAATGATATCCCTTGGTAATAAATCGGACCTGGACGAATCCGACATGATGGAATACCTCCTGAAGGACGATAACACGAAGATCATAATGTGTTACATCGAAGGTGTCCAGAACGGTGAGAGGTTCCTCGAGACATTGAGCCGGATAACAAGGAGAAAACCGGTCATAGTAATAAAGTCAGGGAGATCGAAAAGAGGAGCAATGGCAGCCGCTTCTCATACCGGATCTCTGGCAGGATCGGACAAGGTTTTCGACAAAGTAATGAGACAGGCAGGGGTTATCAGGGCCGATACCCTTGATGAGGCCTTCAACTGGTGCAAATTTCTCTCCCAGTCCCCTCTTCCAAGGGGAGAAAACGTTGTCATTGTTACCAATGGAGGAGGAATAGGTGTCCTTGCAACGGATGCATGCGAGAAATATGAACTGAAACTTCTGGATGATGTCCGGTTGATGGAAGAGACCTATGGAGATGCCACACCCGAATTCGGTTCCGTGAAGAACCCGGTCGACATCACCGGAGGTGCAAGGGCCGGTGATTACGATAAGGCTCTTGGAGCCGGGCTGGACAAAGAAGGGATCGATGCAGTTCTATCTCTATACTGTGAGACATCCACTCTCAACGTTGAGAACCTGGTAAAGATGATCGAGGAGAACCATCACCGCTACAACATGAAGGGAAAACCCATTGTTTTTTCCCTAGTGGGCGGGGAAAAGGTTGCGAGAGCAATTGAGACATTAACCGAAAAGGGCATACCCATCTATGGTGATGTCGACGAGGCGGTTCAGGTACTTGGAGCTCTTTACAGATTCTTCAGGTTCAGATCGGAACCTGCCGAGGCTGTAGCTGAGGTCAAGCTTGACATTGGAAAGGTCCGGGGTATGATCAAACGTGTGAAAGATGATGAGAGGACATTCCTGCTTGCGGATGAGGCTAAAGAGCTGATGAAAGTGGTAGGTGTCACCATGCCCCGGAGCAAGGTAGCAAGGAACCTCGATGAAGCTGTCAGATATTCAAATGAGATCGGTTATCCCCTGGTGATGAAGGTTGTGTCCAGGGACATAATACACAAGAGCGATGCGGGAGGCGTTGCCCTTGACCTCGAGAACGAGGAAGAGATAATAGATGCATACCAGGCCATCATGACCAGCTGCAGGGCCCACGATCCAAACGCTAGGATCGAGGGGGTCGAGGTCTGCGAGATGGTAAAGAAAGGGGTTGAAACAATTATCGGGGCCCGCCAGGATAACAATTTCGGCCCTGTCATCATGTTCGGAATGGGTGGCATATACGTGGAGGTCCTGAAGGACGTATCCTTCAGGTCGGTCCCTATCACAAGAACGGAGATCACGAGAATGATCAAGGAGACCAAAGCCTATCCCCTGCTTCTCGGGGTAAGGGGAGAGGAGAAGAAGGATATCGATGGGGTGATAGATACGATCATAAGGCTCGGTTCGCTGATATCAACATGCAGGGAAATCACCGATATCGAGATCAATCCACTGATCGCCTACGATCAGGGAAAAGGGGTGAAAGCATTGGACGTGAGAGTGCTTCTATCCAAGGAAAAGGGGGTGTGATATTATGGAAAAGTTGATCATTGCATCTATGAGGCCGAATTCCGGAAAGACCAGCTTGATAATAGGAATGGGAAAAGCCCTGAACAGGAGCTTTGGATACCTCAAACCCTTCGGAGAGAGGGTGCTTTACAGAAAGAAAAGGCTTCTTGACTATGATTCCGCACTCTTAAAATATCTGTTCGATCTCCCGGATGACCCGGAAGAAATGTCCATAGGATTCGACCATTCAAAACTTCATTATATGTATAACAAGGAATCAATCAAGGAGAAGTTATTGGAGATGGAAGAGAACATGGCTAAGAACAAGGATGTTCTTTTCATTGAAGCTGGAAGGGACCTCCATTACGGAGCCTCCGTCAACCTTGATGCCATATCTCTGGCCGAACAGACCGGAGCCGGTCTTGTTATGATTATCAGCGGTGAAGACGATACGATCGTTGATGACCTTACCTTCATGAAGAAATATCTTCAGCTGCCCCGGTTGAACTTCCGAGGGGTCATCATCAACAAGGTCAAGGATGTGGAGGATTTCAAGATGACCAGGATGAAAAAGGTACAGGAAATGGGTATCACGGTCCTTGGTATGATACCTTTCAAGAGGGAGCTTACCAACATGTCCGTGGAATACATCTCGGACGCGCTTTTCGCCAAGGTCCTTGCCGGACAGGAAGGGATGGCAAATCAGGTTGAGAGAATATTCATCGGTGCGATGTCCGGGGACGCAGCATTGAAGAGCCCTCTATTTTCCAAGGAGAACAAACTAATAATCACCAGTGGGGATAGAAATGATATGATACTTGCAGCAATAGAGAGCGGTACATCCGGAATTGTTCTCACGAACAACGTACTGCCTCCATCGAAGATCATTTCCCTCGCAGAATCAAGGAACATCCCGCTTCTTCTTGTAAGCTCCGATACCTTCCAGACAGCCAAGCAGATCGATGATATGGAAAGGCTCATTACAAGGAATGACACGGGCAAAGTGGAAATGCTGAATGAACTGGTAAAGGAAAACATTGACATGAAAACACTATTTGGCGAATGAAAGCATTCAAATGGCAATCTTTAAAATAGAAGTATTGAAATGAGCGATGTTGCTCCGGCATAACCTTACGCTGTCCCTTGAAAAGGTATTTCAAATGCCGGTAGGTGATAGAAGGTGTTGAACTTGATACCCATGGCAAAGCCCATAATGGGCGAAGAGGAAAAGAAAGCCGTTAACCGGGTTCTTGAAAGCGGTCTCTTAGCCCACGGACCTGAGGTCAATAGTTTTGAAGAAGAATTCTCGAGATTCTGTAATGTGGCTCATGGAGCAGCTGTTTCAAGTGGGACTTCTGCGATTCATCTTGCACTAGACGCACTTGGGATAAAACCCGGGGATGAGGTTATTACCACCTCCTTCAGTTTCATTGCAAGTGCAACACCGATCCTATTTCTAGGAGCAAATCCGAGATTTGTGGATATCGATCCACTGACCTATAACATGGACCACAGACAACTTTCAAAAGCTATAAACGAAAAGACCAGGGCTATCATACCTGTGCACCTTTACGGTCAGTGCGCTGATATGGATGAGATACTTGATGTTGCGGGTGATATTCCTGTTCTGGAAGACTGCGCCCAGGCCCATGGTTCGATCTATAAGGGCAGGAAAGCGGGATCAATGGGTTACTGCGGAATGTTTTCTTTCTACCCAACCAAGAACATGACAACTGGTGAGGGTGGAATGGTTGTCTCTAACGATGAGAGCTTCATTGATAGGATCAAGATGCTGCGAAACCACGGCCAGGTGGAAAGATATGATCATCATTTGGTTGGCTACAATCTTAGGATGACTTCCATCGCAGCAGCGATTGGAAGAGAACAGCTAAAGAAGCTTCCGGCTAATACTGAAGCCAGAAGGAAGAACGCATCCCTATACAACACCGGACTCTCATCCATAAAAGGCATAAGACCGCCCCAGATATACCCGGGGAATGAGCCAGTTTATCATCAGTACACCATATGGGTTGAAAAAGGAAGAGATGATCTCGCAAGAGCTCTGGGCGAAAGAGGAATAGGTAACAAGGTTTTCTATCCTTCCACCATTCCCTCGTCTCCTGCTATGAAAGGCTTTAGTACAGGATCATTCCCAAATGCAGAAAATGCAAGCCAGCATGTACTGTCCCTCCCTGTTCACCCCATGCTGAGTCCTGATAATATCTCAGAGATCATCAAGGCGATTTCGGAGATCATGGAGGGTTCATAGTATGTTCGATATCAAAGTGGGTGTGATCGGAACGGGTTCCATGGGTCGAAACCATGTGAGGGTCCTCTCAGAATTATCCCATCTGGTCGCAGTTTGTGATAATGATGAGAAAATAACCAGGGAGATCTCCGAGAAATTCAGATGTAAAGCCTATAAAAACCTGGACAGATTTCTGAAAGAATCGGATGTCCAGGCGGTAATTGTATCCACTCCCACGACAACTCACAGGGAAATCGTATTAAAATGCTTTCGGGCCGGAGTGGATGTTCTTGTCGAAAAGCCCATAACCGACACAGTGGAAAGCGCTGAAGAAATAATCGATGAGGCAAAAAGCAGTGGATGTGTGTTTGGTGTGGGAATGATAGAAAGGCATAATCCTGTTGTTCAGTTCACTAGAGAGCTGATCGAGAAAGGAGAACTTGGACAGCTTGTTACGATGATGTCAAGGAGGGTATCCAATTATCCGGATAGGATCAAGGATGTAGGTGTGGTCACGGATCTCGGGGTTCATGACATCGATGTTCTGAAGTACCTTTGCAAAAGCAGGGTTGTATCCGTTTACGCTCTTGGAGGAAACATAAGGGATTCTCCTCATGAGGACCATGCAACCATTTTGATGAGGTTCGAAAACGGAGTGGAGGGTGTTGTTGAGGCATCCTGGCTCACTCCAATGAAACTCAGGAAGATCACATTAACAGGAGATGAAGGTATAGCAGAAATGGATTATGTGGACCAGAACCTGTCAATTTCAACATCATCGACCTTCAATAAGGACAGGTATGATCTCTGGAGACTTCCTCAGATATACGACACGCGAAGGATAAGGGTTAAAAATGAGGAGCCATTAAAACGTGAACTGGTTGATTTCCTGCAAGCGGTCAAGGAGAGAATGGACCCCATGGTGAGCGGATATGACGGTTTGAGAACGCTTGTAATAGCCAAATCTGCAGAGGAATCCATCAGAACAGGGAAGAAGGTCGATCTTGGATGAATCAGAGCTTGATCTGATATTATTATCCATTTTCCACCTTGACAAGATGTTCATATCGTATCTGCAGGTTGTATGAATTTGAGATATCATGGGGTCTTCCGGGTAGTGATACTGGCGGTTCCATTCCAGCTCTGTAATCTCCGACATCAAGGAGAGATACCCGGAAAAGATGTGATCCTGTTCCGTTTGTGTTATCCGGTAAAAGGCTGTATCGAAAATTGATGGTGATACTGCCTTCGCCGTTCCTTGGATTCATGGCCTGCCGTGACTCCTGTGTCGAATTGCAGGGAGTGTAAGAGAGTTCAAACTGATCAGGTTGGTTTTCGAATGTCCTGAGCAGGAAGGTCTCGTCAGGTTCATCTGTCCAGGTAAGGGTGACGTTGACCCATATTATGTTCTCATCATCTATCAGTAATTCATGGACACGTTCCTCGCCTTCGTAAAGCATATCCGAAAAACTGGTTGTGGAGGATTGAACATCGTAGACAATATCATCTTCACCATCACCGTCAATTTCAATGTAGCTTGTGGTTCCAAGTGATATTCCTGCAAGTACAACAATGGGAATAATGGCCCAGACACCAATAAATGTCCAGCGGGATGTGAAGAGGTCCTTTTTCAGAACAATGGCTCTCTTCTCCCTGCTTACCATGAACCGATTATAAAGAAGGAAGTTGCCAATTGTCAAGAGCCCTATTCCAACGTAAATGGACCAGAAGAGTTTCGGTGCCTGCATGTTGATGGCGACACCTTCGTAAATGAAACCACCAACAAAGGACCCGAAAACGTTTCCTGCTGCAGATGGTAAAAAAGCATATCCCATATATAGGGCCACTTTTTCTTCTGGAGCTATCTTGGACACGTAGGAGATGAAGTTGGGGTGTGTAAGGAATTCCCCAATGGAGAATATCGCTATTCCTATCCAGAGAGTATACCAAGCCGGAAACAGACCAAGTACGGTGAGGCCGATGGAGAATACGGCCATGCCGGTGATCATCAATCGAAGCGATTCATGCTTGTCGGCTATCCTTGATAGAAATGGACCGAGAGAGACGATCGTTATGGGGTTGATCACACCCATCAACGAGGTGTTGGTGATGGGCCATCGGATAAGACCGAAATCCTCCATATACACCGGAAGGAAGGTATGCATCGAGGAGAAAATAAAGAAAAAACCGGAATATATCAATAGAAGAAGCGCAAACTTTCTGTCCGAGAGGACCTTTCCCATGTTGACGAATGCTGTACCGATCTTTTCGGCGGGGTTCCTCTCCGTCGGGTTCTTGTAAAGGAAGATCGTTATCATCAGGTTGATGAGGATAAGAACTCCACCAATGATGAAAACAATATGTGCAAAATGTTTCGGAATGAGCACTCCGATCATGAACATTGCGATGGCTGAACCCCAGTTGATCGTGAGATAATAGATGGAATAAGCCAGATTGCGATGCTCCTTTTGTGTGATATGTGCTATGGTTGTGGAGACCATGGGTTTGAATGCCCCGGCACCGATGCCCCAGAATATGATTAGCGGAAAGAAGGCGTATTCGTTCTTTGCAAAGGTCATTATGAAATAAGACGGTATCATCAAAAGGAAAGCACAGGTAAGGATGGTCTTGTAACCGATCTTCTTGGCAAGAGATGCTGCTATTATGGGGACGAAATAGAGAAGGAAAAGCAGTACAGCGAACATGATACCGAAGGTTGATGGAGAAATACCGAGGTTGAATTTCAGGTGATATGCAAAATATCCCATGATACCGTAATAAGCTCCTCTCTCGAAGAGTTCAAGAGATATTACCACCCAGAATTGAGGTATGAAGGTTCTGTAGGTATTTCTCACCTTTTCCCCGATACTCATTCAGGTTGCCCTCCGTGTCTTTAAAGGCCAAATGGGGAAATTATATAGGTACTTTTTCAATGGTCCGTGGTAGACCACGTTACCGTATGATCCTGAAATCATCAAACTCCCCCCCGTAGCTAAACCATCTTGTATCCACCCCTGTCACCTTCGCCACGGGTTGATGGTTGCGGCACCAATCAATGAGTTCCTCAAGGTCCTTCCCGGGACCTTCCGCAATGCATTCGACACTCCCGTCGGGAAGGTTCCTCACCCATCCTTTCAATCCAAGCTCCAGGGCCTTCTTCTGACAGTTTGCCCTGAACCAGACGCCCTGAACCTTTCCCCGGAAAATGACATGGACCCTATCCATGGTCCCTGAAGATGGGGGAGATGTATTATGATTTTCGCATTTATCCCGGGTATGATAATTATCCGTGACGGATGTGTGCTTTCATTGAACGGAATGGAAAGCTTTATACCATTTCTATCTATACAACCCTCCGCCTGGGTCCCCTCTTAGAAGGGATCCGGAAATTGGATTTCGATCCATGCAAGGGGTAATCAAATGTCCAAAACCAAGAACATGAAATCCATGGACGGTAATACCGCTGCGGCCCATGTTGCCTATGCCTTTTCAGACACAGCTGCGATATATCCCATAACCCCCTCATCTCCGATGGGTGAGGTTGCGGATTCCTGGGCAGCCCATGGTAGGAAGAATATCTTCGGCCAGGTCATGAAGATCGTAGAGATGCAATCGGAAGCAGGTGCGGCAGGTGCGGTACACGGGTCGTTGTCGGCAGGTGCATACACGACAACCTTCACGGCATCCCAGGGTTTGCTCCTGATGATACCGAACATGTACAAAATAGCGGGAGAGCTCATGCCTACTGTCTTCCACGTATCTGCAAGGGCAGTCGCAGGACAGGCCCTCTCGATATTCGGTGACCATCAGGATGTCATGGCAGCAAGGGCAACAGGTTTTGCTCAGATCTGTTCTGGGTCCGTCCAGGAAGTGATGGACCTTGCCCTCATTGCCCACCTCTCAACCGTGAAATCGCAGATACCTTTCATCGCTTTCTTCGACGGATTCAGGACCTCACACGAGATCCAGAAGATAGAGGTAATTGAATATGACGATATGAAAGGTCTCGTTGATTGGAATGCGATGAATATCCACAGGGAGAGAGCTCTTAATCCCGAGCATTCCCATCTCAGGGGAACAGCACAGAATCCGGATATCTATTTCCAGGTCAATGAAGCAGGTAACAAGTATTACCTTGCGGTGCCCGATATTGTTCAGGAACAGATGGACAGGGTATCAAAGCTTACGGGTAGAAGATACAGGCTCTTTGATTATTACGGGTCTCCGAATGCCGAGAATATCATCATCATGATGGGGTCCGGTTCCCAGGCTGCGGAGGAAACCGTGGACTATCTCAACAGCAGGGGAGAGAACGTTGGAATGATCATGGTCCGGCTCTACAGACCTTTCTCCGCTAAACACTTCCTTTCTTCTATTCCCGATACCGTCAAGAGGATCGCGGTCCTTGACAGGACAAAGGAGAACGGAGCCTTCGGAGAACCGCTTTACGTCGATGTCATGTCCGTTCTCAAGGATGCGGGCAGGGAGATCGATGTTGTGGGAGGTAGATACGGGCTGGGCTCGAAGGATCTTACCCCGACCATGGTAAACTCCGTCTTTGAAAACCTCAAAATGAAAGAGCCAAAGAACCATTTCACCATCGGGATCGTCGATGACGTTACATATACCTCGCTTCCCATGGACAAGATCATCGATGCCTCTCCTGAAGGAACGGTAAGGTGCATGTTCTGGGGTCTCGGCGGGGACGGAACCGTCGGTGCCAACAAGGATGCCATAAAAATAATCGGAGACAATACAGACAAGTTTGCTCAGGGCTATTTCGCCTATGACTCCAAGAAATCAGGTGGAGTGACCATATCACATCTGAGGTTCGGCGATGTTCCAATAAAATCCACATATCTCATAGATGTGGCGGATTACGTGGCATGTCATCAGACATCATATGTTGACAAGTATGATCTCATTGACGGCATCAAGGAGAATGGGACATTTGTTCTCAATTCCCCCTGGACACTTGAAGAAATGGATCAAAAACTTCCGGGAAGGCTGAAAAGACAGATCGCAAGAAAAAAGGTTGATTTCTACAATATTGATGCCCTTTCCATCGCCGAAGAGGTGGGTCTCGGCGGGAGGATCAACATGATAATGCAGACAGCTTTCTTCAAACTGGCAAAGGTACTTCCAGTGGACCATGCCGTTTCCCTGCTCAAGGATGCCATTGTCAAGACCTATGGCAAGAAGGGGGAGAAGATCGTCAACATGAACCAGAAAGCTGTGGATATTGCACTGGAGAAGGTCGTCAGGATCGATTATCCATCTTCCTGGACGGATGCGCCGGATGAGATGCCCGGTTTCGGAGAGAGTAGACCGGATTTCATAAAAAACGTAGCGGATGTAATGAATCTCATGAAGGGTAATTCACTTCCCGTTAGTGCATTCACCCCCGGTGGTTTTTTCCCGCCAGGAACAACTGCTTACGAGAAAAGAGGGATCGCCATTACCGTTCCGGAATGGCAGCCTGAGACATGCATTCAGTGCAACCAGTGCGCTTTTGTCTGTCCTCATGCTGTCATCAGACCGTTCCTTGTTTCAAAGGATGAGGCCTCCGGAGCACCGGAAGGCTACGAGGGTTTGAAAGCCATGGGGCCCGGACTCGAGGATTACGAGTTCAGGATACAGCCATCCATCCTTGATTGTA
>Ga0272442_10003173_pt1 | contig 23215 bp, 11 predicted proteins | sample SSMForm2O_FD_200262 | JGI IMG/M metagenome (GOLD analysis project Ga0272442, IMG submission 200262) | Marine sediment archaeal communities from Little Sippewissett salt marsh, Falmouth, MA, United States - SSM-Form-2O | ecosystem: Environmental > Aquatic > Marine > Wetlands > Sediment ...
ATCGTGCGGCAGGGCCGACGGATCGTGTACCGCATCCTCGGCTACAACGCGTGGACGCGGACGTTCCTTCGGACCTTCGAGCGCATCCGCAAGCTTGCGCTCACGTAGCGCATCGTGGTGGCCTGGCGAGGGACCGAGCACGCTGCACGGACCACGAGGGTCTGTCACAAGAACGCTCGTGTCGGCCCCCAGCGTTGACATGATGACCATCGCGACAGGAGACAAGCGAATGTGCGGGCCGAACAGCCGAGGCATGGGCATCCGCAGCCGTCTCGATGCGGCTCGCCGCCGTCACGGGCACTCGAGAGTCCGCCTGAGCGCTTGATTTGGGACTAGGATGGCCTCCTCCGCCACCCCCCGCCGCCGCCTGCTCACGGGCCTCGCCTTCCTGGCACCCAACATCGCGGGCTTCCTCATCTTCACCCTCGTGCCTCTGGCCTTCAGCCTCGTGCTCGCCTTCACGAACTGGGACATCCGGCTCCACAACATGTTCAAGCACGAGCCGCTGCGCTTCGTTGGATTCGGGAACTTCACCCGCCTGGCTGCAGAGCCCGACTTCTGGCAGTACCTGGGCAACACCCTGTTCTTCATGATGGGTATCCCCTTCGGCATCGCGGGCAGTCTGCTGGCGGCCATCCTGCTGAGCCAGCACCTGCGGGGCGGCAGCCGAAGGGCGTGGGGGGTGCTGATGGCCGGGGCGGTGCTCGTGTGTGGCGTGGGAGCCATGGCACTCGCCGGCGCCGGCGCCACGGCCATGACGCTCCTTGTGTGCGGTGTGGCCGGCATGGTGCTCGTTGCCGGCACCATCGGCGGCCGCACCGTCTACCGCACGATGTTCTACGCACCCCACTTCACCGCCGGCGTGGCCACCATGCTGCTCTGGAAGAAGCTCTACGCCCCGCAGACGGGGCCGGTGAACCACGCGCTACGCCCGGCGCTCGACTCCCTGGCCGCCGTGGTCGGTCGCCTGCCCGCCGGCGCCGTCTCGGGACTCGGGCCGTGGCTGTGCGGCGGCCTCATGGCCCTGCTTGCCGTGTGGGGCCTGCGGCGGCTCCACGCCTTCTGGAGCGATGGCGACCTGGGGTGGCCCGGCGCGTGCATGGGCGCGGCCCTGCTCGTGGTGCCCGCAGCCTTCGCGCAGGCGTGGCTGGCCGACCGCGCGGTCGCGTGGGTCGGCGGCGCGGCGGTCGCTCTGGCTCTTATCTTCTACCTCGGCAAGGCCGCTCGCACGGGGCAGGCCTTCCCGTGCCGGGCCGACGTGGGGACCGGCAACGGTCTCATGCTCGGAGCCGTCCTCATGGTCGGCGGCCTCATCCTCCTCGGACTCGCCAACGTGCTCCACACCCTGCCCGCCATGGCGGCCGACGGCCTGGAGCCGCCCGACTGGCTGGCCGACTACTCCTGGGCCAAGCCGGGCATGATGATCATGGGATTCTGGGCCGCCGTCGGCTCCAACAACATGCTCCTCTACCTCGCCGGCCTGAGCAACGTGCCCCAGGACCTCTACGAGGCGGCGGACATCGATGGGGCGGGGCGCTTCCAGCGCTTCTGGCACGTCACGTGGCCCCAACTCGCCCCCGTCACCTTCTTCATCGTGGTGATGAGCGTCATCGGCGGCCTCCAGGGCGGCTTCGAGCGTGCACGCGTGATGACCAACGGCGGCCCCGCCGGCGCCACCACCACCCTGAGCTACTACGTCTACACCGAGGGCTTCGAGACCGGGCGGCTCGGCTACGCCTCCGCCGTCGCCTGGGCGCTCTTCGCACTCGTCTTCACCGTCACCATGTTCAACTGGAAGTTCGGCAACCGCTATGTCAACGACTGAGCGACCCAGCTCGACGGAGCCGCGGGGGAGGGGAGCCGGGGCGGGCGCGCGCAAGCTCGTGCCCGCCGGCCTGCTCCACACGCTCCTCACCGTCATGAGCGTGTCGCTCGTCCTCCCCTTCGCGTGGCTCGTGCTCACCAGCCTCAAGCCGCTCGACGAGGTGGGGCTCGAAAGCTGGCTTCCCTCCGGCGCCCAGTGGCACAACTACGGCGACGTGTTCGCCACCAAGGGCATTCAGTTTGGCCGCTGGTACTGGAACAGCATCTTCATCGCGGCGTGGGTCACCCTGCTACAGGTCTTCACCAGTTCGCTCGCGGCGTTCAGCTTCTCGCGCCTGCGCTGGCCGGGCCGCAACAAGGTATTCCTGCTCTACCTGGCCACGATGATGCTGCCCGGGCTGGTGATGATGATCCCCAACTACCAGATCATGATTGCCCTGGGGCTGGTGGACTCGTATGTGGGGCTCATCCTGCCTGCGGCGTTCAGCGCCTTCGGCACGTTCCTGCTCCGCCAGTTCATGCTCACCATCCCCACCTCGCTCGACGAGGCGGCGGAGATCGACGGCGCGAGCACGTGGCAGGTCTACTGGAACGTCATCATGCCGCTATGCAGGCCGGGCCTGATCACCCTCACGATTTTCACGTTCATGGGCAACTACCGCAGCTTCTTCTGGCCGCTGGTCATGCTCAAGAGCGTGCATCGCTACACGCTCCCGATTGGCCTGATGTTCTTCGATTCCACTCAAGGCCAGCAGACGAACCTGCTCATGGCCGCCACCACGATGAGCGTGGCCCCCTTGATCCTCCTCTTCATCATCCTTCAACGCTACCTCGTCCGCGGCATCCAACTCGGAGCCGTGAAGGGCTGACGGCCGGATCCCTTGAGCCGCTCGCCGCGGGCGGCGGGCTAGTTCCTCCGGCGTCTGGGGGCAGGGATCTGGGCGCCCACCTGCTTGCGCCAAGTGCTGAGCAGCGCGTGGAGCTCCCGCCGCTTCGCCGGCATCGTCTCGGCCAGGTTCCTCGTCTCGCCGATGTCGTCCTCGAGGTTGTAGAGCTCGACGCGGTGGTCCTCGTAGAAGTCGATGAGCTTCCAGCGACCGGCTCGGACGGCGCCGCTGGGGACGCTGCCGCTGCCGTGGTGGTGGGGATAGTGCCAGAAGATGGCCTCCCGGGCGAACTCCTGGCCGCCCTTGAGCAGGGGCACGAGGCTCACCCCGTCGAGGTGCTGCTTCGGGCGCAGGGGCAGGCCGGCCATCTCGAGGAGGGTCGGATAGAAGTCGGTGCTGGTCACGGGCGCCGAGCAGGTGCTCCCCGGCGCGACAACGCCGGGCCACTTGATGATCATGGGCTCGCGGATGCCGCCCTCGTAGAGCCAGCCCTTGCCAGCGCGCAGCGGCAGATTGCAGGTGGGCGGGTTCTTGGCCAGGCCGCGGCCCTTGAGCAGAGTCGAGAGACCGCCGTTGTCGGACATGAAGATGATGGCCGTGTGGTCGGCGATGCCCAGGCCGTCGAGCTTGCGCAGGACGCGGCCCACGCTGTCGTCGATGCTGTGGACCATGGCGGCAAAGGTGGGGTTGCGCTGGGCGAGGCTGGTGGCGGCCCTTGGCCCCTCGTCGCGCAGCAGCGGGCCCTTCGGCGGGCGCCTGGCGAGCTTGGCCTTGTACTTCGCCACCAGCGGCGCCTTGCCCTGAAGCGGGGTGTGCACGGCGTAGTGCGAGAGGTAGAGGAGGAAGGGCTCGCGGCCGTGGGCGTCGAGGAACTTCAGGGACTCGTCGGTAAGGCGGTCGGTGAGGTATTCGTCCTTGGGGCCGTCGGGCAGTTGGGGATTCTTGTAGGGGCTGAAGTAGCCGCCGCGCGGCGAGCCCGTGGCGTTGCCCCCGACGTTGAAGTCGAAGCCCTGCTTGTCGGGGCAGAACTCGGGCTTCCCGCCGATGTGCCACTTCCCGGCGAAGAAGGTGGTGTAGCCCGCAGCCTTGAGGGCTTCGGCCAGCGACGTCTCTTCGAGCGGCAGCGGCTTGGTGCCGTAGTTGGTGATGCCCAGCCGCACGGGATACTTGCCCGCCATGATGCTCGCCCGCGTCGGCGAGCACACGGGGCAAGCGGCGTAGGCGTCGGTGAACCGCATGCCCTGGGCGGCCAGCCGGTCGATATTGGGCGTCTCGTAGAGCGAACTGCCGTAGCAGCCTGCATCGGTCCAGCCCATGTCGTCGATCAGGAAGAACACGAAGTTGATCCGCTTCGGCGCGGCCCGGGCCATTCGTCGCGCTCCCAGCGCCAGGCAGGCAGCTCCAGCCCCAAGGGTCCTCAGGAATTCCCGTCGCGTGGTTTCAGGCATCCTCTTATCCTTCCCAGGCGCACAGATAGCGGTTCCCCACAGCCCTTGCATCGTGGAGGATTGTAGCTCGCGCTGGGATCGCGATCAAAGGGGCAGGGCCCGCGGAGGTGGACCATCGAGCTTGCCCCGGCGGGGCGATGGGCGCAGCAGGCGGGGGCTCGGCTGAAGAGCGCTTGCACTTGCTCTGATTATCGGCTATATTAAGATCGGATCTTAAATCAGCCGAGACGTGCCATGTACTACCCCCGAGCCATCGAACAGGCGCTCCGCGAGGCATCGGAGCAGTTTCCAGTACTCCTTCTCACGGGGCCGCGCCAGGTCGGTAAGACCACTGTTCTTAAGCACTTATGCCGTGGCGATCGCCGCTATGTGACCCTCGACGACCCGCTCCTGCGTTCGCTCGCCAACGACGATCCTGCCCTCTTCCTCCAGCGCTTCCCGCCGCCGCTGCTCCTCGATGAGGTGCAGTACGCTCCCGGGCTCTTCCCCTACATCAAGATGGCCGTGGACGAGGCGCAGCGCCCAGGGGCCTTCTGGATGACGGGCTCGCAGCACTTCCACATGATGGCGAACGTGAACGAGAGCCTGGCGGGTCGGGTGGCGGTGGTGCAGCTTCTGGGCTTCTCGGGCAGAGAGCGGCACCAGCGGGGCCTCGGCGTGCCGCCCTTCCTGCCGACGGGTGAGCAGATCGCGGAGCGGATGACCAGCGCCGGGCCGTGCGGGGTTGATGCGGCGTACGAGGACATCTGGCTCGGTTCGTTCCCCGCGCTGATCGCCGGGCCTGTTCGCGACCGCGACCTGTTCTACGGTTCCTACGTCCAGACCTACCTCGAGCGCGACGTGCGTGCCCTCGTGCAGGTTGCCGACGAGCAGGCCTTCGTGCGTTTCCTGGGGGCCTGCGCCGCCCGCACCGCGCAGTTGCTCAATCTCTCGGACCTCGCCCGCGATGTGGACATTTCGGTGCCCACCGCCAGGCAGTGGCTCTCGATCCTCGTGTCCACCGGCCAGGTTCACCTCCTCCAGCCCTACCACAGCAACGTGACGAAGCGGCTGGTGAAGACCCCGAAGCTCCACTTCCTGGACACCGGCCTGTGCGCCTACCTCACCCGCTGGTCGAGCCCGCAGACCCTCGCAGCGGGCGCGATGAACGGCGCCATCCTGGAGACCTACGCCCTGGCGGAGATTCTCAGGAGCTGGTGGTTCCGTGGCCGCCAGCCCGAGCTCTACTTCTACCGCGACCGCGACGGGAGGGAGATCGACTTCCTGTTCGTCCACGACGGCACGCTCTACCCGGTGGAGGTCAAGCGTGGAGCGACCCCGCGACGCGGCTGGACGCGCTCTTTCGCCGTGCTCGACAGATTCCGCGGGGCGCGGGGGGAGCGCGCCGTCCTGTGCCTTTGTCGCGAGGCCGTGCCGTTCGACCAGATGAATCAGGCGGTTCCCATCGGCCTCCTGTGATCGCCCCCTGGGCGTGCACGCACAGAAAGGCAGAGCGCTACCGAGGTCAGGATAGTCTCCCCGCGTGCGGAATGCCCCCTGCGCATCAGAGGACATTCTCACATTCTCAAGCCTGGATTTCCCAGATGGGCAGCGAACGCTTGATCGTGGAGTGCGTCTAATGCAAGTGTGAAGGCACGATTCTCCCGATCAAGCCACTGGACGGAGCTGCACCGAATGGGTGAGAGGCGAAACGGGGCCTGCCGGGTCGATTTTGACAGGGCGTTGCGGGTGGAGTTCCACGGGGTGAAGGTGACGAGTGACGCCGGACTGCGGGTGGACCCGGCCATGCGGCATGTGGTCGGGGGCCGGGCGAAGGACAAACTCGGGGCGTCGACCAGTGAGATGAGCCGGTTCGAGACCGAGATGCTCCCCGAAGAGGGCAACGTGCAGGTTCTGGCCGCGTTGCCGGGTCGATGGGTGAAGCACGTGACAGAGCGGACAGGCCTGCGGGAGTTGATTCTGGACCTGGACAGTTCGGACAGTCCGACTCACGGCCGGCAGGAAGGCTCCGCCTACAACGGGCACTTCGGCTACACGTGCTACCATCCGCTGTTCTGCTTCAACCAGCTCGGGGATCTGTTGGGGGCGATGTTGCGGCGTCGGAACGTGCACAGTGCGAACGAATGGCAGGCGCTGCTGAATCCCATCGTGGAGCAGTATCGGTCCCTGGAAATCCCCAAGTTCTTCCGAGGTGACGCGGCCTTCGCGATCCCCGAGCTGTACGCCTATCTCGAAGGGGAAGGGTACTCCTACGCAATCCGGCTCAAGGCCAACAACGTTCTGCGGCGCCACATCGCCCACCTGCTGCGCCGCCCGGTGGGCCGGCCTCCGCGCAAGCCAAAGGTCTTCTAGCACAGCTTCCAGTATCAGGCGGGGAGTTGGGACACCCCACGTCGTGTGGTGGCGAAGGTGGCGTGGCATGCGGGGGAACTGTTCCGCCGTGTGGGGTTCATCGTGACCAACCTGCGCCTGCGGTCCAAGAACGTGACCCGGTCCTACAACCAGCGCGGGACCGCGGAGCAATGGATCAAGGAAGGCAAGAACGCCATCACGTGGACGCGTTTGTCGTGCCACCGGTTCCAGGACAACCAGGTCCGACTCCAGCTCTTCGCCCTGGCGTACAACCTGGGGAACTTCCTGCGACGGTTGGCGCTCCCGCGCCCGGTGAAGCACTGGTCGCTGACGACCTTGCGGGAGAAGTTGATCAAGATCGGAGCCAAGGTCGTGCACCACGCGCGGTATGTGACGTTCCAGATGGCCGAAGTGGCGGTGCCACGCCAGTTGTTCCGGGTGATTCTGGATCGCATCCGTCGGCTTCGGTTACTGCCAGTGCTAGCGAGAGCGGGATGAACGAAGGCCGCCACGCCAGGTTGGCAGATCGCGAGGGGCCACGGGGACGGCGTGCAGCAGCAACGGCGACCATGGCGCTCTGGGCTTCAGGACGGCTTGCTGAGTGCTTGGCGTCGCTCCCGGAACGTCACCAGATGGCCGCATTTCAGGAATCCGTCCGGTCCCGCTTGACGCTCGGGGCCGGAGGCGTTGCAATGACCGCCGGAAGTGCTGGCCAACGGGGTCAGCCGGAGTCAAATGGGAAATCTCGGGTAAGACGTAGTTCGGTGTAAAGGACAATAGAGTGAATAGACTACCGCTCTGAACAGGCAAAGACGGTTCGATTGCATACAGGTGGAATAGACAGAGCGAAAACGCTGAAGGAGATCAAAGCATCTGAACCATTTGGACAGGATTGGACGATACACGAGATTGACGGGATGAAGATCCTCATCGGCTTTTCCGAATTGCCGACTGACAGTGAACGAAGAGGGTTTATCGGCCGTGCGATAGCATGGCCGATAAACCCTCTTCGTTTTTGATGGAAGGTCCTCAAAGAGGTTTCGAAAGGTTTCGGAAGGGGCAAAGGAGGGGTGGATGGGGGGGAGGATGGAAGAGCGGAAGGGTGGAGGAATGGAGGAGTGCGAGGGTGTGGGATGTACCCAGGGCGTGTGGCGAGCTGGCGGCGGGCTCCCGGCCCCCCTCCCCTTGCGCCGAACCATCCATCCCTCCAGGCGTCCATTCCCGCGGTCCGTGTAGCATGGTGTAGCTTCGTGTAGCTTTGCGCACGCCCTGAGATCTGGGCCCCACACTAATGGGCGAATTGTGGATAACGTCGTATGTGTTGTACTGATAGGATGTTAGAGCACATTTGGAGGATTGGATCGCTCGCGTCGCCTGTGGGTAACCTGTGGATAAGTCTCTGAGAATGCCGTAAGGTGTTGTTTGGGAACAGGTTACGCTCGATTCATTCGCGATCGCCTGCGTCGGGTCGATGGCGCGGTCTGCCGAGAGACGAGGAGCGGCCACGGCGGGGATTCGGCTGTCCTGCCTCCCCTGCTGAGTTTCCTGGGCGTGCTTGCCAGGGGGGTGAGGGCCTGGTGCTGCTGGGACAGTGCCGGCGAGGGGGAGCGTGGGGAGCAAAAGGCGCCCGGCGGATGGCTTTTGCGCCGTCGTGATGAGGTGTCACGTGATCGGGCATAACTGGGTGCTGGATGCGTAAGCTTATGTTTGTGCTGTTCTTATGGTTGCGGCGTGGGTGGCCTGCGAGTTCTGTCGGGGATGGCACCCGGTTTGCGTTCGACCATAGCGGTGGGTCCGAAAAGAGCCCTCCCGATGCCGAATGGAGCTGTCCGCAACGATGTCGTACACTGCTGGCAAGCTGGTTGTCTATCACAGTGAGCCTGCTCGTCTGGTGGCTCGGCTGGTTGCCCGGGGCTACACGGTGCTGGTGGCCTACGGGGTGGATCAGCTCGAGGCGATTGCCGTGCACGAGCGTCCCGATCTCGTGTTGGGCGACCTGGAGGCGGGGGGGAGCACGCCGGCCGTGGTGTGTGGTCGGCTCAAGGCGAATCTCCTTGTGCGTCACCTGCCCATCGTGGTGGTCACGCGTCGGGGCGGGGTAAAGGACCGTGTGGCCGCTGTGAAGGGAGGGGCAGACGACTGCGTAGTGGAGCCGTATGAGGAGGCGGAGCTTTTCGCGCGGATCGACCGTGCGATCGTGCGATCGCAGGGCTGGCTGGATGCGAATCCGCTGACGCGGTTGCCTGGGAACGCCGCGATCAAGGGGGAGATCGCGGATCGGCTGGCCCGTGGCGAGGTGTTCGCGGTGATCTTTGCGGACCTGGACAACTTCAAGGCGTTCAACGATCGCTATGGTTTCGATCGCGGGGACGCGGCCCTGCGTGTGCTGGGGAACATCGTGCTCGATGCTCTCTGCCAGGCGGGGAACGGGTACAGCCGGGATTTTGCGGGGCACATTGGTGGGGACGATTTCGTGGTGATCACGACGGCGGACCGTGCGGAGCCGCTGGCAGAGCGGATCTGCGACCTCGTTGCGCGCCGCATGCCGCTCCTGTGCGACGAGGAGGACCGCCGGGCAGGGTACATCACGGGCGTGGACCGCCAGGGCAACAGCCAGCAATTCCCGCTGATGACAGTGTCGCTGGCGATCGTGACGAACGAGGAGCGGCGGTTCCTCCACCACTCGGAGTTCAGCCAGATCGGCTCTGAGATCAAGCGTTATCTCAAGCAACACAGCGGGAGCCGGTATCTGCGGAACCGCCGGCGTGCGAGCCTGCCGGTTTCGCAGGTGGCTGCCGCCGGCAATGGGCCGGGAGCGGACCTCTACGCGCGCGCCGCCCCATAGCGGGGCACAGGAGGGCACATGGCCACGGGCAGCAGGGTCCTGGTGGTCGACGACGAGGCCGCTGTGCGGGACATGCTGTGTCGTGCGCTCGCGCAGCGGGGGTATGCCTCGCGCGCGGCCGAGAACGGGCTGGAGGCCATGAGCGTGCTCCAGGAGGAGGAGCACGCGGTTGTGCTCACGGACATCCGCATGCCGGAGCTGGACGGGCTGGCTCTGCTGGAGCGGATCAAGGCTCGGTGGCCTCTTACGGAGGTGATCCTGATCACGGGGGTCTTCGAGCTGCGCAGCGGGGTGCAGGCGATGCGGCAGGGGGCGTATGACTATGTGACGAAGCCGTTCACGATCGACGACGTGGTGGTGGCGGTGGAGCGTGCCCTGTGCAAGCGCGACCTCGAGCTCCAGAACCGGTACTACCGCGAGAACCTCGAGCAGGAGGTCGAGCTGCGGACGCTCGAGCTCCTGGAGTCCAAGCAGCACGTCCAGCGGCTGTTCGTCTCGATGTTGCGGACGCTGGCGAATTCGTTGGAAGCGAAAGATGTGTACACGCACGGCCACTCGGAGCGTGTGGCCCGGAACGCGGTGCGCGTGGCCGAGCACCTTCAACTGCCAAACACGGACCTGTCGCGTCTCGAGCTTGCGGGTCTGCTCCACGACATCGGCAAGATCGGTGTTCGCGAGGAGGTGCTCCACAAGCCGGGTAGTCTGACGGACGATGAGTATGAGCACATCAAGACACACTGTAGGCTCGGGGCGCGGATACTGCGGCCGATCGAGGATTTCGCGCCGATACTGGACTACGTGGTGCACCACCACGAGCGTGCGGACGGTCGGGGCTATCCGGACGGGCTGCGTGGCGGCGAGCTGTCGGTGGGTGCGAAGATCCTGGCGATTTGCGACGCTCACGACGCGATGACGTCGGAGCGTCCGTACCGCTCGCCCTACACGCAAGAGCACGCGAGCAAGGAGCTGCTCCGCTGCCGCGGGACGCAGTTCGACGCGGAGATCACGGACGTGTTTATCGAGATCCTCGAGCGCGACATGGTGGCTCCAGCCGCCGCGGTGTAGGTCTCGTCCTGTGTGAACCGGGGCGTTTGCTTTTGCCGTTGGCCACGCGCTATGATGAGCCGGGCCGCCGAGGGCGGCTTGGGTATGTGCATGCCTCTTGCTGTCGCGGGGTGCCGAGCAGGTGCTCCGGCGGCGACTCGACGACATCTTCCGAGCGTTCCATGAGACGATGGTTCCCCACGAGCCTGGTGGTGCTGGCGGCGGCGTGGGCGGCGGCGGCCGACCTTGCGGCGCTGAACGCTCCCGACGGTGCGTGGTGCTTCCGGCGGGGCGAGCTGGCGATCGACCGGTGCGCCGCGGTCAACACGTCGTGGCGGGGATGCACGCGCCTGGCGTTCCGCGCCCGTCTGTCGCACGACACCCTGCACACGGTGCATCTGCTGGCCTACCTGGTGAACGAGGAGGGGCACTGGTATCAGACGACGCGGATGGTGACGCTGGAGACGGCGCGTGCGAAGGCGGTGGCGCTGGACATGGGCCCGGGCAGCGGCGACTGGGTGCCTCGGGGCCACCTTCGCCCGTGGGACGCCCGTGCGACGGAGGGGGTGCGGCTGGTGGGCCTCAAGGCCCTGTGCGACGGGGCGTTCGTGGGGTCGGTGATTGTGGAGGGCACGACGGCGAGCCGCGCGGCGGCGCCTGCGCGCGCTCGGCTTCAGCTTCTCGATTTCCGGGCGCCGCGCCGTGTTCGGGTGAGACAGCGGTGCGAGGTGGCCTTCCGCCTGCCGGGCGTGGTGACGAAGGCCGGCGGGCCGGTGAACCCGTTCGATCCGCGTGACATCAACGTGCAGGGCCTGTTCAGCCCGCCGGGCGGCGGCACAGACTACCGGCTGGTGCCGGGCTTCTACTCGCAACGGCACTACCCGCGCTGGGAGGGGGAGACGAAGCGCTACGTGCCGGCGGGGCCGGCGGAGTGGGTGATCCGCTTCTGGCCCGACCGTGCGGGCCGCCACACGTGCACGGTGCTGGTGCACACGCCGCAGGGCGAGGCGCGGGTGCCGTGGGCGTTTGAGGTGGAGCCCGCGGAGGAGACCGCTGTGAAGCCGGGGCCCGCGCCAGGCTTCCGTCTGCGTGTAAGCCCTGTCGACGGGCTGATCACGCGTGCGTACAACGGGCGGGACCCGATCTACATTCACCGCCCGGGAGGCTGGCGCACCGATGGGCGCACGCCGCCGAAGGGCGACCTGCGCGCCTGGCGTGCGCCGATCGAGTGGACGGCCCGCTGGGGCGGCTACGGGGGGCTTGGGCGACTGAACCTCACGATGGCCTCGCAACTCGACGACGTGCTCGATGCCGCCCAGGCCCGCGGCATCGCGCTCCCCCTCTCGCTGACCTGCGACGAGCCGTTCGGCGAGCGCGCCAAGTACAACTGGAAGGACAACCCGCTCAACCGGGCCAACGGGGGGCCACTGGAGGCGCCGAGCACCTTCTACACGAGTTCCGACGCCTGGCTCGCGTTCCAGAACCGCGTGCGCTACACCCTGGCTCGATGGGGCGGCCACCCGGCGGTGGCGAGCTGGGAGCTCTGGTGCACCGTACCCGCCAACGGAGCCGACTTGTGGCACGCCCGCGCCGGCGAGTACCTGGCCACCTGGCATCTCGGGCCGAAGGACGTCCGCAGCCACCACCCGCAAACGATGCCGCCCGCTTCCTTCTCGCTGCTCAACACTTTCCAGCAGCGCGAGATGGAGGCGCGGAGCCGGTGGATGGCCCACACGGTGATCCGCCATTCGGCGAAGCCGCCCGTCGCCTCGACCGCCCGCGCGACCGAGGGCAAGGAATCCCTCGAGGTGATCGCCTCGTATCCCGGCGAAGCGGCAATCGTGCGTCCCGTGGAGGCGGACTGGCATACCTTCGACCGCCTCGCCCTCGACGTCTTCGTGCCAAAGGGCGCCCCGAACGACATGCGGGTGCTCGTGTACCTTCGCGACGGCGACCTGTGGTGGTATGAATCGCTCCTGCCCGCCTACCTTCGCCCGGGCGACTGGACGAAGCTCCTGGTGGACCTCAGCGGCGAGACCACGGCGTGGACCCCGCGCGGCCACGAGAAGACGTTCGACCGCTATGCCCTTCAGCGCGTGCGGGTGATCGGCCTGCGGGTCTTCGGCCACCGTCCGTATCAAGGCCCTGTCTACATCGACAACATCCAGCTCTGGCACGACCCCGCGCCCCGGCGGCGCCTGCACGTGAAGGTGCTCGACGTGAAGGCCAACGCCGAGCCGGTGCCTCGCTTGAGCAAGTTCGAGCTCCGGTTCCGCCTCTCGGAGACGTTCGCGAATCCCTTCGACCCCGAGGTGGTGGACATTCGGGGCGTGTTCACGGCGCCGGGGGGTGCGAAGGCCTCCGTGCCCGCGTTCTTCGACCAGGACTACGAGCGGCACCTGACCGACGGGCATGAAGTGCTCACGCCGCGAGGCCGCCCCCACTGGGCACTCCGCTTCACGCCCGCAGAGGCGGGGGCCTACACGTACACGGTGACGCTCAACGGCAAGGCCCTGCCCGCGCTCAGCGACCAGACCTTCCTGTGCGTGGCGTCGAATCACACGGGCTTCGTGCGCCGCTCGAAGGCCGATCCCCGCTACTTCGAGCTGAGCACGGGCCAGTTCTTCTATCCGATCGGCATGAACCTGCGGTCGCCGTCGGACAACCGCAAGCCCTACGACAACTCCTACGAGCTGCCCGAGGGCAAGGGCACCTTCATCTACGACGAGTACTACAAGAAGCTGGCCGAGAGCGGGATGAACTGGGCGCGCGTGTGGCAATGTCCCTGGTGGTGCGGGCTCGAGTGGACGCGGCAGTGGCCGGGCTTCCACGGGCTGGGGCGCTACAACCTGGAGGGTGCGTGGCGATTCGACTACGTGCTCGAGCAGGCGGCACGCCGCGGCATCTACGTGCAGGTGTGCCTGACGAATCACGGCCAGATCACCATCGAGCGCAACATCGATCGCCAGTGGGACTCCAACCCGCTGAACGCGGAACTGGGCGAGGACGGCCCGCTACGCCGCGCGGCGGACTTCTACACGGACGCGCGGGCGAAGAAGCTCTTCCGCCAGCGCCTGCGCTACATCGTGGCCCGCTGGGGCTACAGCCCGAACCTGATGGCGTGGGCGCTGTTCAGCGAGATGGAGTTCACCGAGGCCTACTGGCGCGACGCGGGCGGGCGGAAGGACGACGAGGGGTCGGTGCGCTGCCCGGTGGTGGCGCAGTGGGTAGGCGAGATGGCGGCACACCTCAAGAGCATCGACCCGTTCGGCCACCTGGTGACCACCCACTTCTCGCACCCGTGGCGGGGGTTCGACGTGTGGTCGCGGCCCGAGCTCGACCTGGTGCAGTCGAACGCCTACAGCGCGTTCCAGCAACTCGGGGGGGACTGGGACGATCGCTCGTCGGGCGACGTGGCTCGTGCGGTGGACCGCTACTACGAGCGCTACATGGAGCGGTTCAACCGCCCGGTGCTGATCGCCGAGTTCGGCGGGCACTGGATGCGCAATCCCGCCGACCGGCTGGATGCAGAGCTCCACGCCGGCACGTGGGCGGCCGTGACCAGCCACCTGGCGGGGGCCACGGGCTTCTGGTGGTGGCTCCACGTGCACTTCACAGACCAGTACCACCACTACCGCGCCGCCGCTCGCTTCGTGGCCGGCGAGGACCGACGGGGCCAGAACCTGCGCCAGGACGAGCTGACAGTGGAGGCCTCGGGTGGCAGGCTTCGCGCGCGCGTGCTGCGAAACGACAACCGTGCCTACGCGTGGGTCTACGACCGGCGCGTGGTTCGCTCGCTCGACGGCATTCCCGCCGTGGACGGCGCCCGACTGCGCGTGCCAGGCCTGGCCACAGGCACGTACGCGGTGGAGTTCTGGGACACCTACAAGGGCGCGGTGACCGGCCGCGCCGAGCTCGAGTGCAAAGGCGGGTCGCTAAGGGTGGATCTGCCGACGGTCAAGAACGACATCGCCCTTAAGATAAGGCGGAGATAGGCCTCGACGAGGCGGGTACATGCGGCCATGGCCGCTTGGTGGTTCGGAGATGAAATGAGCGCTAAGCAGTTCGTGTACAATGACTTATGCGTTGCGCGTCCCCCCGTTTCCACGGCGTTGGAGACGGGCGGGCGAAAAGTTAACGAATCTTAATTTTTCCCCTTGACGAAGCCACTCAATGTGCTATAATTGGCCGTGACGGAACACGAGTTCCGCGAAGTCTTCCGACCACCGACCTGTTTGGTTTCCCACTGGCCGCCGCTGCGAGGCGGTCAGTGGCATGTTCTGGCCGGCGCGGGCCGCTGAGCCCGAGGGGCGAGCCGAGCCTCAGGCGTCGGGGTTCAACTCCCCAGACAACTCAAGAGCGACGTTGCCGGCGGAACTGGCGGCCGTAGTGCGGCGCAGGGCGTGGCTGGGTGGCTGGCGTGGGCATGGTCTCTCGGGGGAGGCGAAATGTAAGCGCGTGTCAGCTTCTGTCAAAAAGGCGCCGGGGTTGTCACGATCGCTGGAAAGGCGATGCCGGGAGGTTGATCTACCGAAAGGGAATCGCTATAGTCGCGGTGGACTACGGTCCCGCGGGTCCGTGACGCGGGAGAGGGCGTAGCGTGGTGATGGATGCGGGCGAGTGGCCGCAACTCGCGTGTAACATTCTGTCGCCGAGCGACAGTAGGTGATAGAGCCGCGCAGAGGCGCGTTTGCGTCACGCGCAACGACCGCTTCGGAGCGAAAGGAGACGATTCGTGGATTCCGAACCCGTCGCCCCTCAGGCAGAAGATGTCCCCTCGCCCGCCGCGAGCGCGGATGACATCCAAACGGTGCAGGCCCTCAACACAGCGTACGAGAAGATGACCGAGCAGCTCTCACGGGTGATCGTGGGGCAGAAGTCGGTCATCGAGCAGGTGCTGGTGGCGGTTTTCTGCCGGGGCCACGGGCTGCTGGTGGGCGTGCCGGGGCTGGCGAAGACGCTCCTGGTGAGCACGCTCGCCCGAGTGCTCCACCTGGCCTTCAAGCGCATCCAGTTTACGCCCGACCTGATGCCGAGCGACATCACGGGGACGGACGTGCTCGAGGAGGATCGCACGACGGGCAAGCGGGTATTCCGCTTCGTTCGCGGCCCGCTGTTCGCGAATATGATTCTGGCGGACGAGATCAACCGCACGCCGCCGAAGACCCAGGCGGCCCTGCTCGAGGCGATGCAGGAGCGGATGGTGACGGTGGGCGAGGAGAACTACCACCTCCCCGACCCCTTCTTCGTGCTCGCCACGCAAAACCCGATCGAGCAGGAAGGCACGTATCCGCTGCCCGAGGCCCAGCTCGACCGCTTCATGTTCATGATCCTCGTGGACTACCCGGATGCAGCCGAGGAGCTGGAGATCATGAAGATGATTGCCGGCACCTACGAGGCGGAACTCGAGGTGGCACTCACGGGTGAGGACATCCTGCGTCTCCAGCAGATCGTGCGCCGCGTGCCCGCGGCCGACCACGTGTTCCAGTATGCCCGCGACCTGGCTCGGGCGACCCGGCCAAACAGCGAAGAAGCCCCCGACTTCGTGCGGGAGTTGGTGCAGTGGGGGGCCGGCCCGCGTGCGAGCATCTACATGATGCTGGCAGCGAAGGCCCGCGCCATCCTCCACGGCCGCTACCACGCCACCACGGAGGACGTGCGGGAGATGGCGATGCCCGTGATGCGACACCGCGTGATCACCACGTTCAACGCCGAGGCCGCCGGCATCACGGCCGACCAGGTGGTCGAGCGCCTCCTGGCCGAGCTCCACCCCCAGGTCGAAGAAGCCGTCTCTGTGAGCGGGTAACCGACTATGGCACACACGACCGACACTCCGGCCTACATGCGCCTTCTCGACGCCGATGCGCTCTCGAAGGTGGGGCGTCTGGAGCTCCTGGCGCGCGGCGTGGTGGAAGGCTTCGTTGCCGGCCGCCACCGCAGCCCCTACCGCGGCTTCTCCGTGGAATTCGCCGAGCACCGCGAATACGTGGCGGGCGACAACACGCGCGACCTCGACTGGCGGGTCTACGCCAAGAGCGACCGCTACTACATCAAGCGCTACATCGAGGAAACGAACCTCCGCGCGTGCATCCTGCTCGACGCCTCGGGCTCGATGGCCTACACTGGCGAGCGGGCCGCCCGCCGCAACGGCCGCCGCCTCAGCAAGTTCGAGTACGGCCAGTACATCGCCGCAACCCTCGCCCACCTGATGATCAACCAGCAGGACGCCGTGGGGCTGGTGACGTTCGACACGGCGGTGCGCCGCTACATCCCCTCGCGCAGCCGCACGAGCCACCTGCGGGTCGTCCTCGAGGAGCTCCACAACACCGAGCCTGGGGACGAGACGAGTCTCGCACCCATCTTCCACGACATCGCGGAGCGGGTGCACCGCCGCGGGCTCATCATCGTGATCTCCGACCTGTTCGACGACCCCGAGGAGATCCTCAACGCGCTCCACCACTTCCGCTACCGCAAGCACGAGGTGATCGTGCTCCACGTGATGGCGGAAGAGGAAGTGACCTTCCCCTTTGACCGCTGGAGCCTGTTCCGGGACATGGAGCTGGCCGAGCGTCGGGTGCAGCTCGACCCGCGCTCGATCCGCGCCGCCTACCTCGACGAGGTGCGCCGCTTCATCCAGAAGGTCGAGAAGGGCTGCGGCCAGATGGCCGTGGACTACGTGCCGCTATCGACGGAACGCGACTTCGACGTGGCCCTGGCCACGTATCTGGCTCGCCGCAGGAGCCTGGCCAAGTGACATTCCTCAACTGGGCAATGCTGTTCGGGCTGGGGGCGGTGGCGGTGCCGATCATCATCCACCTGCTCAACCGCAGCCGCGCCAAGGTGCTCGACTGGGGCGCCATGCGGTTCCTGCTGGCCTCGCTGACCTCGCAGAACCGGCGGATCCTGGTCGAGGAGATCATTCTCCTCACCCTGCGCTGCCTGCTGGTGGCGCTGCTGGCGATGGCACTGGCCCGGCCCTTCCTGCCCTCGAGGTCGCACGTGCCGTGGGCCATCGCGCTGCCGGCCATGCTGGGGGCCGTGATCGCACTGGGTGTGGCCGGCGCCATGTGGACGTATCGCAAGGCACGCTGGGCCATCCTCGCCCTGGCCATCGTGCTGGCCACGGTAGCCGTGGGAGCCTCGGCCGTCGAGCGCTGGGTGCAGGAGCTCAAGTGGGCCTCCGCACGCGGCGAGCGCGACGTGGCCATCCTCATCGACGCCTCGATGTCCATGACCCTCACGGTGGACGGGAAGTCGAACTTCCAGCGCGCAATCGAGGATGCCCGCTCGGTGGTCGACACGTGCCGGCCGGGCGACGCGGTGAGCCTGATCCTGGCGGGCCCGGTGCCGCGCGCGGTGATCGCCACGCCTACGTCCGACCGCGAGGAGATCGTGGGGGCGCTCGAGGGCCTGGCGCCCGTGGGCGGGACGATGAGCGTGCTCGAGGCGCTCAACGTGGCGGCGGCCTCGCTGTCCGAGGGCCACAACGCGGCGAAGAAGATCGTACTGATCACCGACGGGCAGAACGTGGGCTGGGACGTGCGGAGCGAGGCGCGCTGGGGCTTCCTGGCCGAGAGCCTCAAGGACATGCCCGTCCAGCCGAAGATCATCTGCCGCTGGCTGGAACTGCCCAAGACGTTCCGCAACCTGGCGGTGGCCGAGATCGGCCTGTCGCGCGGCGTGGTGGGCACGGATCGCAAGGTGAAAGTCCACGCGAAGATCATGAACACCGGCACCGGCACCGTGCGGCCGTCCAAGACGGGCATCTCGGTGGCGCTGCTGGTGGACGGCGCGTCGGTGAAGGAGGAGCGCATCGTGGCGGAGGTCGCGCCGAAGGCCGCCGAGACGGTGACGTTCGAGCACCGGTTCGAGAGCCCCGGGCCGCGCATCGTCACGGCCCGCGTGCTGTTCCAGGACGACCTGGCGGCGGACAACACGGGCTCGCGCGTGGTCAACGTGGTCGACCGCCTGTCCGTGCTCATCGTGGACGGGGAGCCCTCGCCCCGGCCCCTCGGGGGCGCCGCGGCGTTCATCGACATTGCGCTCACGCCGCGCCCAAGCGACGAGGGGGAGCTCAAGGAGGAGGACGAGCCCGAGACGGAAGCCATCGAGGACGTCCAGGAGGAGATGCACTACCTGGTGGAGCCCGAGGTAGTCGAGGCCCCCGAGGTGGCGCAGGTGAAGGATCTGCGCAAGTATGCCGTGGTGATCCTGGCCAACGTGCCCCGCCTGCCCGATGCCGTGGCGAAGGAGCTCGTGGCGTTCGTGGAGGGCGGCGGGGGACTCCTCATCGCCCCCGGTGCACGGGTGAAGCCGACGTTCTACAGCTCGTGGAGCACGGCGGGCGCTCAGCCCGTGATGCCGGCCCGCCTGGCCAGCCGGCGGAACGTGGAGGACAAGCCGTCGCGCCTGGAGCCGAAGACGTTCAGCCATCCCGCGCTGGCGCTGCTCTCGGACGCGCGGCAGTCCGACGCCACCTCGGCGCTCGTGAAGGTCTACTGGCGGCTCGAAGCTGACGAACGCGACGCCGACGTGCGCGTGGGCGGGCGGCTGCACACCGGCGAGCCGTTCCTCGTCGAGCGCAAGCTCGGCAGGGGCTACGTGCTCATGACCGCCGCCGCACTCGACCCCTCCGCCAGCAACCTGCCGGCCCTCAAGTCCTTCGTCCCCATCATGCACGAGATGGTCTACTACCTGGCCGCGCCCATGATGCTCGACCCAAACGTGGCGCCGGGCTCGGAGGTCACGCTCGACCTCCGCGGCCACGGCACCGCGGCGTCCGCCAGCGCGGGCCGCGGCCTGCTGGCCGAGTACTTCGACGGCCCCGACTTCACCCGCATCAAGGGCACGCAGGTGGACGCCGCGGTGAACTTCGACTGGGGCAATGGCCGGCCCCACCCAGAAGTCCATCAGGACTCCTTCTCGGTCCGCTGGACGGGCTGGGTGCAGCCGCTGCATTCGGAGACCTACACGTTCACCACGCTCACCGACGACGGTGCGCGGCTGTGGGTGGACGGCAGGCGCCTGGTGAACACCTGGCAGGAGCAGTCGGCCACGGAGCAGAGCGGGCGCATCAGCCTGGCGGCGGGACGCCGCTACCGGATCAAGATGGAATACTACGACGATTCGAGCGATGCGGTGGCGAAGCTCCTCTGGTCGTCGCCAAGCCAGCGCAAGGAGATCATCCCGAAGACGCAGCTCTATCCCGCCTGGGCCACGGAGGGGCTGGCGGCTGCGGCGGACGGGGCTCGGGCCGCCGAGGTGGTCACACCCTCGCAGCGCCGCTGTCCCGCCAGGCTCGCGAGCGCCGAAGGCGGGTTGCGGGTGACGTTCACCGACACCCAGGAGCCCGGCCTCTACACGCTCATGCTCCCACCGGAGCTGGCGGACATCTATGCGCCGCCCGGATCGAAGGACAAGGGAGTGCCGTTCGTAGTCCTCGGCCGCGTGGAGGAGAGCTCGCTCGACGGGCTCACGAAGGCGGACGTGGAGATGGCACGCCAGCACGTGGACCTGTTCGAGACCGAGCGGTCGAACGAGCTGAAGTCGGCCGTCGCCGGCGGAATCCCTGGGGAGGAGCTCTGGAAGTATCTCGCGATCGGCGCGCTCTTCGTGCTGCTCGGCGAGATTGCCGTGTCGCGCTGGATCGCCGTTCAGCGCCGCCTCCACTCCACGGAGGTCGTCTCGTTCGGTGCCGAAGCCGTGGACGTCCAGACGTTCCGCGACCGGGCCAGGGAGCTCCTGGCCACGCCCCGCGAATCCTCTCAAACGGTGTCCCAATCGTGAATGTGCCGCTCGGACAACACAAGATTCTGCCCTTCCACCTCTCGGCGCCCGTTATGTGCCTGCTGGCCGTGGTCCTGGTGGCCGCGTGGGTCGGGGTGCATTGGCTCAAGCGGCGGACGGCAGGGCGGACGGGGCGCCTGCTGCTTCTGCCGGCGGGGATGGCGGTGGGGTTCGTGGCGATCCTGGCGGTGATGGCCGCGATGCAGAACTGGCTGACCTTCGCGACGAACTGGTGGATCTGGCCCCTGGCCCTTGTGGGCGCGGTGATGACAGAGCTGCTCCTGCTGCTCTACGAGCTCGAGCGGCGCATCGTGCCGCCGCGGCTGGGCCTGGCGGTGGCCGCGTTGCGGGTGGCTCTGGCGCTGGTGGTGGTGGGCATGCTCTCGCAGCCCGTCCGCTCCGTGGAGTTCAGCCGCAGCCTTCAGCGCTACGTGGCCGTGCTGGTGGACGACTCGCCGTCGATGCAGGTGCCGGACAAGCAGATGACGGCGGCGGAGCGCATCCGCCTGGCCGAGGTGCTGCTGCCCGAGCCGCCGAAGCGTCCGTGGCAACTCGAGCGCGCCGCGCAGGGCCTGCGGGAGGCCCGCGAGGAGTTGGCGCCACACACGGACTGGTTCGCGTCGCTCCGCGAGGCCAGCCCCGAGGCGCGTCTCAAGCAACTCGAGGGCCGCCGCGCGGCCGAACGGGAGGCACTCGACACGATCCAGAAGGCCATCGCAGGCCACATGAAAGACCTCATGAAGCCGCTCGATGGCTCCGTGCAGCTCGACAAGCCTTCCCGCGCGGCCCTCGTGCAACTGAACGACCAGCTCACCACCGACGTGCAGAACCGCCTCGCCCAAGTGGGCGAACTTCTCGCGCGCGACCGTCTGCCCGGCTTGGCGCGCGACCCCGACCCGCTGCTTGCGCGCCTCCGCCAGGCCTCCGCCGCACTCGTGCGGCTCGAGCCGCGGGTCGTCCTCGCCGGGGAGGCTCTCGACCAGGCCTTCTACGCCTCGCTGCCCGACGCCGAGCGCGCCCGCATCGACGCGGTGGCCGCACGCCTGCGCTTCGCCATCGCACGCGACCTCATCCACGGCGCCGGCGACCACCGCGGGCTGCTCGAGGACCTCCAGGGCGACTACGGGGTGCGCCTCTACACCTTCGCGTCGAAGCCCGTCGAAGTGGACATCGAGAAGGGCCTCCACCAGCCGCGACGGCCCTCAACGGCAACGCCGGTCAAGACCGAAGAAGGCTCCGCCCCCGCCCCGGCCATCGAGAGCGCGGGCACCAACCTGGCCGCCGCACTCGAGAAGGTCCTCACCGAGATGCCCGCCGACCGCATGGCAGGAATCGTGGTGCTCAGCGACGGACAGCACAATGCGCCCGACAGCGTGGAGCCGCTCGCCCGGCGCATCGGCCTCCAGCAGGTGCCCGTGTGCTCCATCGTGTTCGGCGGCGGAGCCAAGCCCACCACCGACGCCGCGATCGTGGCCCTCGAGGCCCCCGAGACCGTCTACAAGAAGGACAAGATCTATCTGAACGCCGACCTGAAGCTCGACGGGCTGGCCGGCCGCACCGTTCGCGTGACGCTCTACGACGGCGACGACCCCGTGGACAGCGAGGAAGTGGCCGTAGAGGCCGACACCCTGCGCACCCGCGTGCAGCTCGCCGACGAGCCCGACGAGACCGGCCTCCACGCCTACCGCGTGAAGGTCGAGGACCTCGAGGGCGAGGTGCTCACCACGAACAACGAGCACCCCCTGTCCGTCAGCGTGTCCGACGACCAGACCCGCCTGCTCCTCATCGACGGGCGGCCGCGCTGGGAGTTCCGCTACGTCAAGAACCTGTTCGCAAGCCGCGACCGCACGGTCAAGCTCCAGTATGTGCTGCTCCATCCCGACGAGATTCCCGGCCAGAAGCCGCGGCCGAAGGTCCACGCCTCCGCCGCCCGGGCGAAGGACGAGCCCGAGGCCACCGCCCCCCCCGAGAACGAGGCCGAGTGGATGAAGTTCGACGTCATCGTGCTCGGCGACGTCGAGCCCGAGGTCCTCCGCAAGGAGGATCTCGAGGCGATCCGCAAGTTCGTCCACGACCGAGCCGGCACCCTCATCGTCGTGGCAGGACCGTGCCACATGCCCCACGCCTACGCCAACACCCCGCTGGCCGACCTGCTGCCCGTGACCTTCCCGGCCACGGAGGGCGCGGATTCCTACATGGCCACCCCCGAGGAGACCTTCCGCGTCGCCCTCACGCCCGAGGGACGCCAGCACGTGGTGACCCGCCTGCGGGTGGATACGGACGAGAATCTGGAGACGTGGGCGTCGATGCCCGCCTTCCACTGGCGCCACCCGGTGCTGAACACCAAGGAGGGGGCGACCGTGCTGGCCTACGCGCTCCCCCCCACCCCGCCCGACTTCTTCGAGCCGAAGCGGGAGCACGAAGTGCCCGACGAGGCGACGCTGCGCAAGCGCCAGGAGTTCATCCGCGAGCGCGCCCTGATCTCCACCCACAACGTGGCTCTCGGCCGCGTGATGTTCCTGGCCCTCGACCGCACTTGGCGCCTGCGCTACCGCGTGGGCGACACCCATCACCACCGCTTCTGGGGCCAGGTGCTCCGATGGGCCACCGCCGACAAGCTGCCAGCGGGCACCAACCTCGTGAAGATCGGCACCGACCGCCCCCGCTACAGCACCCACGACAGCGTGCGCGTGCGGGTGAAGATGACCGATGCGGACTATTCGCCCGTCGTGAGCACGGACGTGACGGCGGTGGTGAGCGTGCGCTCGCCCAAGGGCGGCGAGCGCACGGTGCTGCGCAAGAAGGTGACCTACGTGCCCAACTCGCTGGGCATCTACACGGGCGACCTCGGCACCCTCGATGGCGGAAGCTATCGCGTGCGGGTCGAGTCGCCCGACGCGAAGAAGCTCGTCCGCCCCGAGGACGAGGAGAAGGTGGTGGGCGAGTTCTTCGTCGAGCCCACCATCCCCCGCGAGCAGGTCGAGCTGTCCGCCAACCGCGGCCTCCTCGAGCGCATGGCCACGCTGACC
>Ga0272442_10003174_pt1 | contig 23215 bp, 25 predicted proteins | sample SSMForm2O_FD_200262 | JGI IMG/M metagenome (GOLD analysis project Ga0272442, IMG submission 200262) | Marine sediment archaeal communities from Little Sippewissett salt marsh, Falmouth, MA, United States - SSM-Form-2O | ecosystem: Environmental > Aquatic > Marine > Wetlands > Sediment ...
CTCTAGCCGCATATCAGGTTTCTATAAGAAGCCCGTCGAGGAAAGAATCAACATAGTAGCCGAGAAGGTGGGTTTGACCGTGGAGGAGGTGGAGACCCTCAAGTCACGGGGCGGGCTCACCATGGAGGCGGCCGACAGGATGACCGAGAACGTCATCGGCACCATAGCTTACCCGTTCAGCGTGGCCGTCAACTTCCGGGTGGACGGCAGAGACTACCTGGTGCCCATGGCCGGCGAGGAGCCCAGCGTAGTCGCAGCGGCCAGCAACATGGCCCGCCTGATGAGGGACGGTAAAGGCATCGAGGCCAGAGCCACCGACCCCGTCATGATAGGCCAGATCCAGGTGCTCGAAATACCGGACATGGACGCCGCCGTGAACGCCGTTGAAGCCAACAAGGATACGCTCATCGAGTCCGCCAACGAGCTGGACCCCGTGCTCGTCAAGTTCGGCGGAGGAGCCAAAGACATCCAGCTTAGGCCCATAGAGACCGAGGACGGGCCCATGCTCGTCGTCCACCTCCTCGTGGACTGCAGGGACGCCATGGGGGCCAACGCCGTAAACACCATGGCCGAGGCTCTTGCGCCCACCGTAGCCGAGCTCACGGGCGGAAGGACGCTGCTCAGGATCATAAGCAACCTGGCCGACAGGAGACTCATCACCGTAAAAGGGAAGGTGAAGAAGCAGGACATCGGCGGCGAAAAGGCAGTAAATAACATCGTCTCGGCCTGGGCCTTCGCGGACGCCGACCCCTACAGGGCGGCCACCCACAACAAGGGCATCATGAACGGCGTAGCCGCCGTGGCCCTCGCATTCGCGCAGGACCACCGCGCCTTAGAGGCGGGCGCCCACGCCTACGCCGTGAGGGGCAGCCAGTACAGGAGCATGAGCCGGTGGAGCAAGGACGGGAACGGCGACCTCGTGGGGGAGATGACTCTCCCCATGGCCGTGGGCCTCGTCGGAGGCGCCACCCGCAGCCACCCCATGGCCCAGGTGGCCCGCAGGATACTGGGCGTAGACAAGGCGGTGGACCTGGCCAAGGTCATGTGCGCGGTGGGCCTCGCCCAGAACCTCGGCGCCCTCAGGGCACTGACACAGGAAGGAATTCAGCAAGGCCACATGAGGCTCCACGCCCGGAACCTGGTGGTCATGGCCGGCGCCTCCGGCGCGATGATAGAGAAGGCGGTAAAGCTCCTCGTGGATTCAGGCGAGATCAGGTTCCCCAAGGCCCAGGAGATCGTAGAGAAGCTGAAGAACCAGCCCTAGGTTTCCGCGTTGACCATCGAGATCGACGACGCGGGCACAGGAGACATCCTGTTCGGCGTCGTCATAGGTGCCTACAGGCCCGAGACCGACCACTTCATATACGACATAATCGACGTGAAGTACTTCCAGGAGCCCGTGTACGGCAGGAAGAGACACCTTAACGAGGCACGCAGGATAGCCTTGAGGCTCGTGGAGAGGCTTGGGCTCGGTGAAGAGGAAAAAATATTGATCTGCACTGGCGACGTCCTAAACGAGGCTGCGGAAGCCCTCCTGGAGCGGTACGGTGAGGAGCGCATCGAGCGGGGAAAGATCGAGGGACGGGCCCAGTTTCTCGTGGAGAAAGCCTACACCAACGAGCTCCGCAACATCGGCTACGAGCCCCGTGAGGACCGAACCGAGAAGTGGGGTAAGAACTTCTGGCACATGTACAACTGGGTAAGGAAGGATCCAAAGAATAGGCTTCGCTGGACCAAGTCCGCGTTCCCAAACCTCAAGAAGTATCCGCTGTTTAGGGTCTAGCCTTAATGAAATGTAGATTAACGGTGTTTTTTTATAATAAACTTATTTATTTGGATTCTATAAACGATCTTACATTAATCTAAGCGGATTGAATTATCTACTCATTGAACTAGCGTAACATCGGGGCTTAATCTAAGAAAATAAACCCAACTCCATGAAGTCTGTCTCGAACTTTTTCCAAACCAAATTAAACTTATCAGACAGACAACCCACAAACGAACTGTTAACTGAAATCTTAGAAAAGGATTATCCGACCATAGATACAAGGAGACGAAGAAATAACTAAAACGTTTATAGTTAATTATTTAAAAAACCTGAAACTATTATGGAATTGTCATATGGGTAAATGTCAGCTATGTAAAAGAGAGATAGATCTTCCCTTCAAGTGTAGCTATTGTGGGCAGTTTTTTTGTGCTGAACATCGGCTACCTGAAAACCACTTATGCCCAAGTCTACCTAAGGGTAGTTGGCATAATTATAAAAAAATAAAGAAGAATAAAGAAAAACAAAGAAGCCCTACCTCTTCTAAACCTAAGAAACCACTTGAACCAATACCAATTCATGGATTAAAGCCAAGAATTGGATTTAATTGGAGACTAAAGGAACCAATCTCAACAATTAGTAAGATGTTTATTGTTTCTGGAGTAGGACTCTATGCTATCAATTATCTTGATACGAATTATATTATACGTTCTAAAATATATGCTTTATACCCAGAAGAAACAGGTACAATTATTGGATTTAGTATATTAATGATACTGGTATTTTGTCATGAGTTACTACATACTATGGCTTGGAGACATTTTGGGTATGATGCAAGAATAATTCTTGTTACACCTATGTTTGGTTTTGCGAAAGGAACAAAACCAAGAAATTTCTCTGAGAATATGTATATCTCTTTAGCACCCTTGATTTTAACAATAACAGCAATATTGTTTTCTGGGTATACCGTAGGTTTTTCAAATGAAGTCTGGATGGATACAACGTATTTTTTTTGGGGGTTTATGGAATCTAATAGGTATGGGATGGGACTTTATACATGCTCTAGGAATCGGATAAAGTATGTAAAAATTAATAAAAACAAGATAATGGAGGAATAAATTGGGTGAAGGTTTTTAGTAGGAGTAAAAGAAAAGAAGCCATTTTGGCAATTTTTATTATAATAGCATCTCTTACATTAGGGTTGTATATTTATGAAAATAGTCTAGACATATTTGAGCCTATTTTCATAGGTATACAGATACGTTCTCCTCCTTCCCTACGGAATGCATATTATTATGGATGTGCTGAAAGTTATGTTCCTAAAGAATATCAAGTTCCAGATAATAAAGGGATGGAGGGGCTAATCTTTTTCTTAAACCAGATTGAGCTTCCTAAATATGTTGAAGATGAATTTGATTGCTCTGAATGCAGCTCTTTGGTGGAGTGGCTTTTGGAAGGGGCGGGGTTTCATACATATATTGCCCAAACCGTACCACAATCAGATTATGTCGTTCCACATACGTGGATTCAAGTAGAGACAGAAGACGGGCTAGTAGCAATTGAGGCCACTGAATTAACTAATGGTTGGAGTGATTGTGGTAGTATAAAGTCATGGGGGATAGTATCAAAGCCTGATGGGGCATACATGGAACTCACATATCAATATCGATGTGAGTATCAATTGTTTTTAGATTGGAAGGAAAAGTTTTCTTCTGCCGAATATGTATGGGATCGGAGTATCCCTTTTGAGGAATGGAGAAGAGAATATACGGGGCCATCTGTAGAAATTATAGTAATTGGTATCCCAACCAATAGTGAATATTATTCCCAAAAAAATAGACGAGAGTTTCCGACCTCTGAATGTAATATATATGATGGGTTCCCTTGGATATTAATAAAATTCGTATTAAATGGTTGGGCTTTCAACAAAGAGTATGATTGGTGGCACAACGCCCCTTTTAATTTAATATATCCCTTCACATATTGGTGAATGTTTTGGTTTATAAACGGAGAAAAGGAGTTGCAATTGTGGACACGCCACAGGGTATTCTTGTGGTCGCTGGTAAAAGTAAAAAGTTTATGCTACCCGGTGGTAAGGCCAACAGGCATGAAAGCCGAAAAACCGCCGCTATTAGAGAGTTGTACGAAGAGACGGGATTGAATGCGATTGATGCTAAGTATATATTTAGTTATGTTGGGAGGAAGTGGCATACTCGGAAAGGGGCAGTTCGGAACCATGCCAAGGTTTATCTTGTTAACACAGAAGGCATACCAAAGCCAAGACATGAAATTAGATATGTGGCTTACTGGACCCTGGATAATAATGTTAACATTAGCAAAGGCACGTTGAAAGTTATATCAAGGTATCTAGCTATGTGTAAAAATCAACCATAATTTCAGCTTATCCAAAAGTAATTGAGGTAATATTACTACTAAAGTATTAACTATGCCTGCTCTTCAGGTAGCCGGGTTCTCTATAATCTTTTATTCCCTCAAAGACAGTCTAACTTGAACCGAGATGAAGCCCTGGCTCCTAAACATACTCGCGTGCCCCATCGATAAGCACCATCCCCTAGAAGCCTATTTCTTCAAGTGGGAGACCACCGAGGAGGAGCTTGAGAAGATAAACAGAGACGCCGGAGTCACCACCGTCCACTTCAAGAAACAGTATGAGCATCTCGCCAAGCAGATAGCCGACGGCACCATAAGCCCCCCGGCTCTGGAGAAGATAACCGACGAGACGGGCTCCATGTACTCCCAGGAGTTGTACGCCGACACAAAGAAGTTCCTTAAACGCCTGGCATTCGAGGAAAGCCACGAAGAGGAGAATCTGCTGAAGGACTACCCGGAGGGGATAGACGTTCTCTACAGGTACCTCAACCTCGTCGAGGTCGAGGAGGGGCTCCTGCGCTGCCCCAGGTGCGGCAGGTGGTATCCGATCGGTAGTGCCGTCGAGACCATCCCGGAGCTCATGCCGGACGACCTCCGTGAGAGGGAGCGGGACCTTGAGTGGCTCTCCAAGTGGAAGGACAAGGTGCCGGACGAGGTCCTCAACGGAGGCAAACCATTCACGCTGTGAGGTCTTCGTCCCTCGATTTCTTGATCAACCAGTAGCCCATCCCCAGCGCCACCACCGTGATCACCAACTCCGGGTAGAACCAGCCGTACATTAGGGTCGCCAAAGCCAGGAAGTCCACCGTTAAGTGCAAGACGCCTGCTCCCAACAGGTACCTAACATCGTCTCTTCTAAAGTACTCCAGCACCATGACCGAGAGGCCAATCTGAAGCGTCATCGCGCCAAGCCTCTCGTATAGCCCCACGAGCGGCAAGTAGGCAGGGGACACGAGTATGGATTCAAGGATGGGGCGAGGGATCAAGTATGGCCTGAACAGCATCAGCGCGCCCAGCGTGAGCACGTTTACGCCCACTATGAAAACGGACTCTATGCCGCCGTGGCCCGCACCATACATCAGCCCATTCCTGAGGCTATGGTCGTCGATGACGTGTCTGTAGGCTATGTAGCGTGCACCTTCCTCGAACACGGCCGCCGTGAACGATGGAAAAGCCGCCAAGATGAGCGTGGAATATGTTTTCCCGTAGCTCTGTGAAAACACAATCGAGGCGACGTAGTTGTTCAGCGGGAACCTTATGAGGGAGGCGAGGAACAAAGCGCCCCCGACGAAGAACCACTTCCAGCTCACCCCCAACCGGCGTCTAAGCGCGTAACCTAGGCCAAACGGGATCAGGATCTCCAAGGCCCCCGCGATGAAATATACCGCCCCTCTGGTAACGTCCATGCGTGTCACCTCATACTGTGGTTTTCCGTATTTAACCCCCTCATTGATTAACAGTATTGAGGGTGCTCCCGATAATCGTATAAAGGCAGCGGGAAAATACTACACACGGTGTATTAGTTGAAGTTTAAACGGTATCTCTCGTGCATCGACACCCACTGCAGCGGAGAGTCCACCCGCGTGCTGGTCGGTGGCGTCCCCAAGCTCATAGGGAAGACCATGCAGGAGAAGCAGAAGTACTTCCAGGACCACTACCACAGCCTCCTGGGCACCATGCTCAAGGAGCCCAGGGGCTTCGAGGGCATGCTCGGCGCCGTGCTCACCGAGCCCTGCCACCCCGAGGCCGACGTAGGCGTCATCTACCTCTGGACCAACGGCTACTTCAGCGCCTGCGGCGACAGCACCTATAGCTGCAGTGCAGCCCTCGTGAATACGGGTATGGTAGACGTCAAGGAGCCCGTCACGGACATAACGTTCGACACGGTGGCTGGCCTTGTCCGCACAAAGGTCGAGGTCGAGGGCGGCGTCGCCAAGGCCATCTACATGCAGGGCGTCCCCAGCTTCTACTGGAAGACCATGAAGTTCGACATCCCCAAAGTCGGGGAGGTCGAGGCGGACATCGCGTACGGCGGGCTCTGGTACGCCTTCGTAGACGCAGACAGCATCGGGCTGGAGCCCACCCTGGAGAACAAGGACTACTGGATCCCCCTTGGCTGGGACATGAGGAACTACATCAAGGACCAGATAGATCTGGATCACCCCGAGTACCCCGAGCTGAAGATACTAGATCTGGTCACCTTCTACAACGAGCCCACCAAGAAGGAGTACACGAGCAGGCACTGGAACGTTTTCGGGCCCAAACAGAGCTGCCGAAGCCCCGCAGGCACATGCACCAACGCCCGCATGGCGGCCATGTACGGCAAAGGCGAGCTGAAGCCCGGAGACGAGGTGAAGTTCGAGTCCACCATAAGCACGGTGATGGTGGGTAAGATCGCCAAAGAGGTTAAGGTAGGCAAATCCAAGGCCATAGTCCCAGACGTCATGGCCACCGCCTACATAACCGCGTTTAACCAGGTCGTCATAGACCCGGACGACCCGCTCAGGGCAGGCTTCCTGTTTTAAGCCTCTTCTTTTTTTACCATCAGTATCTCAGGCGCATGGACCTTCAGGAGTTCAGCCACCTTCTTAAACTCCCCAAGAGTCTTGCTGCCCTTCTTCGTCATCTCGAAGGTGTCTGTCTTTTGGCCCCTCTCGTTGTAGCCCTGGGATAGAAAGCCCTGCTGGACCAGCTGCCCTACGATCTCTCTGGCCTTCTTGGTGTTGACGTAGGTGGTCTCGATGATCTCCATGAGGCTGGTGTTGCCGTCGCTTATTGTCTCAAGTATTTGCATCGACGTCTGGTACTTGGAGTGTCTCATGGACATGTCTGTTCGTTTAAATTAATCGCAATTAAAGGATTATCAACCAGTGTTACTTGATAACGATACATATCAATGAGACATTTTCTCCTTCAGAAGAGGGGCGGCGATCTATCAAGCCTATTAAATATGAGTGTCGATGCCTTTCAATGAGGCGTGACAAATTGCCTAAGGAACAGATATTGTTAAGCGCCGGAGACCCGGACGTCGAGGCCCCCCAGTACGCGATCAACGAGGCTCTCCTCGGCATCATCGAGGGTGGGATGAACACCCACTACCCCCACTACTCGGGCTACCCAGAGGCCTTCCAGGAGGCAGTCGTTGACTACTACAACAAGTTTACGGGCGTCGAGTACGAGTCCAAGCACGTCATACCAGCGGCGGGTAGCAGCGCCGCCCTCTACGTTGCCTTGGCCACTGTCCTGCGGGAGGGAGACGAGGTTCTCCTGTTCACCCCATACTACATGGGCCACAGAAGCATATTCGACGGCATGGGCGTCAAGATGAACACCGTGCCGCTGCTCAAGGAGAGCAACTATCACCCCGACCCGGGCGTCATCGCGGACTACGTGACGCCCAAGACGAAGGCTGTCCTGCTCTGCAACCCTTCCAACCCGACGGGAACCGTGTTCAACGAGGAGGAGTGCAAGGTATTGGGCGACCTGGCCGTGGACAACGACATGGCCATCCTAGCCGACGAGATATACCTCCACTATGTGTACGACGACAACGAGTTCGTGAGCATAGCGGGGCTTAGTGACGAGTACAAGGAGCGCACCTTGGGCATAATGAGCTTCAGTAAGACCTTCAGCATGACAGGATGGAGGCTCGGCTACGACATAGTCCCAGACCGTTACCTTGAGGAGGCGACCAAGATCAGGGCCATGACGGCTCCCCGGCCCGCGACGTTCGTGTTCAGGGCGGGCATCTCGTGTCTCCGAGGCGATTTCAAGTACGTGGAGGAGCGCTGCGCTGAGTACAAGAAGAGGCGCAACTACTTCGTCAAGGCGGTGGACGATCTGGGCTGGCCGTGCCACATGTTCGAGGGAGCGTTCTACGCCTGGTTCGATGTCCGCGGCACAGGCATGGGCAGCGTTGAGTTCCTTGACAAACTCAATGAGAGCCAGAACCTACGGTTGAGCCCAGGCAACCGCTTCGGCGCAGACGGGTTCATTAGGGTGCCTCTGGTGAAGCCCGTGCCGGTCCTGAGAGAGGCAGTGAAGCGGCTTAAAGCCTTCAAGGCCAGCCTCTAACCCTCAACTTTTATTACCCCGTCAATATTCCTCCGTAGTCTGATGTTAAGCAAGAGAAAGTCGCTGAGGAGGAGGACGGCGAACAAGCTCGTCCAGGAGCTGTCGTCTTTGTTTGGAGACATCGACGCAGAGAGGGTCGAGTCCGCCATGCTGGATGAAGCCACGGTGTACCTGCTGGACGATGTAGTCGAGTTCGTGAGGGACGGCGACGACCTCTACCCCTACTTGGCCGGCAACCACGTGGATCGGCTTCCCAGGGTGGTAGTGGACATGGGGGCCATACCCTACGTCTGCAACGGAGCCGACATCATGGCTCCCGGGATAAAGGACATGGACTCTTTCGTAGCGGGGGACCTCGTCGTGGTTAGAGACGTAACCCACGGCAAGGCTCTGGCCATAGGCAGGGCTCTGAAGAGCGCATCCGAGATAGAGGCCGCCAAAAAAGGCAGGGTCGTTGAGAACCTCCACTATGTGGGGGACCGTCTCTGGAACGCGGCCTAGAAGTGTCTAAACATCTCTATCTTGGGCAGGTAGAAAACGAAGGCGACCACCGCGGTGCCGATGAATATCAGTATGAAGAGCCACATGCTCCAATGGAAAACCTTCCACCAGATGCCGAACTTCTCCACCCCCTCCCTGTAGCTTCTCTCGTAGGCGAGTATAGCTTCTTTCATGTTGTGGGGGAGTCTCCTTAGCGAGGCCAAGAGCTTCCCCAGCCTACCCTGCTTCGGCACCGGTGTTCACTCCTATTTGTTTGGCTGGGTCTTTATTTCTTTGTGTATCTTTGCAGCAACCTTTAAATCAAAACATGAAACAATGTTCATATGAATTAATTTTCATTGGTGTATTCTATGGTTAAGCGAAACATCGTCCACATAGACGAGGAGAAGTGCGACGGCTGCGGCCAATGCATCCCCAACTGCGCCGAGGGAGCCCTCCAGATAATAGACGGCAAGGCCCGGATAGCAGACGACTCCTACTGCGACGGTCTAGGGGCCTGCCTGGGACACTGCCCCCGGGACGCCATAACGATCATAGAACGCGAGGCCCCAGGGTTCGACGAAGAGGCAGTCCACGAACACCTGGAGATTCTGAAGAAAAGCGAGGCTCTGGCAATTGGCTGCCCGGCGTCTCAGGTCCAGTCGCTGGAGGGTAGCCCAGCCATATATGACGTCGAGGCGTCTACCCCGTCCGCCCTCCGGCACTGGCCGGTCCAGCTAAACCTTGTACCCGTCAAGGCGCCGTTCTTCAGGGACGCGGACCTGCTTCTACTGGCTGACTGTACAGCGGTCGTGTATCCCGCCCTCCACCAGAGGCTGCTGGAGGGAAGAACAGTCGTCATGGGGTGCCCCAAGTTCGACGAAGTCAAACACTACATAGAGAAGCTGGCGGAGATTCTGAAGGTTAACGACGTGAGAAGCCTGACCGTGGCTCACATGGAGGTGCCTTGCTGCAGCGCGCTCAACGTAGTCGCCCGGCGCGCCCTGGATGCTTCCGGCAAGATGATCCCGACGCAGCGCCTGATAGTCTCCGTCAGCGGAGACATCGAGAGAGCCTAGGAGTTTCCGTTGATTCGTTTATCGCACAAACTTTAAAGGCGATGCGCTGTGACTTATTGAGATTCGGTGAACATTAAATGGGTATGCTTGACGACATCCGCGTCCTAGACTTCAGCCACGTCTACTTCGGCCCCTACAGCACCATGGTAATGGCCGACATGGGCGCCGACGTCATAAAGATAGAGCCCCCTTGGGGCGAGATCGCTAGGCTCTACCCGCCCCACTTCGGCGGCGTCAGCAGCGTGTTCCACTACCTCGACCGGAACAAGAAGGGAGTGAGCCTCAACCTCAAGGACCAGAGAGCGAAGGATATCATCTACGAGCTGGTTAAGCAGTGCGACGTGGTCGTCGAGAACTTCAAGCGAGGCACCATGGACAAGCTGGGAATGGGATACGACGACCTGAAGAAGATCAAGCCCGACATAATCTACGCCAGCCTCAGCGGCTTCGGACTGGACGGACCGTACTGGGACCGCCCCAGCTTCGCGCCCATCGCCGGCGCCTACAGCGGCTGGTACAGGCTCACGGGCGACAACGTGGACCCGGAGGGGCCGCCCATAGTCCCCGCGGCCTGGCACGGCGACCTGGACCCCGGCCTCTGGGCGGTGGTCGGCATACTCGGCGCCATCAGGCACAGGGACAAGACGGGTGAGGGTCAGCTCGTTGACGTGTCTCAGCTGGACTGCATGCTGGCTCAAACGGGGGTCCAGATCACGGGGTACACCCTCAGCGGCAAGCTGCCGTGGGAGCGCAGCCTAGACAGGATTATGGGTCCCTCGACATTCGGGGTGTTCCAGGCCACAGACGGCTACGTCTACGTGGCGGCTGACCCTAACATGCACCAGAGGCTGATGATGGCCATGGGCGTCGACGATCTTGGTACAGGCCGCGCGGTGCTGGAGAACTGGGTCCGGGAAAAGAAGGTGAGCGAGGTCATTGACGCCCTCGTGGCTGCAAGCGTCCCCGTGGCCCCCATACTTCAGATAGACGAGGCCATCGAGGACCCTCACGTCAAGGCGCGGGGCACCATAATCGAGGTCGAGCACAAGACAGCCGGGAAGGTGCGTATGCCGGGGTTCCCGTTGAAGATGAGCGCCACGCCCGGCGACATAAGGCTTGCTGCGCCCCTACTGGGCGAGCACACCGCCGAAGTCCTCAAGGAGATGCTGGGCTACACCGACGAGCATATCCAGGAGCTCCGTAAGGCCGGCGCCATAGTCACCCCATAATATCAATCTTTTATACGGCGAGACGTTTTTCTCAGGTGAGACAGTATGCCGGGGTTCCCCGAGCAGCGTAAAGAGATGGTGAAACGGTACACCAGGGCAGGGTATGTCCGGTCCCAGGCCATGGCCGACGCCATACTACGGGTGCCGCGGGAGGAGTTCATGGACCCCCGGTACAGGGAGTACAGCTACTACGACCAGCCCTTCCCCATCCCGGGGGACGGAAGGCAGACCATCAGCGCCCCCTACATGTACCCGGTGAGCTACGAGCCGCTGGGGCTCAGGGAGGGGATGAGGCTCCTCGAGGTGGGGGCGGGCTCGGGGTACGGCGCAGCATTGGCCAGGGAGCTCGTGGGGGAGGCTGGCCTCGTGGTGGCGGTGGAGATAAACGCCGTCACCTGCGAGTTCGCCCGCGAGAACCTGGAGCGGACCGGATACGGGGACGTGAAGCTTGTGCTCGGAGACGGGTCCATCGGTTATCCAGAGGACGCACCCTACGACGCGGTAAGCATAACCGCGGCCAGCCCCGAGGTTCCGCCGCCGCTCATAGAGCAGCTGAAATCCCCGGGGAGGCTAGTGGGGCCGGTGGGCGGGGACAGGTACACCGGCCAGGATATGCTGCTTCTGAAGAAAGATGAGTCGGGCAGCGTCTCCGAGCGGAGCCTCATGAAGGTGGTTTACGTGCCCCTCCTAGGGGAGCATGGTTGGAGGCAGAGGTGAAGAGATGGAGGGTTTAAAAGCGGTGTGTCTACTCAGAGAGGGACTGGCATGAAGGCGGGCGTCGTCTCACGCACTGACATCCCCAACGCGTTGTCGCTAACTAGACGCATAATAGATCATCTTGACGTGCTCGGGGTGGATGTCAGCGTCGAGACCGACACGGCGTTAGCCCTCGAGCTGGAGGACAGCAACACGAACCTCTCAGACATGGAGGGCGACTTCATAGTCACTGTCGGCGGCGACGGCACCATCCTCAGGACGGCGATGGAGATGAAGTCATCCGATACCCCCATACTGGGCGTGAATATGGGCCGCCGGGGGTTCCTTAGCGAGGTAACGGTGCCCGAGGCTGAGTGGGCGCTCGAAAAGGTGCTTGAAGGTGACTACCATCTGGAGGAGAGCATGAAGGCGAGCAGCAGGTGTCTCCAGCTAGAGGAGAGTTTCCCGGACGCACTGAACGAGGTGCTTATAGCCTCGCCTCTGCCTTCCAAGATGGTTCTGCTCGGGTTGAGGGTGGACGGGGAGCACATAATAGACGTACAGGCGGACGGGGTATTGGTTTCAACCCCCGCAGGCTCCACGGCGTACAACATGTCGGCCGGGGGCGCCGTCATGGCTCCGGGCATCGACGGGTTCTCCATCACGGCTGTATGCCCCTACAGCTACTTCAGGAGCATCGTGGTGCCCCCCGACTCCATAATTACGCTGGAGCTCCTCAAGCCGAGGGCGGACGCCGTGGCGATAATCGACGGCCGTTCCCTGCACCCTCTGAAGCCGTTCAACACGGTGGAGTGCTACGCGAGCGAACAGGTGACCCGCTTCATAAGGTTCAGGTCGTTCTACAACCGCATACAGAAACGTATACTGACCATCCAGTCCAGGTGACTCCGGGTGCACTCACTCGTACTGGACTCCTCCGCGTTCATCCAGGGGCTCGACCCTCAGAACGAGGCATCCTATACCGTGCCCCTCGTAGTCGAGGAGCTGAGAGAAGGGTTCATCACCGCTCGGCTCATGAGCATGGAGGCCACGGGCAGGCTCAAAGTAGTGGAGCCCGAGCAGCGGTTCCTCGATGTCGTTGAGGATGAGTCGCTGAGGATGGGCGAGTCCCACGCTCTGTCGGCGACCGATAAACAGGTTCTGGCCCTCGGCTTACATCTGAGGGACGAAGGGCTGGAGCCCGTGATAGTCTCCGACGACTACTCCGTGCAGAACATGGCGGACGCCCTCGGCCTCGGGCACAGGGGCTTGGCGACCCCGGGAATCAAGAGACGTTTCACGTGGACCCTTTACTGCCCGGGCTGCAGGAGAGAGTACTCCAAGCCTCAGCCCGACGATGTATGCCCTGTATGCGGCACCGGGCTCAAGAGGAAGCCCGTCAGGAAGCGGAGGATCACGCGTCGAGGCGGGGTATGAACCTGCCCGATCCCTTCTTGGAGAACACCTCATCATCCTTCATGACGACGTTTCCCCTGATTATCGAGGCGGTGGGCCAGCCCTGGACGGTCAATCCGTCGTATGGCGTCCAGCCGCAGGCGGTTATCTGGGCGTCGTCGCTTAGCCTGACTCTCCTCTTCATATCGACTATGACTATGTCTGCGTCGCTTCCCACCTTCAAGGCGCCTTTACGCGGGTAGACGCCGTACACCATGGCGGGCTTCTCAGACGACACGGCCGTGAGCCTCTCCAGACTGAGCCAGCCCTCGTTCACGGCGTTGAGTAGGAGCGGCAGATGGGTCTCCAGCCCGGGCACGCCGTTGGGGGCCTCGAAGATGTCTTCCAGCCCGGCCTCCTTACGTTCCCTGCCGTAGGGGGCGTGATCCGTCGCCACGGTGTCTATCCACCCCGCCTGCAGGAGCCTCCTGAGCTCGGCCCTGTCTGCCTTTGTGCGGGGCGGCGGCGCGAACTTGTTCCATGGCCCCTTCTCCTTGACGTCGTCCTCGGTGAGGTACAGGTACTGGGGGCAGGTCTCGACGTAGGTCTCGGCTCCATCCATCCGTGCCTCGGCGCTTTTCCAGACCGTCTCGGGGACCGAGGTGTGCACTATGAGGCCGCGGCAGCTCGTCATCTTTAGATAGTCGATCATCCTCCCGCCTGCCTCCACCTCGGCGACCCTTGGCCTCCACTCCAGGTGGGCGGCGTAGTCCCTTCGGCCGCTTTCTCTGAGTTTCTTAAGGTTGTCTCTGAGGATGCTGTCGTTCTCGGCGTGGATGAGCGCCAGGCCGCCGCATGCGGCTAGCTCCCTGAACCGGTCTATGACGTAACCGTCGAAGGTCTGGGGCCAGTTGGGGCCGGCGCTGCTTATGAAGAACTTGGCTCCGGTTGCCCCCGCCTCCCACATCTCTGTGAGGGTTCCGTCGGGGTAGCCGGCGGCGCAGCCGGCGTGTATGCAGAAGTCCACGTGGGCCTCTTTCTCCATGATCGCCTTCTTCTCCATGTACTGGCCTGTGTCGAAGCAGCCCATCTGGGTGCCGGGCATCTCCAGCATGGTGGTGACCCCACCCTTGGCTGCTGCCTTGGTCCCCGTTTCAGAGGTCTCGGGCGGCAGGAAGGTGTGGGCGTGCCCGTCCAAGAGCCCGGGCAGGACGTAGTTTCCCTTTGCGTCGATGACCATGTCCGCTTTGGGCAGGTGTTCGTCTCGGGCGACAGCCACGAAGACCCCGTCCTTGACCGCCACCCCGGCGTCGAGTATTCCGCTGGGGCTGACGAGTCTAGAGTTCTTTACGACCAGATCCGCTACCAATTAATGCACCACATATCACTTACTCACGACGTTTAAAACAGAGGTCACTCTCCTCTAAGCAACGCCTCGAAGTACTTGTTTGCGTCTTCTCTCATCATGTTTTTCACCTCGGGCGGGTAATCAACGACAAGATTCTTCCTGACGTTCTCGTCGACTGTACCCTTGGTGACGATCTGTCTACCCGCCTCTTTCACCGCCTCCGTGAAGAAGGTAACTAGTTTGCTTCCCTCCGGATCCTCTAGGATCTGGGCGGATGGGAGAAGTATGTGCAACGCATCCGGGAACAACGCCCTTGCGACGTCAAAGTTCTCTAGGTCAGGGAACCCCGCCACCGCCGCCAACACCGTCTTCCGGGGTCTCCGCTCGTATCTCTCAGGGTGCCTCGTTGAACCCTCCATCTCCTCCATGTAGTGGAGGGTGGTGGGCAGCATCCTCTCGGTCAACCTCTGGAGGTAGTGGGTGATGTTGTAGTTGTAGATGGGCGTCCCTAGGTAGATCACATCGGCGTCACCCCACCGGGGGATTATCCAGTCCATGTCGTCCCTGTGAACGCATCTGCCGGGGGTCTCCGTCCAGCACGCGAAACACCCCAGACACCCCTTCACATCGAGGTCGCAGACGTAGTGTCTCTCGGTCTCCGCGCCTGCCTCCTCCGCTCCCTCGAGGAAGAGGTTCATCACGATCTCAGAGACGCCCTTCTCTTTCCTGGGGCTGGAGTTGAACGCCAGAACCTTCATGCCGAAATAATGGATGTTACCTGTTTTAGTTGTATCGTCGACTGGGTTGAATGGTTTTTAAGGAAGCCCACGTCTTAGCCTTGAGAAAGGGAGCAGCGAAGCCTTGCACGCCATCGAAGCCGTGGACCTGGTGAAGAACTTCGGCGACACCCAGGCGCTCAGGGGAACAAGCTTCACCGTCAACGAGAACGAGATATACGGCCTCATAGGCCCCAACGGCGCCGGCAAGACCACTACGCTTAGAGTGCTGAGCACGCTCATCAGCGCCTCGAAAGGGAGGGCCGAGGTTTTCGGCCTCGACGTAGCCCGGCAGCCCGAGAAGGTGAGGGAGATACTGAGCTACCTCCCCGAGGAGGCCGGGTTATACCAGCACCTCACCGGACTAGAGTTCCTAGAGTTCATGGCGGGCTTCTACGCGGACGACAGGGAGAGGCGGAGCAGCTTCGTCGAGGAGGGTAGGCTCATCTCCGGCCTCGGGGAGCGGCTTAGGGACAGGTCCAACGAGTACAGCAAGGGGATGAAGCGCAGGCTCCTCCTCGCCAGGGCGCTCATGATGAAGCCCCGGCTCGCCATACTGGACGAGCCCACGTCGGGGCTGGACGTCATCCAGAGCGTCCACGTGAGAAACATGATCAAAGACTACGCGGACAGGCAGGGCGTGACGGTCCTCCTCTCCAGCCACAACATGCTGGAAGTGGAGTACCTCTGCGACCGCGTCGGCCTCATGGACCTCGGCGTGGTCGTTGCGGAGGGCACCCCAGACGAGCTACGGGACCGATACGGCGCCAAGAACCTGGAGGAGGTATTCATGGAGGTGACCAACCACGAGTAAGCTCACCTCAATCATAGTCAAGGAGATCAAGGAGCTCGTCCGAGACCCCAAGATACTCATAGGCGTTATACTCATGCCCATAATAATCTTCCCGGTCATGGGCGGCGCCATCAGGATAAGCCAGGAGTCTGTGCAGAGGGCCGTCGTCGGCGCCAGCTTCGCCGTCTACACGGACGACGAGGGCTTCGTAACGGAGGCGCTGCTGGAGTACCTCTACAACAACAACACAGTGGTGCCCATAGAGGCAGCCAGTCTAGAGGACGCCCTGAGACAGTTCCAGGACACGGACAGCAACGCCCTCATCTACATCCCCCGGGGCTACAACGACAACCTCACCCAGAGTATGAACGGCGAGCTAATGGTGTACGCCAACCTGAGGAAACTTAACATGGCCGAGACCCAGAGCACCAACGTGGTGAGCAGCCTCATCAACATCTACAACTACTACTTCAGCCTCAGCAAGATCAGGAGGCTGCTGGAGCAGACGGGGGCGGCGGGCACCCCGGAGGCCATCAGGAGCCCCATATCCGTGAGGTACGCGTCGATTCTGAAGGGCACGGTGCTTGACATCCCGCCCACCAGCATCATCAACCTGGTGATGAGCCAGAGCATCATGCTGCCCATCATGGTGATGATGATGGTCATGTTCGCGATACAGATGGCGGCCACCAGCATAGCGCTGGAGAAGGAGCAGAAGACCCTGGAGACCCTGATGACGCTGCCCGTGAGCCGGCTCACCGTGCTGGCGGGGAAGCTCAGCGGAAGCATAGTAATCGCCATAGCCGGCTCCGTGAGCTACCTCATTGGGTTCGGGTACTACATGAACTCGGCTTTCGCGTTCGTGCCTGAGGCGACTACCATGAGCATCGACGAGGTGAGCGTCGGCATCACGCCGTTCGGGATGCTCCTCGTGGGTATGGTGATCTTCGTCACCCTGGTGTCGGCTCTGGCCATGGCGTTGAGCATCGCGGTCTTCGCGGATAACGTCCGCAGCGCCCAGAGCTTCACCGGTATACTCATCACCCCCATAATGATCCCTGCGATAATCCTCATGTTCAGCGACATAGACATGCTGCCTCAGGCCGTCCAGTGGGTGCTGCTGGTGATACCGTACACCCACAGCATCATAGCCACCAAGGCCGCGTTCCTCGGAGACTACTTCGTCGTCATAAGGAGCATCGCGTTCATAAGCGTGTGGACCTTCGCGGTGCTGTACGTCGCGGCCAAGATATTCAGCACTGAGCGGATAATAACGGCGAGGTTCTCGCTCGGCGACGTAAGGAAGAGAATGAGGCTGGGAAGGTAGACGCGGGTATGGTTCAGCCTTTACTTAAGACTAAAATAACATCTTTTTTGGAGGATAATTATGAAGAGCTACGTGAAGATACTCGGGCCGCCGCTCCTCGAAGCCATCAAGGCTCTAGACAAGATAGCCGTGGAAATGGAGGACATCAGCGTGATGAACCCGCTGATACAGCTGGCTCCTTACGACACCATGACCTCGGACGAGACGAGGGGGTACTTCGATGTCGTCGGCACCGTCAAGCCCAGCAGATACGACTCCATCATAAGCAAGTCCGGTGAGTCCCTGGGCGAGTACGACTATTACTTCGAGTGGTTCCAGCGGCCGAGGATGAAGGACATCGAGGTGTTGCTGGAGAAGATCGACGAGGCGTTGAAGCCCCTCGGCTGCCAGTACGCCATAACAACGAAGTAGCACCGGGTAAAGCCCCAAATTTTTCCCGTTAACCAACGATTTTGTGTTTGCCTTCTGTGGATACGCCCCAAAGCCTATTCGTTCCAGAGACCATCATTAGCCATGGTGACTTCTGGGCTAGTCTGCGTCGTGGGTTCCGGGTTTCTGGGGACCCAGATCGGGGTGACCTGCGCTCGACACGGCTATGCTGTGAACATGTACGACATCTCGGAGGAGGCGTTGGCTTCCTCGTCTGAGGCAGTGGAGAACTACGTCGATGAATGGGTGGAAGACGGTGACATCACCGTGGCGGAAGGCCAATCCGTGAAGCGAAGAATATCCTACGTTGAAGGCTTGGAGGAAGCCGCCTCTGACGCCGACGTCGTGATCGAGGCCGTCGTCGAGCGTCTAGACGTCAAGCGAGACGTCTTCAGGAGGCTGAACGAGGTTTGCCGCAGGGACGCCTTCATAGCCACAAACAGCTCGTCCATAAGGGTCTCGAAGATAGAGGACGCGACGAGCAGCCCCCACCGCGTCCTCAACATGCACTTCTACGGGTCCCCCTGGAGACGGCGGATCGTCGAACTCATGAGGGGCACATCCACGTCCGACGAGGTCATGGAGAAGGCAAGGGGTTTCTGCAGCAGCATCGGGGTCTACCCGTTGATGGTGCTCCGGGAGAGCACGGGCTTCATCTTCAACAGGGTCTGGCGGGCTGTCAAGAAGGAGTGTCTCAGGGTCGTGGATCAGGGCGTGGCCTCCTTCGAGGACGTGGACAGGGCCTGGATTAGCCTCTACGGGACGGAAACGGGGCCCTTCGGCATGATGGACAGGGTGGGGCTGGACGTGGTGAGGGACATCGAGATGGTATACTACGAGGAGTCGGGGGACCCCTCGGACGCGCCTCCTGACTTACTGCTCAGGAAGATAGAGCGGGGGGAGCTGGGGGTGAAGACCGGCCAAGGCTTCTACAGCTACCCTTACCCCAGCTACGCGGAGCCGGGGTGGCTCTACGGTGAGGACTGATCCCTCCTCCAGAGGTTATGATCAACCATATACACGCCGCAGACGGTAATCATGTGAGGATACATGATTCACAGATTCAAGCCTAAGCGGTATTACCATACCTATGGCCCCAACGAGCCTGCGCACCACGTGAAGCCCGGCGACACAATCGTCGCCACAACGGTGGACGCGGGAGGCAACGACGGCAGGGGGGACCCTATACCTGACGAGATGAGGCAGAAGGCCAAGGGCACGTCCCTGAGCCGATCCAACCCGTTGACGGGGCCATTCTATGTAGATGGTGCTGAGCCGGGGGACACGCTGGCAGTGGACATCCAGAGGATAATGCTCAACAGGGACTGGGCGTACTCGTCTATATTACCGGGGTTCGGCTCCCTCACCGAGGAGGCGCCCGGGAGAAGCCTGCTGCTGAACGATCCGCTCCCCACCAAGAGGTACAGGTGGACTCTGGACGCGGAGAAAGGCGTAGGCACGACAGAGCTCCCAGGAAGCAAGATGGGGGAGGCTTCGATACCGCTTCACCCGTTCATAGGCAGCATCGGCGTCGCGCCGCGGTACGGCAGGGTGGAGATGTCGTTGACGCCGGGGGAGTACGGTGGCAACATGGACTGCGTCGAGACCCGGGAAGGCGCGACGCTGCACCTGCCCGTGTTCGTAGAGGGAGGTTACCTCGTGTTCGGTGATGTCCACGCGGCCCAGGGCGACGGCGAGCTCTGCGGGGTGGCGTTGGAGACCTCCTCGGAGATCACAGTCAAGGTGGACGTGGTAAAAGGCAGGGCCATCGACTGGCCGAGGATCCTAGACGACGAGTGGATGATGACTGCGGGCAGCGGCAGGCCCCTCATGGAGGCGTACAAGATCGCCCACGTAGAGATGGTGAAGTGGCTGTGCGACGAGCACGGCTTCGACAAGTGGGACGCGCTGCAGCTCCTCTCCCAGGTGGGCAGATGCAGAGTCGGAAACGTGGTGGACCCAAACTACACGGTGGTTGCCAAGTATCCAAGGAAATACCTGCCGAAATAGGAGTTATACAATTTTTATTAATAAAATTTGGTGGGGATCGCCTCCACGGCGTTCCCGCTTCTATTAGCGCAGCTAGTACCTTGCCGGCCTGTGCTTCTTGAAGCATTCCTGGCAGTAAACTGGACGGCCTTCGGTCGGTTTGAACGGGACCTCGGCTTCCTGGCCACAGTCAGAGCAGATTATCTTGTGCATCTCCCTGGGGCCGCGGTCGTAACTGCGCCTCTCTCTATAACCCATAACTTTCACTCCTTCTACGTTGCTATACTCAGAATATGTTGATACTCCGCGTATACCCTTCCCGGGTACGCCTTGAATTTAAACCTATGGTATTTTAAGGCAACTACACGCATTTCCGGTTAATCTGGGACACTTTCCTCGCCTTCGTTGACCTTAGACTGTATGTATAATCAATTCTTTAAACCATGAGCCGTTACTGTATCCATGTTTAAACGGGTCCTCGTCATCCAGAACGACGCGCCGGAGACCCTCGGCCTCTACGAGACCTTCCTACGGGAGAAGACGGACCTCACCCTCGTCCACGCCTACAAAATGAGGGAGTCCGACGAGTTCCCGCCGGTCAACGAGTTCGACGCCTTCGTCGTGGGGCCCACGCCCATCCCAGCCAACGACGCTCTGAGCCACGGCTTCCTCAGAAAGGAGTGGAGCTACCTGAGGGAGATAGTGGACTCGGGGAAACCGACGCTGGGAGTCTGCTGCGGCGGCCAGATGCTGGCCAGGCTCCTAGGTGGAGAGGTGAAGAAGAGCCCCGTGAGGGAGATTGGCATCTACACGGCGACCCTCACAGATCAGGGTGTCTGGGACCCCCTGTTCAGGGGCTTCCCGCCGGTGTTTCCCGTGTTCCACTGGCACAGCGACATGAACACGGTGCCGCCGGGCGGCGAGCTGCTAGCAACCGGTGACCCTTGCCCCATACAAGCCTTCGCTAAGGATAACGTCCGGGGTTTGATTTTCCACTTGGAGATCACGGCGGAAGGCGCGGAGAGGTGGACCGCAGCCTACCCAGGGGAGCCGGTGCACATAGGAAAGTCCTCGGAGCAGGTGATCCAAGAGTGCAGGGAGAAGGAGCCGGAGATGTCCCGTCTCGCGATGAGGCTCGTAGACAACCTACTAGCCATGTAATGATTTCAAACTTCTCTCTGAAGGTGGAACCCCGAAAAGGCGACGGCTTGAGAGGCTTCCAGCAGCTGTACATCGAATCCTCTCTAGAGTCACAGTGAGTAAAGTTTTTCACTCGAACAAGGGGACTAATTGGGGATCGGTGAACGACGCGATGAACAAAGAAGTTGGATGGGTCAAATTCTCGCTACTCAGACCTTATGTGAATGATGTATTCAAAGGAATGGGCGTGCCGCCGGAGGACGCCGAGGTATGCACCGACGTGCTGCTGGACGCCGACCTCAAAGGCTTGGACACCCATGGCGTTAACAGGCTTAAACCCGTATACTATGACAGGGTGAAGGCTGGGCTCCAGTCCCCCGTGACGAGGCTCGACGTGGTAAGGGAGGGCCCGACGACGGCGGTCGTGGACGGGAACAACGGCATGGGCATGGTGGTAGCCAAAAAGTCCATGGACCTATGCATAGAGAAGGCCGAGGAGCTCGGCATGGGCATGGTGGCTGCCAGGAACTCCACCCACTTCGGTATAGCTGGCTACTACTCCGAGATGGCGGCCAAGCAGGGGCTCATAGGAATCACCGGGACCAACGCCAGGCCGTCCATAGCGCCAACCTTCGGCGTCGAGCCCATGCTCGGCACCAACCCGTTGACGTTCTCATTCCCCACCGACGAGGAGTTCCCTTTCAGCCTGGATTGCGCGACCTCGATTATCCAGAGGGGAAAGGTCGAACTCTACGCCCGGAAAGGAGAGGAGCTGCCGCTGGGGCTCGTGATCAAGAGCGACGGCTCAACCAGCACCGATCCAGACGAGATACTGGGGGACCTTCTCTCGGGGGAGGCGGCGCTACTCCCTCTGGGGGGAATGGGCGAGGACACCGCCGGCTACAAGGGATACGGCTACGCCACCGTGGTCGAGATACTTTCCGCGTCGCTGCAGTCGGGGTACTTCCTCAAGGCCATAAACGGCGTGAACCTTGGCCACTTCTTCATCGCGATAGACGTCTCCGCGTTCACCGACCTCGATGACTTCAAACAGACCACGGGAGACATCCTCCGCTCCCTGAGGGCCGCCAAGAAGGCTCCGGGGGCTGACCGTATCTACACGGCTGGCGAAAAAGAGTATCTCACGTCGCTGGAGCGCAGTGTGAAGGGGGTGCCCATCAACGCCAGCGTCCAAGCAGAGCTGATCCAGATGAGAGACGAGCTTGGGCTAAGCAAGCACCGTTTCCCTTTCGAGTAAACCTTAACCGGGCGTAGCTCGACGCCTTATTCAATGTTTTAATGGAGGGGTTCTTGGAATATGCCAAGCTACCAGCTTGCTTTGATGTTTTTAATGTACTCTCGGAGCCCGCCTGCCGCGAGTATCTCCATCATGAACTCGGGCACCGGGGCGAATCTCAGGGTCTTGGCGCCGTTTACTATGAGGGTACCCTTGGCTAGGTCTACCTCGATGGTGTCCCCAGTCTTGATCTCCTTGCTGGCGTCGGGGCACTCGAGGGCGGGCAGCCCAAGGTTCGTCGCGTTCCTGTAGAAGATGCGGGCGAAGCCCTCGGCGATGACTGCCGAAACACCCGAGTGTTTCAGGGCGATGGGCGCGTGCTCGCGGCTGCTGCCCAGCCCGAAGTTGCGTCCCCCGACGACCACGTCGCCGGGCTGGACCTTCCCCGCGAAATCTGGGTCTATGCCCTCCATGGCGTGTCTCCCCATCTCGTCTGGGTCAGTGAGCTCCAGGTAGATGCCTGGCAGTATGAAGTCGGTGTTGACGTCGTCGCCGTAGTTCCACGCCTTGCCTTTAATCACGTCTAAGCCTCCCTCGGGTCTGAGATGACCCCCGTCAACGCGCTGGCCGCCGCCGTGGCGGGGCTGCAAAGGTAGACCATGCTCTCGGTGCTTCCCTGCCGTCCCTTGAAGTTGCGGTTGCTGGTGCTGAGGCCCACCTCGCCGGGGGCCAGTATCCCGTGGTTGCCGCCGAAGCAGACGCTGCAGCTGGGGTTGCAAACCACCGCCCCTGCATCCATAAGCGTCTTTATGATTCCCCGGCTGTTCGCGGCGTCGTACACCTCGTAGCTGGCGGGCGTAGCTATGACCCTGACGTCGGGGTGTATCCGTTTTCCCTTCATTATCTCGGCTGCGACCTCCAGGTCCTCGAGCCTTCCGTTGGTGCAGCTCCCTATGAAGACCTGGTTCACCGCCTTCCCGGCGACCTCCGTTACTGGCTTCACGTTGTCCACGGCGTGGGGGCAGGCCACCCGTGGCTCTAGCTCCGCGCCGTCGATCTCCAGGGTC
>Ga0272442_10003175_pt1 | contig 23208 bp, 18 predicted proteins | sample SSMForm2O_FD_200262 | JGI IMG/M metagenome (GOLD analysis project Ga0272442, IMG submission 200262) | Marine sediment archaeal communities from Little Sippewissett salt marsh, Falmouth, MA, United States - SSM-Form-2O | ecosystem: Environmental > Aquatic > Marine > Wetlands > Sediment ...
CCGACTATCACCAAAATTCTCCCCGCCAAACGTCCTAACTGTCTAAGCTCCGTAAAAAACATCTTATATGCTCCTCATATATAAATATTTATTTTCAGGCCTACCTGCCCCTTGATTGTACTCAACCACCCCCGCATAATCCATTATATCATCCCCCCGGCCTGTTTCTTCAACCGTCCGACCTTGCATCCCGGCTATATTACTCATATACTCATACAATCACAATTTTTTCCTGGGCAAGCCTCTGCAGCCTGAAATTAGGAGCAGTTTTAAATTATGAACAACCGAAAAATAGTTACCCAGATTGGTTCCTTACCTTTTGATAACGTGGACCAGGCCGTCGCCTATAGTCTCCGTCATGATATCCCTTTTCTTCCCGAGCTGCCCCTGCTCGGCGACGCCATGATGGACTACATAAAAAATCCCGGTAACATGAGTTGTCTCAAATCTTTCCAGCAGCAAACCAAAGGATATGATACCGTCAAGATCCAATGTGTCGGCCCGGCCACCCTTATTATGGGTGGCTATTCCCCCGATGAAGCCATCTCCCGAACCTGTCAGCACATCTCTGTCCTGCTCGACGGCCTGGAGGTAAACCAGGTCATACTTTTTCTGGACGAACCAGCGCTGGGCCAGGCCGGCTTCGATTTCCAACAGATGTGGTCCCCACTGTTTGAAAGTTTCGAGGTCACCTCCGGCGTGCATGTCTGCGGCAATATGAACTGGGACGATTTATTCAGTTCCAACCTGGACATTATCAGCTTTGACGCCTCGCTTTATGACCTAACTAAATATCCCGGCTTCCGCTCCGGTAAGCGAATCGCCTGGGGCATCAAAACCGCCGACGATATCAAAGACTTTCAACCGGACGACCTTTTAACCTTACCCTGCGGCATGGGCCCAAAGTTTTATTCCCTCACTGATTGCCAAACCAATCTTAACACCCTCCTTCATATAGCTGACACCCTTTTGCCCGACCAATGATTAAACAGTCAAATATTTGCAACTTTTGCTTGTGGTCGCTCCCTTTGAAATAAGGTACTTAATATGCTCAGATTTAAGAATATTTTTGCGGAATTAATGCTTGGATTAGTTGTATCAACTATAGCTCTGGCTGATAACACCGGCATCGTCAACGTTTTAGACTTTGGTGCCAAAGGTGATGGTAAAACGGATGATACCGCAGCAATCCAAAAAGCTATGCAGGCGGCGGCTATGACCGCCAGGCAACCACCAGCAGGAGGCTCTTACTATGTAACCGGTCCGGTTTTATTATTCCCTGCGGGTGAATATATTATTTCTGATGAGATTGAGATTCTCTGCTTGGAAATAAAAGGTGTGGGTGGAGCATCTCTGAGACAACTTAATGACCAAAAAAACATTTTTTACAGCGACCACGCCTGGAAACTATCTGTTAACAATTTGAGTTTTATTAACGGACATGACCATTTACATCTATGTCAGCCGAATGTTGACGCTGGTGAAATTTATATAGAAGATTGCAGCTTTTATAACGCCGCCGGTGTGGCTGTTCATACCGACGTTCTGTCGGAAACAGTAAAAATCCAGGATTGTCAGTTTATCAAGTGTTACCAGAGCTGGATAAACCTTCGTACCGATCAGGCTGTTATGCGGGATTGCTGGATTACCAATAGTTGGGATATGAAAGATAAGGCGGTTATCGAGCACGGCGGCCAAAGAATGACCATCGAAAATCTCACCGGAGTTTCCTTGGTAGCAAAAGGTTCTCATCAAAGATGGATAGATCAGAATGGCGCGGACCTTACTGTGCGCGCCTGCAGGTTTGGAGGGGAAGGCGGCGGTTTCACCCCCATTTACAATCTGCGTAAATACATCCCCACTGGCAGTAAGGCCTTCGATGCTTCTATGGGGGTTAATATCATCGTTGATGATTGCTTTGTCTGTGGAGGCATTGACCAAAATTACTCTTGCGCCGTGTACTGCCGGGAAATTCCCAATTCCGTCGTGGTTCAAAATTCCGTACTGGTGAATGGCCCGGCCCTTAAGGTCGCCGAAAACATCGATCTGAATAACTATTTTGTCAATGTCTCACCCCAGAGACTTCTTTTCCAAAGTCAAAATAATACCGCTCTGCCCAATCATAGTACATCTTATGCAGATATCAATGATCCCGACTATGCCGACAAAATTCCACCGCTTTTAGCTAATCCCAAAATTACTCCCAAACCGGTTCCCGGAATAGCTATACAGGAAGTAAAGGAAAAGTTGAAAGAGATTGCCCAAAACCTCCCCCCGGCTGATAAAGCTGCCCATCTCGCCAACGGTCACAAACAAAAACTCAGCCCGGATGAATATGTTGACCTGACCTTCTCGATTTTTCCGGACCCGAATGAAAACCTGGTTATTTCGGATACGCGCTGCTTATTCCGGGTATCTCAATTTCTCATCGCCTATATGAGAACAAATGCCGTCGAACCCAAACATTTGCTCTTTAAGGGAAAAGTAAACCTCGACAAATATCCCTGGTTGACCTGGAAACAGTTAACCAGCAATACTTCTGGTTCTTTCACTGTTCAGGTAAAAGATATTACAACCCAAAAAGTCTATGATTTATATAAATACACCCAATATGATAACATTTACGGGTATCATGCTGTGAATCTGAAAAAGAAATTCTCTTTGTCGGGCACCCGGGAATTACAGATTAATTGGTTCCTTTGCGGTTGGGATCGCAATCCCCAAAAAGATGAGCATTGGGATTCCATTTGGGCCTGGCCGGGGCAATACACCGTTTTGGAATTTGTCCGATTTGAAAAACCTTGATTTACGCCCGAGGACAGCTATTCATTAAAAGTGAACAGGAGTATTTAGCGATGAGCATGAAATGGGGATATGTAACCAGACTGTTGGTTGTAATGCTTTTGACCGGCATAAAGGTATGTCAATGTGCGCCTGAGGATGCCAACCTTCTCGAAAAAGATACGGATACTGCGTTCCTAACCGATATTTTTTCTTTCAGGGGTGGTTATCGCGCTCAGATTGACCTTGGTGGCAAATGGCTGTTCCGCCGCGACCCCAACAACATCGGCACCCAGCTTGGTTGGCATGCCGGTAAAGGTGAATTTGTGGAATCTGTGACTATACCTGGTGCTCCTCAGGCCCAGGGAATTGGAGAAACAGATAATTTCCGGCAGAAGCACTTTTTCTGGAATGAGCCCTTTTGGGTCAAACGCAATTTCACTATACCCCAAATCGACAACGACCAACGCCTCTGGCTCCGAACCGGCGGCATCCTTCCCGCCGCTGAGATTTATATTAACGGTTCGTACGTCGGATATACTAAAAGTTCTCGTACCCAGCAGCGTATTGACGTAACCAAGTTTATCAAGCCCGGCCCAGAGAATCTGATTGCTGTTAAGATTTGCAAACTGCCCCAAATAAGACTTGATGGCATGTATGAATGGTTGGAATTAAGTCTTATGTGGACGGGTATTTATCGTCCTATTGCCCTGGAAATTACCGATAAAATATCGCTAATCGATGCTCATTTGCGCCCGGAGCTTGCCGCCAAAACAGTCCACGTCGATCTTGTTCTCTCTGCACCTGCGGATGAACAACTTGTAGCTAAACTGCTGGTAAAAGATGGTGCAAAAGAAATCGGCTCAGCTCAGTTCCCAATCCCCCCAGGTAAAAAATCTATAAATGCCGAAGTGCCCCTGACCAAATTTATCCCGTGGTCTCCTGTGCATCCGCAACTTTATACTATGGATATCTCCCTGCTAAAAAGTTCTAATTCAGATCCTTTCGACCAGGTTGCCCTGAAATTCGGCATGCGCGAGATTATCACCAAAGACGAACGTTTTTACCTCAACGGTAAGCCAATATATCTGCGCTGCTTCGGAGATCTGACTTTTTATCCCGAAACCTTGTCCCCTCCAACTGACGTCTCGTGGTATCTGCCGCGTCTAAAGATTGCCAAAAGTTATGGCATGAACGCGGTAAAGGGCTGTGTCGAGACGATGACAAAGGAATTCATCGAGGCCGCTGACCAGATGGGAATTATGGTCATTCAGGAGATGCCCTTCGGAGTCTCCGAACTCAGAAGCAACAGATACACCATTGCCAGGGACTTTCAGGATTATTATTCGCGCGAGCTGGATGGCCTGGTCAAAATGACTCGCAACCATCCCTCAATCATCGCTTACAGCATGTCCAGTGAACTCTCGTTCGACAGCCAGACTAAGGAATCGTTTGATTTTTTCAGTAATCATCTCACCCGCCGGACCAAGCAGCTCGCCCCTGATATACTGGTAATTGACTGCACCGGTTATGTAAACACTCTGGAAACATCCAAGGGCACTCGCTTCACGGATTTCTACGCTTCCATCCATCCCAAATGGTTGAAGCACGTGCTGGATGAAAGCCCCATGGACACCGACCACAAACGTCCTATGATTCTGCACGAATATAACTGGTGGAGCTGTTACCCTGATGTAAACAGCCGCTCTGAATATGCTTCTACGCAACTCAAGCTCTTTTGGCTGGATACACTCATGGACACCGCCTGGAAAAATGGCCAGGGTGATCTCCTGCCCCTTTATCGCGAAAATTCACTCTGGTTGCAGGAACTTTGTCAGAAGGATGGTCTCGAGTACGCCCGCCGGAACCAGACTGTACAGGGTTTTATCTTTTGGCTTTTAATTGATTATTACCGTTACAGCGAAGGCCTGCTCGATGATTTCTGGCACCCCAAAACACCCACAGCCCAGGCAAACTTCATGAAGTCTAACGGCGATACCGTAATCCTCCTCGCCCGCGATGGGCAGCGCTGTCTGCGTGCCCCGGCCCATTTGCAAATCCCCCTTGCCGTCAGCAATTATGCCGAGGAAAACTATCCCGACTCTCAGTTGCAATGGAAGATATCCTCTGGCCGGTTCTCTAAAAAGGGTACTATCTCCATCCCCGAGCTTGCTTATGGTGAATTGACCCAAATAGGCTCCGCTGATTTTGACCTGCCCTCCGCCGACCAGGCCTACAAGTTTGTGCTCGAAGTCTCCCTCCATAACGCCGGCCGCCTGGTCAATACCAACGACTGGTCATTCTGGGCCTTTCCCGAGGTTCGCCCGGCTCTGCAGAATATAACCGATCCCAACCTTAACGGTACAATTATTGAAAACGGCATTTTCATCCGCCTCAAAAATCAGCCCGCCGCTATTGCTCCGGACACCACCCTTGTCATTGCCGATCGCATCGACGAAGTCCTGGCTGATTACCTCGAACAAGGTGGTAAATGCCTTCTCTTTTCCCGCGACAGTTGTATAGAAAACACCATTCTCTATTATGATACCACAACGTTTTACACCCTTTTCCGGAACATCCCCTGGAACGCCGGCTCCAGTGGCAATTCCGGCACTATAATCAGCCCCCATCCGTCACTTTATGACTTCCCCCACGACGGAAGATGCGACCTGCAGTTTTTGTCCATGATTAACGGCGCGCTGCCCATGCTGTTCGAGCCTTTGCGCCCCTATGGCGTTACGCCGATCATCCGCACCATCGACCACTTTCTGGCCAATCGCAATAATGCCTATATGCTCGAATTTAAGGTCGGCACCGGGAAAATTTTGGTCACCACTCTGGCCGTCCTAGACAAATTGGAAAATCTGGAATTTTGCCACAACCGTGACAAACGAACCTTCGGTGTGAATAACACCATTGAGGCCCATTATCTGCTCCAATGCCTAGTTGATTATGCCCAGGGACCGTATTTCAATCCCACCGCTTCTGTACCCAAGGCCGAATTCCTGAAACTATTCAGCAACCAAAAACCAAAAGATTCCCCCGCCGCCAAATGAGTTACTAAACTGAATTTTAAAATCATTATGACGAGTTTAGAAAATGTTCTCAGGCGTACAACATCACACAGTTGCGCCCTGCCTGTTTGGCTTGATACAGCGCCTCGTCCGCCATCTTCATAAGATCACTGACCTTACTGACATTCCCTTCCTTGAGAATCGCAATACCTATACTCAATCGAGGCTCAAAGTCCCGCCCTAATCCGTTTTCATTATCCCCGGCTGGATTTTCGTTTCCGCTTCCATTTGTCTTGGATTTTTTCTGTGATGTATTCTCCGCGAAACGATAAACCTCGCGGGCAAAATGCATGCGTATGCGCTCAGCAATCTTTTCGGTTTCCTCTCGACTGCATTTATTCAACAGAACCACGAATTCATCGCCGCCGTAACGGGCGCATAAATCGCCCAACCGGGTAAAGGCCTTTAAAAGTTCGCCCAGAAAGACAATAATCATATCTCCCACACTATGCCCCCAACAATCATTAACCTGTTTGAAATTATCAACGTCAATCATTAGACAGGTCAGATCCTGACCGTTTTTGCGCGCGTGTTCAAAAAGCATTTGCGAATATTCATCAAAATATCTGCGATTCGCCAGCCCCGACAGAGATTCAGTATTCATCTTTTTCTGCAGATGATTGATAACCCGTTTCAGGATCGCAGTTCTTTGCCCGACTTTTCTTTCCAACGCTTCATTAAAATCCGCCAACTCCTCCCTCAGGCGTTTGATTTCCAGAATTTGCCGATTACACTCCTGAGCCAGACTGCCTATCTCGTCCAGTCGCTTCGATTGTAGTTCTTGGGAATGTTTGCCGTGACGAAATTCCCGCACTCCGTTTAATACCTGCTGCAGGGGCAGGGTAATTAAATAGTTCATCAGCACATAGACTAATATTAGAACCGCCAGACTTTGGAGAATCAAAAAGACGGAACTCCAGCTCGGGCCGAAGGCCAGCAGATTACCCAGGCTCAATACAAGTAGTATAAGCAGTATATAACTGAATATTTTTTTTTGTAGGGAACTTTTTATGGGCACAAATTTAGTCCTATAAGCTGCAGCGAAGCATATAGTGATACTCTTGCCAGTCAAAGTATAAGATTTAAAAAGATACTGTGCCTAAAATATTTAGACTTTTGACCCCAACACCAAAATTCGTGCAATTAAATTGTGCTGCCTGCCGCTAACAGAGCGGAATACCACATAGGGCTTAGCTAATAGTTACGAAATGGCTCACGTGGTTCAGCTTCTGCCATATGAGCTTCCCAGGCCTCGAAACGCTTCTTGATTTTACGCAGGATTTCCGGTTTGGCCAGAGACAGATCGTGTTCTTCGCTGATGTCCTGGTCCAGATCAAACAGACCGCAGCCCTTCTCGGATTGCACCCATTTGAAATTCTTTATGCGAGCTGCCTTATCTCCCCGCCGTTTCCAGAACATCCCCCACCGCGGTGATTTCTTCCTGCTCAAAAGGACCGCTGTCATATCAAAACCGTCGATCATCAAACCCAGCGGGTATTGCAAACCGCAAGCCGTGCAGAGCATGGGAAAAATATCCATACTGGTTAAAAATTCATCACAAACGCTTTGCGACGCAATTACTCCGGGCCAACGGATTATACATGGCACGCGCAAACCCCCTTCGAACATTTGCCCCTTGCCCCCACGCAGCGGTGTATTATCTCCACAAGCCGCCCCCCCGTTATCGGATAGGAAGATAACGATGGTGTTATCTGCTACGTTGTTTTTTTTCAGTTCGTCCAGAATTTTACCGATGGCCTCGTCCATATAGGTCACGGCTCCCATGTGACGTTTACGCTGGGCACTTTTCGTGTGAGGATCATCAGGATCATACTCACCATAGTGCTCACGAACATATTCGACCGGCACCTGCACACCGGGCCGTGGACGCTCGAGATTGGCCCCGCTGTGCGGAGCATTAAACGGAACATAGCAGAAAAACGGACGCTGATAATTCTTCTTAAGAAAGCCCAACGCTTCCCGGCAGAACAGATCCGTAGCATATATTCCTTTTTCTTCTGTGGTGCGCTTATTATCGCGATGCATTGAAGGTATGCCGTAGCGTTCGTGGGTCCAGTAATCGATGCCGGTATTGGTAAACCCATAGAATTCATCAAAGCCTCTCTGCAGGGGCAAAAAGCGATGCAACTGCCCCAGGTCCCATTTACCGAAGATACCGCTGACATAGTCTTTCTGTTTGAGCAGACGGGGCAGAAGTATTTCGCGCGTGTCCATACCCAGTATCATCTCCGGCGAGACGGCATATTCTTCCAGGGTAAACTGATGATCGTAATCGACCTCGTTGTTACGGAACAGATCATAGGTCCCGTTGCGCTGAGGATATCGACCGGTAAGCAGACTCCCGCGCGAAGGCGTACACACAGGTGAAGTCACATAAAAACTTGTAAGCCTTACACCCTCATCGGCAAGCCTGTCAAGGTTAGGTGTTTTGATCTCCGGATTACCATAACAGCCCAAATCATGATAGCCCTGGTCATCGGAAACAATCATAAGAATATTGGGCAGCCCCTGATAAGATTTGCGTTTGAGCATATCCGCACAACCCGAAAGGGCCAGCGCCGTTGAACTAAGACCAATACATTTCAGAAATTTACGACGATTCATCGAAAGGCTCCTAATATTGTAACCTTAAATCAGTGGCCGCAGTACCTTTTCCATAACATCAGCTTGTCGCATAAATCCCAGATCGGTCGGATGCGAACTATCCACGGTGGCCTCATTATCGTCGCCCAGCAGATGTTCGCCGCGAACATAATGTAAATTCTTCACCCCTGAGGCGGTAAGATTCTCATAAGCTTTACGCAGCGCCGCCCGATTTAGGCGATGATGTTCTCGTTTGGACGCTATTAAATATGCGTTACTGTAAGTGCGGTCCTCCACCAGTACGATTGGTGTCGCTTTGTGTGCTTTACGCAAAATCCTCACCAAAGGCTCCGCTCGCTCGGCTACCATCTCCCCGTTCATATTCGGCAGACAGTCAATCACATATACCTTTGCATCCAGTTCCGCCAGCAGCTCCGCTACCTCAGGTTCCATTTTGCCGTTACCTGAGAATCCCAGGTTAATAGTCGGCTGACCCAGCCGCCGCCCCAGAATCCCGGTCAGACACATTCCCGGCCGCGACGCACAGCCGCCCTGCATTATCGAAGTACCGTAAAATACAATTGGTTTCTCCTTACGCGGCGCGATAAAACTGAAATCCGCTTTCACGTCCACACCTATTTCTATTTCCTTCACACCATTATAAAGCGGAAAATAGAGCATATACGCCCGTTTGCCCGGATCCAATCCGGAGATGAGTTTTTGCTCCATATCCGCTTGTTTCGGCTTGCCGATTGCCAACCATCGCCAACGTTTCTTTTTATCCTGAGCGTAAAGGTCCACCCCACTGACCCCTGTTGCCGGCATATGGATCATTGCCAGTCTCTCGCTTAAAAGTTTCCAGCGGCACCATATCTTATCGGAGTTGCTCATGAATCTTACCGACATGCCCGCCGTTTGATGACTAAGATACCACACAGGTTTCCGCACTACATTTTTCGCCCGGCCGGGAAGCCGATCGAATTCACTTTCCGTATCTTTCCATCCCATGCCCTCCACATCTTCAGCGCTCACCTTAAACCATTTAATGTCTTTATTCTCTTCACTTTTAGCTGCTGTTTGTGCGTAAGCCGATGGTGCAATTCCTGTTATTACAGCACTGCCGCAAACACCGGTTACAACCTTGACAAAGTCACGTCTGTTCATAGCCGCCTCCTAGCATTCAAGTTTTAATCTAATAAATGATTATATCCCTCTGTGCAGAGAAACTGATCTGCGCTGACATTAAACGCCCTCGACATCCTGACAAGATACAGTAATCAACACCCACAGAGAAAATACTGGTTTTCATGGCTTTCGTCGCTGGTACATTTTGTTTCTATCTGGATACGTATTATATAGATGCGAACAGACAAAGGCAATCGCAAAAAGAACATCGGGTTAGTTGGCGGGAAAAAAGACTTGCATTTATCAGCTGAATACCTTAGATTTTCGTTTTCCCTAAAGAGGTGAGGTTTTGACGTTACAATGAGTCTTTCAATACAGGAGTGTAAATCATGCTGAAAATAGGAATTGTTGGTTTCGGGTTTATGGGGCGTATGCACTATCGCTGCTGGCAGGGAAGGGAAGATGCCCAGATCGTTGCAATCTGCGATGCCAATGAAAACATTGTGGAAGATTCGAAAAAGGCCGGCGGCAATATCGCCGGAGCGGAAGAGGCATTTGATTTTTCTAACATAAATATCTATACCGACCTTAAAACCATGCTTGCTCAGGAACAACTCGATGCCATTTCTCTTACTCTGCCCACTTATCTGCACGCGGAGAATACCTGCCTGGCCCTGGAAGCAGGCGTACATGTTTTGTGTGAAAAGCCCATGTCGCTGGATATCTCCGGTTGTGACAAAATGATTGAGACCGCCCAAAGCAGCGGCAAAAAATTACAGATAGGTCATTGTGTCCGCTTCTGGCCCGAATACGCCGTTACCAAAGAGATTATTGACAGCGGTAAGTATGGCCGGGTCCTCGCCGCTTCGCTGCGGCGCCTCTCCTGCCTGCCCACCTGGTGCTATGAAAACTGGATCCTCAACGAACAACGCAGCGGCGGAGTCATCCTGGACCTCCATATCCACGACACAGATTACGTACAATATCTCTTGGGACTGCCTCGTGCGGTAAACACTTTTGGCGTTAAGACCACCGAAGGTATGCTCGCCCATTCGGTTACCCAATATCTTTATGATAAGGATATCCTGGTAACAGGTGAAGGGGGTTGGGTAATGGCTCCTTCCTTCGGTTTTGAAATGAGCTTTAACATCGTCATGGAAAAAGCCACCATAACCTATGATTGCACCCGCGACCCTGCTTTTAGGGTGTGCCCCATGGATGCAGATGCCTTCTCCCCCGAAGTACCCACCGGAGATGGTTACACTCGCGAGATTGATTATTTTGCCGATTCCATTCTGGGCCAAAAGCAGCCCACCGTATTGACTCTCCAGCAGTCTCGTGATTCGGTTCGCATGATAGCCGCCGAAATAGAATCACTCCGCTCAGGCAAACCCGTATCACTATGATAAATCCGAATCTCTAAACACAAAACAAATACAAAATCTTGTTTTGGCAATTTAGATTTTGAACATTTGATATTGTTTCGGACTTAGAATTTAGTGCTTGGGATTTACGTATTATTGTTTTTTCGATACTATTGACAATATTGTCAAATTATATGGAGGTAAAGCTGATGCTTAAGTGTAACGATTGGCCCATAGCGATTTGCAGTTGGTCGCTGGGAGAGGATGCGGAACAGGTGGCCCAGGCCATGCAGAAAATGGATGTCGGCTCTGTAAATCTGGCGGTAGGGCCGGCCCTGGGCGAGAACGGCAAGGACTATCTCGCTGCTATCCGCCGACAGGATTGGCAGATAACTGCCACCATGATCGCCTTCCCTACCGAGGATTACTCGACTCTGGACACCATTAAAGTAACCGGCGGTATCGGTCCCGACGAGCACTGGGAGCAAAATAAATCTCTCGCTCTGGGTGCTATAGACATAACAGCCGAACTCGGTGTCGAGTATTTATTGATGCACTTCGGGTTTATCGATCATACCCAACCTGCTTATGCCCAGAAGTTTTATGACCGAACCCGCCTCTTGGCTGATGCCGCCGATAAAAAAGGTGTCAAGTTTCTGATGGAGACCGGCCAGGAAACCGCCGAGGAACTCAAGCACTTCCTTACGGAAATGGATCATCCCGCTCTGCGCGTCAATTTCGATCCGGCCAACATGATTCTTTACGCCAAGGGTAATCCGCTCGAGGCCGTACGCGTCCTGGCACCCTGGGTTCGCCATGTGCACGCCAAGGACGCCCTCCAGGCCAAACAACCCGGCACCTGGGGCCAGGAAGTACCCTGGGGCGATGGTGAGGTGAACACCGAATCATTCTTAAAGACACTTAAGCAAATCGATTACCAGGGAGCCCTGGCCATCGAGCGGGAAGCAGGTGACAACCGGTTTGGTGATATCAAATTGGCGGCCGAAAGACTCGCAGCTTTTTCAGGTTGAATAATACAATTAAGGCTAAAGCATAACCTGCGGTTCAAAAAAAGTTAGCCGGCTCTACCTTACTGAAGGAATTTTATGAGTAATAATGAACAGAACAAAGTTGTTTTAACTATCGGTGCCCACCCGGACGACTCGGAATTTTTCTGTACCGGGACCCTCGCTCTTTTACGCCAAAAGGGTTGGCAGGTACATAGCGCCACCATGGCGCCCGGCGACTGCGGAACCGCCGAATATACTCGCGCAGAGATCAGCAAAATACGCAAAGCCGAAGCAGCCCGGTCAGCGGCTCTGTTGGATGGACAATATCATTGTCTCGAATGCGACGATGTATTTATTATGTACGATCGACCAACCCTGCTCAAGACAATCGAGTTGATTAGGAAGGTAAGGCCCACCCTGGTGTTCACCCTCAGCGCAGAGGATTACATGGTCGATCACACCACCACCGGCACCCTGGTCCAGACAGCCTGTTTTAGCTGCGGCATCCCCAATATCCAAATCCCGGGCGTGGATATCTTTGAAACTGTTCCATATCTTTTTTATATGGACACGGTCGAAGGAAAAGACACCCTGGGCAGGCCTGTCTCCCCCAGCACGGTCGTGGACATCTCTTCTGTTATTGACATCAAACAGCAAATGCTTGCCTGCCATGAAAGTCAGCGTAATTGGCTCTTGGAGCATCACGGTATAGACGAATATCTGGAATCCATGAAACGATGGAACGCAAAGACCGGAAAATTAATCGGCGCAACCTATGGTGAAGGTTTCCGCCAACACCTCGGCCACGCCTTCCCCCAGGACAATATCCTCAAAGCGGAACTTGCTGATCTGGTGCACTTACTATAAGCTTAACTTTCGCAGTTTTATCTTACGCTTATCGCCTGTTAAAGGGCCTTCTGGCGGTCGTTTATATTTATTGCTGATTTCGGGAAAATCCCCGAAAGTTATTAAAAATCAGTTATTGCCTTTCAAAGGCCCTTTCTTACAATTATGTCAGAATATTTAACAAGCATAAGTGCGAAATCGCACTATAAGGAGAACATATCATGGCAAGAAAACAAAGTATCTTGGCGCCCCAGTGGTGGGATTTTACGACCTTGGACGATGAGATTTTGGATGAGGCGGCTCGGTTAACACCGCAGGATATGCTATCGCTTTCACGAGACGGTTTTCAGGTCGTCTTTTACGACACCTTGGAAGATTTTTATTTGGCTGAGGCCCTGGAATATATTAATGCCTGGCGCCAGGCCACTGCCGATAATCCCGTCGGCATTTGCGGCCCCATCGGCCCCACCGAACAATTGCCCCTCGTCGCCCGCCTGGTCAACGAGTTGGAACTGGACATCAGAGAAGGACACTTCTGGGGCATGGACGAATGGTACATCGACGGCAACGAAGCACCGGCCACCCATCCACTCTCATTTGAGAAAGCGGACCGTGAACTCTGTTTCGGCCGGATAAATAAAAAACTATGTATGCCCGATAAGAACCTGCATTTCCCCAAGGCCGACCTGGATACTTATATTAATAGTTGGAACGGCGTCCGTTGCGCCCTCATGCAGGGCGGTCAGGGTGATATCAAGCACTGGGCCTTTAACGATCCCTTCAAACGTGAAGGACCTTATAAGGACGCCCCCCCCTCACCGCAGGAATACCGCAAACTCAGTACCCGTGTTGTGAATTTACACCCCGTCACGGTTATGCAGAACGCCCGCACCAGCGGCGGCGGTGTAGTAACCGGTGTCCCCACCCAGGCGATTACCGTAGGACCCGTTCAGACTTGGCAGTCCGAGAAGATTTCTATCTGGCAGGCCGGCACCCACGACAATCCTTTTGGCATGAGACTGACAACCTTGATGATCGGTAAAAAGCTCCCCGACTCCGCCGTCCCCATGTCACTTCTGGCCGATCACCCCAACGTGCAGTTCAACTTTTATCGCCACGGTATCGGCACCTGCGACGTGGAAATGCACTAAGGAAATCGATTATTTGATACCCATCAGCCGGTCCATGCGCTGGGCTATGTCGCTTAGATAGGCCTCGTCCCCACCACGCAATTCCGCCGTCGCCCAGCCGCTGTACCCGATCTCATCCAGCGCCTTGCGCACTTCAGGCCAGTTGACATCGCCCTCACCCAGGTTTTCCCATTTGTATCCTTTGCGCTTGAAGTCTTTAACATCGAGTTTGATGATGCGCTTGCCCAGCGTCCGGATCCAGTGCTGGGCATAACTTTCGATAATCACGTTGCCTATATCAAAATACGCCCGCACCCACTTACTGTTCAGCTCATCCAGATAACGGGCAAACTCCAGCGGACTAAGCAGAAATTTATTCCAGACATTTTCCAGTCCTATCACCACCCCGGTTTCTTCCGCCGTGGGAATCAGCCTGCCAACATATTCCTGCGACCGCTTATAGGCCTCGGCATATCCGAACTCTTCCGTTACCCTGGTGGGCACCAGCAGCACCGTATCCACGTTTATTTCTTTGGCGCAGTAAAGGGCATTCTTCATATCGTCGATACTTTTCTGTACAACGCTTTCCGTTGTATCAGTAAACGGCGGCCACCATCCATACACCAGCCCATGCAGCGGACACCCCGCCTCCCGCGCTATCTTCGCTTGCTGGCGCGCCTTCTTGAAATCTTTCATGGGCGTTCCGTCTATGCCGTCAAAACCGCACCGCCTCGCCAACTTGAATTTTTCTTCGTCGCCTAGTTCTTTGGGGAGCATCCCTATCTTGACACCTTTCAAGAATCTTTTTTTACCTTCCTTCGCCTTGACACTCTGCGCAGAGTTATAAAGCAAGGTACTGCTCACCATCGCCGCTGACATTTTCAAGAACTTACGTCTTGCAATTTTATTATCATTCATGAGCATTCTCCTGTCATGAGTTTCCTTGTTTGCTTCTGTTGAAAATACCATTGGTTTTTACCATTAAGTTTCCTAAAATGTAACAAATAACACTGCTTGTACGAAGGACTTTTTTATTATGACTTATCTGAAAAAGTGTTGCCTGATGTTCCTTTCGGCAGTTCTCGTCGGAGGTTTTTTTCTTTCAGCCTCGGTTACCGCCGCTCCCTTATTAAGTGAAAACAAAATGGTCTTGATCGACGGTAAACCCCGTTTCATACTGGGCTTGTATGAACTCCCGGCCGAAGAGCAGCGCTTCCAGCAGGCGGTTCAGGCCGGATTTAATATCTTTCGCTCCGGAGATAATAAGGCCGATCTCGACCGCATCCATCAGGCCCACGTCCACGCTTGGATTCCGTTAGGTTCCGTACTCGATTTAAGTCAGGATGCTGATAATCGCACCGCTCGCTTACTTGAAGTGGTAAACAAATTCAAAAATCATCCGGCCCTTTTAGTCTGGGAGGGACCCGACGAGGTTCTTTGGATGATCCGGTGTAATAAAGACGTCTATTTTGCGCGTGAGGAACTTCCCAAGATAAAAGAATTGGCCGGACAGCACAAGGAATTGCAGCCCTTGGCTCGACGAATAGAACTCTTAAAGGCCAGGACCCTTTTCCCCGAGCTCGATGCCGCTCGAGATGAGTTTTGGAAAAAGGCCGGTCAATCCCCTCCCCGGCCCCAAATCCGCTTCGCTCAGATTCAGGATCAGGTCCGCAAAGTTGGCCAAGGAATTACCGATGGCATTGAACTGGTACGTATGACAGATCCCGATCATCTTATCTGGCTCAACCACGCCCCTCGCAACGGTATAGCTGCTCTGCGTTATTTCAATCGTGCCGTTGACATGGCTGGCTGTGACATTTATCCCGTCCCGCCGAATTTATTGGTGCGGCATAGTGATTTGCCCAATGTTAGATTGAGTTGTGTAGGTGATTACACGGACCGCATGCGCCAAGCCGCCCCCGGTAAGGCCTGTACCATGGTCTTGCAAGGTTTCGGTTGGCGGGACATCAAAAAACTCTCCGACCCTGGCAAATTTCATCCGGATCAGGGCCGCCGGCCCACCTTTGATGAATCACGTTTCATGGCCTACGATGCCATCCTGCATGGTGCCAACGCCATCTTCTATTTTGGTACCAACAATGCGAAGGACAAGATTTCCCCAACATCTTCAAACATACAATCTGAACAAAAAAATCCCCAGCCCGAATATACCCTGGATACCAAACTCTGGCGGGACTTGCTGCGCTTAACCCGGGAATTAAGCACCTTGGAAGAGGCCTTGGTTGTTTCCGCTTATCAGCCGGCGCCTCAATGTACTTTCGAAGATGATTGGTTCTTAGGATGTAAAGGTCTGGCCTGGATGCTCAAAAAAGTTGACAACGATTATATACTTTTTGTCGCCAATGAAACTTACCATAGTCAAACCTTCATCTGTAGCTCCCTGCCGCAAGATCTGGAAGGCAAAACGTTATACCGACTTTCCACTGACGAAACTGTAACCGTCAAAAACGGTAGTTTCCGTGACGGCATCCGCTCCTCCCACGTCCACGTCTATGCCACCTCCCGGCGCTTTGCATCAAAGTAGTCTGGCTTTCTCGCTGATTTTCGTATAAAATTACAAATCCTTGATTTAATGTTATGGACCCGAACAGATAAAAATTAAAACATGAGGTGATTACATGAATGAAATTACTTTGCCCAGCCCCCTGCGTGGCATTATTACTCCTATGGTGACTCCGCTGTTGGATCGCGACACCCTCGATGTAGAGGGGCTCCAGAGACTCATAGAGCACATTATTGCTGGTGGCGTACATGGCTTGTTTATTCTCGGTACCACCGGTGAAGCTCCCAGCCTGGGCTATCGCCTGCGCTGTGAACTGATCGAGCGCACCTGCTCCCAGGTAGCAGACCGCGTCCCGGTCTTGGTCGGTATCACCGATACAGCCTTTGTGGAATCGGTCCGCATAGCCCAATTGGCCCATCAGGCCGGTGCCCAGGCCGTTGTCCTCGCCCCCCCTTACTACTTCCCCGCCGGTCAACCTGAACTCTTGGAATACCTCGAGCATCTCACCCGTGAACTGCCCTTACCTTTATTTTTATATAACATGCCCAGCCTCACCAAAATGATGTTTGAGCCCGACACTGTCCGCCAGGCCGCCGACCTGGATGGCGTTGTAGGTCTTAAGGACAGCTCCGGCAATATGACCTATTTCCACCAACTGCAGATATTATTAAAGGATAAGCCTGATTTCACCTTGGTGGTTGGTCCGGAGGAACTGCTCGGCGAAACGGTACTACTGGGCGGACATGGCGGTGTTAACGGCGGCGCTAACATGTTCCCGCAATTATACGTCGATTTATACAATGCCGCTCTTCGCAAAGATATGGAAACCGTCACCGCCCTGCACGAACGGGTTATGCAAATCTCGACCACCATCTATAGCGTAGGCCAATATGGCTCCAGATACATCAAAGGTACCAAATGTACTCTTTCCTATCTTGGTATCTGTAACGATTTTCTCGCCGAACCCTTCCATCGTTTCCGCCCCCGCGAACGCGAAAGAATTCAGGAGTATCTCGAGAAACTGGGCCTGGGTAAAAAACAATAAAAGTTTACATATTCTTTTGGAAAGGTTATATGATGTACCGTAGTGTCATACTGTTAATTATTATGAGCCTGGGTATAACACCTATTTCCACAGCGGCTCAAAAGTTGGAAAAATCATTTACCAATTCTCTCGGCATGAAGTTAGTTCGTATCGATCCCGGCACCTTCCTCATGGGCCAGGCCCAAAATGGCGACTGGGACGAACGTCCCGTCCATGAAGTCACCATCACCAGACCATATTACCTTTCTGCCACCGAAGTAACCAACGCTCAGTATGAACAGTTTGACCCTTCTCACAAAAAGTTACGCGGCAAACTCGGCTTTTCCACCCAGGATAATGAAGCCGTCATTTTTGTCGATTGGCACGATGCCCAGCGCTTCTGCCGGTGGCTCTCCAAAAAAGAAGCTAAACCCTACCGCCTGCCCACCGAAGCCGAATGGGAATACGCCTGCCGCGCCGGCACTACCACCCCCTTTAACACCGGAGATACCCTTCCTGCCGAATATCAAAAAAATCAGAAAGAATTCTGGAAACCACACCCCGTCCCGCTTACCGTCGCTCAGACCCCGGCCAACCTCTGGGGCCTCTACGATATGCACGGCAATGTGGAGGAATGGTGCTACGACTGGTACGGCCCCTATCCAGGCTTTTCCCAAACCGATCCCCTGGGCCGCGCTACTGGTGACTTCAAAGTAACCCGCGGTGGCAGCCACTCCACCCCTGTACAATACCTCCGCTGTGCCAACCGTCTGGGCACCCTGCCCCAAGATAAACATTGGCTTATCGGTTTTCGCGTGGCCCTGGCCGAACTACCTGCCACCAAACCCCTGCCAAAGCCCGCCCCTCCTTTGTGGTCTCAAAATGTAAGTCAAAAAAAAATCGATTTCTCGCACGGTCCCGATCCTTCCCAGCCTTACTTCCAGGGCCCGCGCGAATATGTCAAGATACCCCCCAATTCCAATGGCCCCATGTTCTCTGAACATAATCATCAGCCTGCTATAACCTTCTGTCCCAACGGTGATCTGTTAGCCATCTGGTATAGTTGTATCAGGGAACAGGGAAGGGAGCTAAACGTTGTGGCCGCCCGGCTGCGCGCCGGCAGCGACCAATGGGAACCGGCCTGCCCCTTCTGGGACGCACCCGACCGCAACGATCACGGCAGTGCCCTCTGGTTCGACGGCGATCATACAATCTACCATTTCAACGGTCTTAGCACCGATGCCAACTGGGGCAAACTTGCCTTAATCATGCGTACCAGTACTGACAATGGCGCAACCTGGTCAGCAGCCCGCCTCATCAAACCCGAACACGGCCTGCGTAATCAGGTAATCTATGGCGTCTTTCAAACCAAGGAAGGAAACATAATTATTCCCTGTGACGCTGCCACCGGCGGTAGCGGAGGTTCCGCTATCCAGATTAGCTCCGACATCGGTAAGACCTGGACCGACCCCGGTGCAGACAGAGACCAGCCCGATTTTGCCCAAGGTAAAACCGGCGCCTGGATTGCCGGCATTCACACCGCCGTCGCCCAGCTCAAAGACGGCCGCCTCCTCGCCTTTGGCCGCGGTAACAATATTGACGGCCACATGCCCCAGAGCATCTCCTCCGACATGGGTAAAAACTGGACTTATTCCGCTAGCTGTTTTCCTCCCATAGGTGGCGGTCAGCGCCTGGTATTGCTCCGCCTCCGTCAGGGCCCCTTATTCTTTGCCTCCTTTGCTAAAGACATGACTCTCACCGATGCCGCCGGCAAGCAGCGCCACGTTTCCGGTCTGTCTGGCGCCCTCAGCTTCGATGAGGCCCAAACCTGGCCTACCCGCCGCCTTATCACCGACGACGCCCCCGCCCGCCAGGTCGATGGCGGAGGCAATACCGGCCCATTTATCCTCGGTCCCAATACCGCCGAGCCCAGAGGCTATATGGCCTGCACCCAGACCCCCGACGGCATAATCCACCTTATCAGCAGCAAACAGCATTACGCCTTCAATCTCGCCTGGCTAAAGCACCCCATGCCCCCCGAATAACCCCCAAATGGGCTTTCCAGGCTTCTAAATCTATCTTTTCCCCTCCTGCCCCCCCATCTCCGCTTTTTGCCCCGTCATCTCATACCCCCTGATTTTTTGTTCCGATAACTCTTAATTATTCATGCCAAGGACCTATAACCACCGATTATTACCTTGGAAGATACTCACCGCGCAGAGCGGGCTCAGCAATCAGTCTAATTTAGGAACAGCACATGCCCCAACAGGCCGTTTTAATCATAAAGCACGGTTTTTCAGAAACTTGTGAATATGACGTGACCCGCACCGTAAGCTTTGGCGATGTCTTTCGCTGTACCTGCCTCTTGGAGGATTTCCGAGATTGCCACGTCACCTGGATCACCGCCCCGGCTGCTCGCGACCTGTTGGCTGAAAACCACCTCATCGATCAGTTAATCCTGGCCGACACCCCTGATCAACTTCCCCCGCAAATTGGCCAACAAAAATACGATTCCATCATCAACCTGGAAAAGCAGCCCGACTGGTGCGCCTTCGCCGCCGACCTGCCCGGCCGCAATCGCTACGGATTCAAAGACTGGACCAGCCGGGGCGAAGATTGTTTTTATCCCGAATCCGCCTCGGCCCTTTCTTCAGCTCTGCAGCGGCAGTATTACCGCCCTCTGCAGGAAACCCTTTTTAAAACCATAGCTCGCTCTTGGACCGGTCAGCGCTATGTCTTGGGCTATCGCCCCGAAGTTCCTCAGATCTTCGACATCGGCCTTAATCATCACGTCGGCCCCAAATGGCCCCACAAAATTTGGCCCCGTCAATATTGGTGCGATCTGTATGATGCCTTGAGCACTTCTTATACGGTTTCCTGGCAGCAGTCTTTAAATAGTATTCGACACTATATTGACTGGTTGGCTTCCTGCCGGCTTATCATCACCTGCGACTCGCTTGGTCTGCACCTGGCCGTCGCCTTGAATAGAAAAATAGTAGCTCTTTTTGGCCCCACCCCGCCCCAACAGATCCATTTATATGGTTGCGGCATAAAACTAACCCCCCCTTGTGATCGTTCTTGTATTCCCTGTTTTTCTCCTGAATGTACTCATGCAAACACCTGCCTGGAATACCTCACCGTGGACATGGTTGTCGAAGCTGTCGCGTCCTTAATGAGTCCGCAACCGCAACGTGATTACTTGGAAATATTCCGAACAACAACCTCAAAATCTGCTCTTAGTATAACTGCTTAAAATGACTCTTACCGCCAAATTGCCTGAAATTTATCTTCCTCCACGCTACAGCTATATCGGCGTCTTTCTGACCATGGCTTGCCCCTATCGGTGCAGTTACTGCATTAACCAGTTCGATTCTCCCCGCAGCAGTCATCCCACCATGCCCGCCGCAGACTGGATCAACGCTTTGCAGCGGCTTACCAATCTTGATCGCCCGGACGGCCGGATACCCGTAACCCTCCAGGGCGGCGAGCCCAGCGTCCATCCTGGCTTTTACGATATTATCAATCAACTCTCCCCCCAGATCAAAATAGACATACTCACTAATCTCAGCTTCGATGCCAGCGAGATGATTTCTCGCGTTGACCCTCAGAGATTACGTCGTGATGCGCCTTACGCCTCGATTCGCGTCAGTTACCATCCCGAACAAGCCTCTCTTGATGAGCTCCTGGCAAAAGTACACCAACTGCAGAACGCGGGATTTTCGATCGGCGTATATGGTGTTATGCACCCCGCCCAATCGGATATCATTCTCGCCGCCTGCCGCCGCGCCCGCAACGAGGGCATCGACTTTCGCACCAAAGAATTCCTGGGGTTTCATCAGGACAAACTCTACGGCCAATACAAATACCCCCACGCTTGTACCATCTCTATGGAGCAAGTGTCAGATCAAATCAACTTCCCTGACAATCCTACCGTCCAATGTCGAACCACAGAACTGCTCATCGGCCCGGACGGCAATGTCTATCGCTGTCACCACGACCTCTACGATGCTTATCAACCGATCGGCCATATTCTTGACGCCGATTTTCAGATCAAGGATGAGTTCTTACCCTGTTCAAACTACGGCCATTGTAACCCCTGCGACATCAAGGTCAAGACCAACCGCCTCCAGCAATTCGGCCACACTTCCGTCGAAATCAATTTCTCTGACCACATAACCACCCAAAATCTCCCTGGTTCCCTTCCCGAGAACGTCAAAAACACCTCCTCCGTGATTGTCGGTTAAATCCACCTCTCCAAGACAACCCTTGCTAAAACAGGGCTTTAATGGGATAATAGGCCTTTGATTTTACTGCCTGGTTTTAAGAGAAAGGAAAGTATGTCGGCAAACAATTTTGTCCGTGCAGTGTTTCCGGGCTCGTTCGACCCGATTACCAACGGCCACCTGGACGTAATCCACCGGGCCGTCAAGATCGTCGATGAATTGATCATCGCCGTAGGTGACAATCCCCAAAAAGAATATCTCTTTACTGGCCCCGAAAGGGTCCAGATGATACAGGAACTTCTCGCCGGTGTTGACAATATCATAGTCGAGCGCTTCACAGGCCTTACCATAGAGTATGCCCAAAGCAAAAATGCCCAGGTCATCCTCCGAGGCCTGCGTAACCTCACCGACGTGCAGTACGAATTCCAGATGGCTCTAACCAACCGCGCCGTGGGTGGCCTGGAGACGGTCTTTATCATGACCGGTGAGCAGTATGGTTTTACCACTTCCACCTTGATTCGCGAAGTGGGACGTTTCGGCGGCGATGTCTCGGGCCTGATCCCCCCGAGTATTTATCAACACTTAAAAGAAAAACTTGCCCAGAAACAATTTTCTAAAAAACCTTAGGATATAAATTCCTTGCCTGTATATACTCTTATCATAAGTGCTCGTATTGACGATATAAGTTAAAAGCGATATAATTATCATAGCTACAGGACTGTTGAGGAATTCTAACAAAACCCTGCCATTCCCCCGAAAGCGGGAATCCAGTCTTTACAATGGACGGCTTTGTTAGAGACTCTTAGACTATCCGTTAACTTCAGTTTGGAGTGTGATTTATATCATGCAGTGCCAGTTATGCGATAAGCATGCCACCGTACATCTGACCGAAATCATCAATGGGCAGAAGCTCGAGAAGCATCTTTGCGAAGAATGCGCCCTGAAAGAGGGGATCACCGTTAAGACCCACTTGCCCTTGAATGATTTGCTGGATAATCTGGTAACCGCCCAACAGGAAACCCAGGAGTTGCAGGAATTGACCTGCCCCCAATGCGACATTTCGTGGAAGGAATTTCGCAAGGAAGGTTTATTGGGTTGTCCAAACGATTATTTGGCTTTTGAAGAACCTCTCTGCCGCCTGATCGAACAGGCTCAGGAGGGAGCCAACACGCACGTCGGCCGAGTACCAAAACAAGCTGATGGCAAACTTGGACAACAGTTGCAGCTCCTGCGCCTCCGCCAGGACCTGCAAAAAGCACTGGAAGAGGAAGACTATGAAACGGCGGTTCGCTTGCGGGACGAGATAAAAAATTGCGAACAGAATTAATACGTCCGTCCCCTCACCAGACGAAAACTCCAAAGAATAATAAACATTTTTGTAACCGTTCACAAAATTATTTGAAAAAGTGACAAAAATGTCTTGCGCCCTTGTGGATAACTTTGTAAACAAGGGGCATGGACGAAAAAGATAAAATTATTGCGGAACTCAAGCAGGAAATTATT
>Ga0272442_10003176_pt1 | contig 23206 bp, 23 predicted proteins | sample SSMForm2O_FD_200262 | JGI IMG/M metagenome (GOLD analysis project Ga0272442, IMG submission 200262) | Marine sediment archaeal communities from Little Sippewissett salt marsh, Falmouth, MA, United States - SSM-Form-2O | ecosystem: Environmental > Aquatic > Marine > Wetlands > Sediment ...
AAAATGGAAGACGGTGTTCGGGCTATTTTCGGACGCAAGGGAGATGAGGTAGTGGCCAAAAACCTCGCGGTACTGCGGGAAGGCCGCAAAAGAGCGGAAGCGGCCAGACGCTGAATCCGCGGCTTAATCCGGCGGTTGGGTGAAGTCCGGGAAATTGGTGCTGAACGCAGTTTCCAGGGTGTGTCGCGGGATGTCCACGATGGGCGTTGCCGTGGCGTCGATGATCACTGAGTCCGATGTGGCGATTATGCCTTCGCTGCGCCGTTTGAGCACGTAGTCCGCTGACCTGGCCAGGTCGGTGTCTCCGGAAAGTCCGTGGGCGTCCATGCAGGCCTTGAAGCGTCCCGCATGGTCGGCGCTGTGGGATACCGGGGAGTCGAAAACCGCAAGCACCGCTTCGGGTTCCTGGGCGGCCAGCCAGGAACACACCTGTTCCATGGCCCGTTGGAAACGACGGCTATCTCGGATATGGCCGTGGTTTTCTCCCACATCACGCAACAAGCCGTCGGTGCAGATGAAAAGGGGATTACCCAGGAAGTGGTTCATCACGGTAAGGATGACATTGTAGGCGTCCAGGTGAACCTGTAGTCCTTTGATTGACTTTAAGAGCCTTGACCTGCGTCGCAGGGAATCCCTGCCGGTCGAAAAGCCGCGGAACAGGATGTGGCGTTGACGGCGGCTGAGGCCGAAGCGGTCGCCGATGAGTTTCAACAGCGGTTTATCCGCATATCCACGCTCAAGGAAGTATACGTAGTCCGCGGCTGCGGAAAAAAACACCGGCGAAAATTCGTCTTTACCTGGCATGTCCCAGCATGAATATAGCACAACGCGGCCAAAAAAAAAAAACTATTCTAAACGCTATTGACTTGCCCGAAAGGCGGTGATAATGGATTTTTATGCGTGTTTTCATTATGCAGGGACAGGAGGAACCGGCATGCATAAGCTGGCGAATACATGGATCGGACACATCCTCAATCGTCTTGTCAACATTTTCGAAATGCGGGTCATCGGCAATTATGCTCAGCCCGAGGTGTTGCGCCTGATCCGCAAGGTGAAACATGAAGACGGCCGTTTCCTCTTCCACCCCAGTGAGTTGGAGGTCATGCACTCATTGGCCAAGGCATGCAACTCCATAGCCGGCGATTATGCCGAGGTGGGGGTTTTCCGCGGCACATCCGCCTGTGTCATCGCCGCGGCAAAGGGCGACAAGCATCTATACTTGTTTGATACATTCAATGGATTGCCATTGCCCGGTGCCGGGGATGCAGGTTTCCGGGAGCATCAATTCGCCGCTTCCATGCCGGGTGTCGCCGCACGACTGAAGGATTATCCAAAGGTGACGCTTTGTCCGGGAATCTTCCCTTCCAGCGGAGCCCAATTACGTTCGCACCACTTTGCCTTCGTGCATTTGGATGTGGACCTTTATGCCAGTACGCGGGACAGCCTGGAGTTTTTCTATCCGCGCATGAACCCCGGCGGGATTATCCTGTCCCATGATTACGCCCAGGCCGAAGGCGTGCACAGGGCTTTCGATGAATTCTTCGCCTCCCGCCCTGAGAACGTGATCAAGTTGCCCATGTCCCAATGCATGGTGGTGTGCGGAATGGAATTGTCCTTAAGGACGTCCAGGCGGATCGAGGCTTTACTGGAATCGGTACTGAAGCGTCCTTCGTTGTGGCCGGGGAATGCACGTCGCATCGTACCCGGCCGTTCCGGCGGGGAGCAGCCGAGGGCTAAACCCGTTGTCCTGCATTTAAACGCCGACGAAGCTGAATGGCAAAGGCTGCGCAATTTAACGGGAGATTTCTCTGAAACGCAATCTCCGGAACGCATGGTCCTGGTGATTCACCATGATAGTGACAATATCGCCTCGTCAACTGAACCGGCAGGGATTCTCGATATGAGCAACCCCACGCAAGAGCAGTGAGACGGCGGGGACACAGCCGTTGTTTTAAGAAACCTGGAAGTCCACCTTGGCCGGGGGGCAGGCGGATTCGGGGAACCAGGTGATGAATTCCCGTTTCAAGGTCACCCACAGCCGGTATTTGCCCGGAGCCAGGGACACGGGAACATCGCCCTGGAACGATAGGGAGTCGCCTTGAACAAGATCCCGCGGGATGGTGAATTGGTGGAAATCACGTTCAATGAGCCCGTCTTTATGATCCCGTAGCTGGATGCCCACTGCGATGCGGTGGCTGCCGCCCCCGGTATACCAGTCGAAATTGCCTGTATTCTCAAGCTGGATCCGCAGTTGCAAAGAACCGCCCCGGTGCAGTATGCGATGATCGGACCGGGCCTGGATCCCTGCGGCGTACTTCAAGGGGATTACCGGTTGCGTCGCCCGCTGATCGCCCAGCAATGCTCCTGAACCGGGTTTGCGCAGCAGCAGGGAAAGTGATGTGAACCAGGTGGAAAAATAGCGCAAAATAACGTGGGGACGGCGCAGAACCTGTTCGGGCAGTTTGACCGGATCCCGGCGGAAAGGGGCTTCCAGGCGCAGGTCAATGGCATCGCCGTCCACGGTGAAGCCGCAATTCCGGCATAATTGCAGCAGATCAGACAAGTGGAAGATGCGTGTGTTGGGAATGGACCGGCCCAGGCGGTTCAGGCGCAGTTCCGTGGTGATGGCTGCGGCACCGCCGGGTTTCAACACGCGGAACATTTCCGCCAGGGATCGTTGGATCTGGCGGGTGGAACCGAAGTGTTCGATGGAAGATGCGGAAAACACGAAATCAAAATGGTTTTCCGGGAATTCCAGGTTCCGGGCGTCCATGCGCAGCAGTTCAGGGCTTCCACTGGGGCAGACAAACGGGGCGTACTTTGCCGGATGTTCCGGAATGTCGGGTTCGTCTTCGCCACCCAGGTAGGTGCCGGCGTACAAGTCGATGCCGGTGATTTTGCGGACCTTGTGTGTAAGGTAGTAGACCACGGGCTCACGTCCCGCGCCCACCGCGAGTCCATGGGAGTCCGGATGCAGGCGCCGCTCCCGGTTGAGCATATGGACCAGCTGGACGAATTCCCAGTGTTTGCGGTGGAAACTATCTTCGTCCATGGAAAAGATGGGTGCCATGTCATCGAGTACTTTCCGCCATTCGGGGTTCTCCAGGTCGGCGACCTGGGGAATCTTGTTCAGGGGTACTGGGTTTTTGCGGCGTTCCTGCTTAAGGTCATCCGCCTCCACGACGGGGTAGAGAAGGCGGTCCAGGGGACGGATGAACGTCCTGTAGAAACGGTGGGAAAAAAAGATGTGGTTGACGCGTTCCCGCAGCATTTAAAGATAGGTACCAGAAGCCGACGGTGGTGTCAACTCCCGGCGGTTACGATTGCGGACCGGGACCAGAGATGAAAAAGAGTGTCCACGCTGGTGCTGTTGCGTTTCAGACTATCCGGCGGAAACAACATGCTGAAAAGCATCAGACGTTTTCCCCGCACCAGCAGCCCCAGGACGCCGTCACCTTCGTGCAGGCGGAAATCGAAACGCAGCCCCTTCTCCACGAGGCGGACGCGGCACTGCGTTGCCTGCAGGGTTTCCAGGGTCAGTCCAGCCCAGTTCAAGGCGAATTCAGTGTAGGGGCCGCTGAAATCACGGAAATCCAGCCGGATCACAGGCGGAGATTCCGGGTGATCAGGCAGAAAGCGCAACGCGTCCGCGGCCGGTGCGGGGCGGATGGTCCATCCCGGCGGAGTCGCCAGGGTGTCGGAATCCTCGTCGAGAGGGTGGCGGGACCAGGCCCTGGGAGGGATTGCCGCTTCTTCAGCCTGGGAGAAAGGCGGCCAGGCCATGGCCGCGATTACCCAGGGATCCTCCGGGGATTCACGGCGCATCAGGAATTGCGGCCCCAATGCCTCGTCGGAGGCCAGGGCCAGAACGGCTTTTTGGTCCAGCAATTTGTGGAAAGGACGGGAAAGGCGTCGCAACCCGGGGCGCGCGGCCACATCGGGCAACGTGAAGAATTGGTAGGCTTCCACGCCGGGGACTCCGCTTACGGGCATTCCGCCCAGGATTGCTTCCAGACGGTCGGATGAGACCCAGCCATGGGGCGGAAAGTAGACCTCGAAGGAATGCACGTTGGCAAGCAAAGTGTCTATGCGCCCGTCTTGCAGGTGAGCCAACACGGTTGCCATACCCATACGGGCATCCTCACGGCTGTCGGCGGAAGGGAAATTCCAGCCGTAGTAGGGGGGAGGTTCCATGGCCGTCGCCAGGGTGACCAGGCCGGCAAACAGCGCCAGAATCAGTCTGCATGATCGGGTCATGTACCCAATGTATCAGAATGGAGGGAGTACGGCAAGGAGCGCTTGACAGCCGGTTGTCAGCATCCACGGGTTGCGGTAAGATGGAAGCCCGTTGCGACGATACGGGCCTGGAGGGCAAGAGCGATGAGTCGATTTGCCGATTTGGTGGATGTGCCGGCGGGAACGCCGCTGGTTTTGCAGGGTAACGAGGCGTTCGCCCTGGGTGTGGTGCATGCCGGATTTCATGCAGCCGATGGATATCCTGGTACGCCGAGCACGGAGGTGATTCATGCCTGCCTTTCCCGGGTCCAGGAGCGTATCACCGTGGGCTGGGATGTGAATGAAGCCGTGGCCGTCGCCGTTGGAGTCGGACACTCCATAGCCGGAGCGGATACCGTTGTTACAATGAAAACCCCCGGGGCCTTTCAGGCGGGGGATGCCATTACAACCGCGGCCTTTTACCATGCTCCGGCCGGCGCCCTTGTCTACTATGTGGCCAGTGACTACGTGCCATCCAGTACCCAACATGTCATCGACTTGCGCTATTTTTTCCATGCTTCCCGCCTGCCCGTGCTGGAACCCCGGGATCACCAGGATTTTTACGAGTTTCCCCGTTTGGCAGCGGATCTCAGCCGAAAGATTCACTCACCTGTGGTGATCCTGGCCAACGGTGTGCTGTGTCACTCGGAAGGTATGGTGCGTACCGGAACGCCCCGTGTGGTCGCCCGCCGGGAACTGCCTGAGGATTTTCACGGTTGGATGGGCCTGCCCCGCCTGGCCCGGGAGAACTACGATCATGCCACCTTGGAACGCATGCCTGCTGTTGAGACGGTATTCAATGAAGCGGCCCTGGCGCTTGCTGAGTCCGGTGACGCCGCCTGGGGTGTCGTGGCCAGTGGTGAGAGCGTAATACAGGTTCGGGAGGCCCTGGCCACCGCGAACCTGGATCCACCTCGCCTCTTTCTGGGCGGCACGGTTCCATTCCCCGCTGCAGCGGTGCAGCGCTTTGCTGAAGAAATCTCCGGACCCATTTACGTTTTCGAAGACGGTGACCGCTGGGTGGAAGAGCGCTGCCGCCTGGCCGGAGTGGCTGTAACCGGCAAAGAAACCCGCTCTTCCCGTACAGAATGGACTCCCGGAGAGATTATCGATTTTCTGGCCGCCCGCGGGCATGCCAAACCACGCCCGCCGGAGAGCGCCCCGCCCCTGAATCCCGTGCCCCGTCCCCCCGCCATCTGTCCCGGATGTCCTTACCGGGCTTTCGGCCTGGCGGCTGCGGAAGCACGCCGAAAAGGCCGCCTCACAGCGGTTTTCGGGGATATCGGTTGTTCAACTCTGCTTTACTTCATGGGGGCCGTAGACACCTGCATGTGCATGGGTGCTTCGGATTCCATGCGTCAGGGGATGGTGCTGTCTCGTCCCGACCAGGCCGCCAGGGTCATCAGTGTATTGGGTGATTCGTGTGAATGTCACTCGGGCCTTGATTCTACCCGCAACGCGGTTTTCCGCAACACCCCAGGGGTTAAGGTGATCCTGGACAACCGCACCACCGCCATGACCGGGGGGCAGCCTGCCCCCAGCAGCGGAGTCAACCTGTCCGGCAGCGAGGTGCCCTTCTCGTTGCGCAAGGTAGTGGCTGCGGAAACGGGCCGCACCAAAGCGGTTGACGCCTATGATCTGGAGGCCGTGTCCAAAAGCCTGGACGAGGCCCTGGAGCAGGCCGGTAACGGGGAATTCTCCTGCCTGATCCTGGAGGGCGCCTGTGTTCAACAGGTTCCGCGGGAGTCCCGGCGGCGCATGCTGCGCATCAATGCCGACAAGTGTCGGCGTTGCGGGCGCTGCAACATCTGCCCCGGAATCGAAGTGGGGGCGGACCGGTTACCCCGCTTCACCGCGTTGTGCACCAATTGCGGCGGATCCACTCCCGTGTGCATGCAACGATGCCCCTTCGGCGCCATTGAAATGGTTGACGAAGCAAAAGCCGAAGCAAACAGCAAGCGTCAACCGCTGAAGCCCGCAGCTGGAGAGCAACCGAGGATAGATGCCGCCGATCTGCCCGAGGCCATGCGCGTGGCCGTCCGCGGCGTGGGAGGGCAGGGCAATCTTTTTTTTGGTCGCGTTTTGTCACGCCTGGCCATGGAGACGCCTTACGCCCAAACCCATGTGGTCAAGGGCGATACTCACGGCATGGCCCAATTGGGCGGTGCCGTTATCTCCACTTTTGCCTGCGGCCGCGTTTATTCACCTGTGCCGGCGCCGGGGACCGTGGATGTGCTGGTGGCCATGGAAGCCGGCGAGGTCATGCGGCCCGGTTTCCTGGACCTGCTCAAACCCGCTGGAACCGTGGTCGTCAATCGCTTCCGCGTGGTGCCCCCGGGAGTGGCCCCCGCTGATTATCCCGGCTTCGATGCCGTTCTTTCCGCCTTGAAGGCATTTCGCGTGGTGACCCTGGACGCCCATGAAGCGGCCCGGCGGTACGGCGATTCCGCGGGTCGCAGTGCCAACGTCGTGGTGCTGGGTGTCCTGTCCACTCTAGCTCCCCTGGACAAGCTGCCCGAAGCCGCATGGCGCCATGCCTTGGCCCAGGTATCCGGATCGGACAGGGCCCGCGAGATGAACGACGCCGCATTTACTGAGGGGCGGCGGATCGGGAGCAGGGAAAGCGATCAATAACGGATGATGCTGCGGGACTGGATGCCCTGTACAATTTCTTGCTGCAGGCGCAGCAGGCGGCGGTTGATCGGTGAAAACCCGCGGGCCGAATCTTTGTCTAGTACGCCAATGTACTTGCCGATGAAATCGGCGCTCAGGATCTTGAAGTTGTAAGCGCTCCAGTAAAAGCGCCGCCAAAAAGGCATCTTCACCTTAAAGAAAGCGATCCAGGTGCGATGCAGGGAGCGGGCAAGAATCGCCTTGATCACCCCGAGCTTACGGCGGATGTAATAGATGTCGAATTCAGGGATACTCAGGTACTGGTCAATGCACATGCGCTTCATCAGATAGGTGAAACTGACCTTGTGCCAGTGAATGAAACGGGCGTCCGGGGCCAGGGCCACGTGGTGTCCGCCCAGCACCAGTCGCTTGGCGAACAACATGTCCTCACCATAGGGGACGTCGGGGAAACCCACTTCCAGCAACAATTCCCTGCGGATACAAGATGCGCAGTTGTCGAAATTGCATAAGCGGCGTCGCAGTTCAGGGGTAAAGAAATCCCAGCAGAAACGGGAAACAGGCTCGACCAATTCAATGACATCCTTGTACCAGCCGTTGTGCAGCCAGGCGTCCACCGGATCCGAAGTGGCGGGATCGATTTGCCAGACACCGTAGGCTGCCGGGGCGCGGCCCTGACGTACAGGCAGGGTCAGGGCTGTGAGGAAGTCGTTTCCCTGGGGGATGATGTCGTCCGTAAAAAAGGCCACCATCTCTCCCTCCGCCAGGGCCGCGGCACGCATCCGTGTCCCGCTGTGACTGAATTCGCCTTCCGGTACGTTTTCCACCCGGAGGGGAGACAAGTCCAGTTGTTCCAGGTACTCCCGGGTGCCGTCGCTGGAGGCGTTGTCCATGAAGATATATTCAACGGGGAATGCAAAGTCCTGGCGTTTCAGGGATGTGATGAGTCGCTGAATCACCGTCATGGAATTGCGGGTCAGAATCACGATGGACAAGGTTGGTTTCATGGCAGCTGGGGGTTGGTGTAGTGGTTTAGGCGTTCCATAAAGAATTGGCGCACTTCGCGGGTGAATCGCGGGCGGTCAAAACGTCGGCTGGATTCCAGGGCGGCCCGGCCGCAACGCCGTCGCATGGCGGGATCGTTGATGAGGCGGCGGGTGTGGCGGATCAATTCCTCCAGGGTGCGTACGCGGAAACCCGTTTCTCCGGGCTTGACGATCTCCCGTTGGCCGCCGCCGTCGAACACCACGGGCACCAGGCCGTTTTGCATGGCTTCGCCGATTGTCATGCCGAAGTGTTCGACCAGGGCGGGATCGGTCTGGTGCAGGCCGCAGAGGTGCCAGAATACGGCGGCCCGCAGGTAAAGGGTGTGCAATTCCTCGGAAGTGATGTTGACCCGCAGGCGGATATGGGTGTCTCCGGTGGCGCGGATTTCGCTACGCAGCTCCTCCAGGTATGGGTTGTTCTCAGAACTGCCGCCGGCCAGAACCAGGTGCCAGTCGCGGGTTTCCTCCGGGAAACGCCGGCGCAGGGTGAGAAAGGCCTGAACCATCTCTTTCTGGCGCTTGCTGCCGCCTTGCTCAAAACGGGCCACTGACAGGATAATGGGGTCCTTGTCCTCCGGCGTTTCCTCGGGCGGCATGTCCACCGGGGGGTAGATATGCACGTGGGGGGTGAATTTCCACTTTTTTTCAATCCAACCGGCGGTGTACTCGCTGTTGTAAATTACGTAATCGTAGCGGTCCGCGTAGAAGTATGCGGCCGGGCGCCGTTCCGGGAAATGGCAGACCATCGTGGAGATGCCGGCCAGGGGGAAAACCATTTCATTCATGCTGTTGTTGACGAATACGTCGAAAGCGCCGCTCAGGCGGCTGACCCGGTGGAATGGATTGGCCATGTTCCGGGTCACCCGCGCGGGATCGATATGCGACCCCGAGTCCGCGAATTCCGGCAGTTCCACGGTGCGGTAGCTGCAGGCGGAAAGATCCATTCCATACCAGTCGCGGATGGAGGCGGGTTCCATGGGGCGGTGGGTTAGAATGGTGACGTCGAAATCATCTTTGAGGGCATCCACCAGAGTCAGTCCGTATTTCTGCCCGCCGCCGATGATGTGCAGGCAGTGGTCGTACAGGGCCAGGGTTGGGCGGCGCAGTCCCAGGGCCACTTCCAAACGTGAAAGCAAATTGGCGGCGCGGGCCGGCCCCAAGCGGGAACGCAGCCATTGGGCAGCCGCCCGCAGCGCCCGCGGGAATCCACCGGCAACGTTATCGTCGTTGGCCACCTTTTTGAGGGCCGCCAGCAAATGATCCCAATGGGACGACTGGGGCTGCGACTGCAGCAGGCGGTCCAATTCACCTCCCCGGGGAATGCGTGCCAGCAGGGCACTGGCCAGCTGGGACTGCAACGAGGCCTGCGTCATGATCGGGTCTCCCCGATCTCACCACGGACTTCCCGCAGAGATTCCAACTCACGACGCTCCGCCAGCTGGCGCAGGATCTCGTCCAGGCCCGACTGGATGCGGCGGATACGGATGAAGGCCGCCAGTTGCAGGGCCACGGATTCGGTGTTGAAACGATGCTGGCGTTCCAGGATGGAATGGGTATAGAGGTTGAGCAATTTCATGATCAGACGCTTTACGCGCACGATGACGGGGCCCAGGAAACGCCGGTGGGAGGTGATTTCAGACGGTACGGGGCGGGGATCTATGGACTCGTTGAGCAGGGTGAGTTGGTCGCCCATCCAGGCATCCAGTTCACGGTCGGAAAACTCCCAGAGATCCAGCGGGTGATGGCGGTCAATGGAGCCTCCCGCCAAGTCCGCCACGTTGGCCGCAGAGCGGTACCAGATGGATACATCCCGCTTGATATCCTCGATTTCAGCCTTGATCTTTTCCGTGTCCATGACCATTCGCCTGCGCGCACTATACCATATTCTCGATTTTTTCTCTAAGTGAAAACCGGGAGAACCTCTGCCAGATCTTGATTGCCGGAGCATAATATGGTAAAAAACGATATGCTCGATTTGGATTTATCCTTTCTGCTCATCCTTGCCCTCATATGGATTCTCATGCTGATTATGGACCGGATCTTCTTTCGTCCCGTGGGTGAAACCATTCGCCACCGCGAAGCCATGGTCGCAGACGATGAGCGCAGGCTGAATGAACTCAACACGGAGATCAACGCTGGGGCTCAGCGGATCGAAACCTCGCTGCAGAAGGCCCGCCTGCAGTCCGTGAAAACCCGCGAAGAGCTGATCGCCCAGGGAGAAGCCGCCCGTGAGGAACTCATCGCCGGAGCCCGTCAACAAACCCGCCAGATCATGGATCGGGAGATGGAGCGCCTGGAAAGAGAAATCCACTCGGCGGAAGTTCAACTCCAGAAACAGGCCGGAGAGTTCAGCCGCCAGATCAGCAGGATATTTCAATGAACACTCGAAAATCAGTTTTCGTTATCCTGCTTCTCCTGTTTACCCTTACCGCGTGGGGCGCCGAGGGCGAAAGCCATGCGTTTGATTGGATGGCTTTTCTGGGCAAGGTTTTTAACTCCACGATTCTCTTTGGAGGTTTGATCTACGTCCTGCGCAAGCCCCTGATCCGCCTTTTGAGTGAGCAGGCCCGCAATGTGCGTGTGGACATTGAAGATCGGCGCCGCAGCATCCAGACAGCCGATGTGGAATATGAAAAGCTGCGAAAACGCCTGGACAGCCTGGAAGCCGAGGTTGCGGATATCACCCGTCAGGCCGGTGAGAGGGGTGAGCGTGAGCGCACCCGCATCGAGGCTGAAGGCCGGGTCGAGGCCGAACGTATCGCAAAACTTACCGAAGAAGAGATCCGCAACCGCGTGGATGCTGCCGTACGGCGGCTCAAGGCCAGGGTGGCGGAGATGGCCATCGACCGCTTCCGGGAGGATATCCGGGACCAGCTTGATGATGAAAGCCAACGGCGCATCATGGAACGAAACATCGAAATCAGCGGAGATATCATTGGGCGCAAGTAGCCTTTCAAAGCGGTACGCCCTGGGCCTTATAAAGGCCCTCAAGTCGGAAGCGGAGTATACATCCGTCAAGGCCCAATTAAGGGACTTTATGCGTATTCTTGACGCCAGCCACGAGTTCCGCGTCGGCTTGGTGACCCCGGTACTTTCACGGGAACAGAAAATGGAATTGCTGGCAGTGTTGAACCGGGAAGCCGGGTTCGCTCAAAAGACCATGAACTTTCTCTCCGCCCTGGTGGATGAGAACCGGATGGATCGGCTGCGGGAGATCCTGGAAGTAATGGACGACCTGTGGCTGGAGAGCCGGGGCACTGTCAAGATGCTGGTTTCGTCGGCGATTCCCATGGACGACACCTTGCAAGCCCGGCTGAAAACCAAACTGGAGAAAGCCCTGGAGAAACCGGTTCATCTGGATTTTACGGTAGATCACGACCTCATCGCCGGGATCCGTATCCAGAGGGGATCCGTGGCCTATGACTTATCCGTGGCCGGCAATCTGCGCAAGCTTTACCGGCGCATTGTGGACGCCGAATCCGGGGATGGTGGATCCACCCCGGTCAATTCCCGACAGGAGCTCTGAATGCAAATCAACGTGGAAGAGATCAGCGAACTGATCCGGCAGAAAATCGAGGGGTTCAAGCTGGATTTCAACAAGGAAGAGACCGGCATAGTGATCTCCGTAGGGGATGGCATCGCCCAATTGTACGGCCTGGACAACGTCATGGCCAACGAGTTGCTGAGCTTTCCCGGCGACATCAAGGGCATTGCCATGAACCTTGAAGAGGACAACGTGGGATCCGTCATCCTGGGGGAAGCCTATCACATCAAGGAAGGCGACCTGGTCCACCGTACGGGGCGCATCATCTCGGTTCCCGCTGGAGAGCCTCTGGTAGGGCGCGTGGTCAACCCGCTTGGAGAACCCCTGGACGAGCAGGGGCCCATTGAAACCAAGACCTTCCTGCCCATTGAACGCATTGCTCCCGGCGTGGTGGATCGCCTGCCAGTGAAAGAACCGTTGCAAACCGGCATCAAGGCCGTGGACGCCATGATCCCCATTGGCCGCGGCCAACGTGAGTTGATCATCGGTGACCGCCAGACCGGAAAGACGGCCATCGCCCTGGATACCATCCTAAATCAGAAGGGTAAGGACGTGGTCTGTATCTACGTGGCCATCGGGCAGAAGCAATCCACCGTGGCGCAGATCATCAAAACCCTCAGAGATACCGGCGCCATGGACTACTCCATAGTGGTGGTGGCCTCGGCCTCGGAACCGGCTTCACTCCAATACATCGCGCCGTATGCCGGTTGCGCCATGGGTGAGTTCTTCCGCGACCGGGGCGGACATGCCTTGTTGATCTACGACGACCTTTCAAAACATGCCGCGGCCTACCGCGAGATATCGCTGCTGCTGCGTCGCCCTCCCGGCCGTGAAGCTTATCCCGGCGACGTTTTTTATCTCCACTCCCGGCTCCTGGAGCGGGCGGCCAAGCTGAGTGATGAAAATGGGGGCGGCACCCTGACCGCGCTGCCCATTATCGAAACCCAGGCTTCAGACGTTTCCGCCTACATCCCCACCAACGTGATCTCCATTACAGATGGCCAGATCTACCTGGATCCGGAGTTGTTCAACGCTGGGCAGCGCCCGGCCATCGACGTAGGTATCTCCGTCTCCCGCGTGGGGGGCAACGCCCAGATCAAGGCCATGAAACAGGTGGCGGGATCCTTGAAACTGGACCTGGCCCAATACCGGGAGTTGGCGGCTTTCACCCAATTCGGGTCGGACCTGGACAAAGCCACGGTCGCCCAATTGGAAAGGGGCAAGCGCCTGTCCCAGTTGCTTAAACAGGATCAGTTCCAACCCATGCCCGAAGAAAACCAGATCCTGGTGATCTTTGCCGGCACCCGGGGATTCCTGGACGAGTTCCCAATGGACGTCGTGGATCGCTACGAAAAGCAATTGCTTTCCCACGTGACGGCGAACAAACCCGAAGTGTTGCGGGAGATTCGCGAGAAGCATGTCATCACTCCAGAATTGGAGAGTGAAATCGAGAACCTGCTCAAAGAGTTCGCCGGTGTGTTCCGGGGCGAAGAGGGCGGGGAATCCGGAGAATAGGCCACTCTAATGTCCGGCAACCTGATCGAATTGCGGCATCGCATCCGCTCAATCCGTAACACCCAAAAAATCACCCGGGCCATGAAGACCGTTTCCGCCGCCAAGTTGCGCAAAACCGTGGTTGAGCTAAACAAAGCCCGGCCCTACCTCAGCCGCGTGGAGCGCCTGTTGCGGCGCCTGACCGGCGAGGTCGACCCCGCAACCTTTCCCCTTATGCGGAATCTGGAGAAAGGGGACCGGGTATTGGTGATGTTGACCAGTGACAAGGGGTTGTGCGGCGCCTTCAACTCCCACGTGATCCGGCGCATGAACGAGTTCATGGAAAAATGCCGCCAAGAGAACCAGCCGGTGCGTTTGGTCACTTTGGGCAATCGCGGCCATTCCCATTGCCGCCGCCGGGAGATCCCGGTGGAAAAGAATTTTCCAGGCGTGATGGCGCGTACTTCTCAAGAGGATGCCCGGGAGATCACCCGGTATTTGTCGCAACTTTTCCTCGAAGAAGAGATTCGCGATATCTGGTTCCTGTACACGGCTTTTTCCAGCGCATCCCGTCAGGAAGTTACGGAAAAGTCCCTGTTCCCCATTCGTTGCCAATGGGATGAACCGGGCGGTGAACCCCAGGAAGAGACCGAAAAGGAATTCATCTACGAGCCTTCGGCGGATGAGATCTTCGCCGCCACCCTGCCGCTTTTCCTGGAATCCCGCATTTACCACCTGTTGATTGAATCTCAGGCCTCGGAACACGCCGCCCGCATGATCGCCATGGATTTGGCCAGCCGCAATGCCAGCGACATGATCCAGTCTCTGACCCTGACCCTCAACAAGGTACGGCAGGCATCCATTACCAATGAGCTCCTGGAGATCATCACCGCTACGGAAGCGTTGCAAAGCCAATAGGAGGAATCGTGAAAACAGCAGAAAAGAGCCCTCAAAATACGGGGAAGGTCATCGAGGTCATCGGGCCGGTGGTTGACGTGGAGTTCCCCGAGGGTGGCCTGCCGCCCATCCTGAACGCCCTGGAAATCACCTCCGAGGGCTTTGACGTGGACCACCCCATGCGCATTATTACGGAAGTGCAATACCACCTGGGGGAGAACCGGGTGCGGACCGTTTCCATGCATTCCACCGACGGCTTGATCCGGGGCATGAAAGCCGTGGACACGGGCGAGCCCATCATGGTGCCCGTGGGCCGTGAAGTCCTGGGCCGGGTGATCAACGTCATCGGCGAACCGGTGGACAATCAGGGACCACTGAAAACGACTGAGCGCATGCCCATCCACCGTCCCGCCCCGACACTGGAGGAACAGGATACCAGCCTGGAGATGTTCGAGACGGGCATCAAGGTCATCGACCTGCTCGAACCTTACCTCAAAGGCGGCAAAATTGGTCTTTTCGGTGGGGCCGGCGTGGGCAAGACCGTGTTGATCATGGAGATGATCAACAACGTGGCCAAGCAGCACGGCGGCTTGACCGTTTTTGCCGGTGTGGGTGAACGTACACGTGAAGGCAATGACCTGTTGCTGGAAATGAAGGAATCCGGCGTTATTGACAAGACCGCCCTGATCTACGGGCAGATGACAGAACCACCGGGTGCACGCCTGCGGGTGGCCCTTACCGGCCTGACCGTGGCCGAACACTTCCGTGATTCCGAGGGCCTGGACACCCTGTTCTTTATCGACAATATCTTCCGTTTCACCCAGGCGGGTTCGGAAGTATCCGCCACCCTGGGACGCATGCCCTCGGCCGTGGGCTATCAGCCCAATTTGGCGACCGAGATGGGAGAATTGCAGGAACGCATCACCTCGACGCGCAAGGGCTCCATTACCTCGGTGCAGGCGATTTACGTGCCTGCCGACGACTACACCGATCCGGCGCCGGCCACCACTTTCGCCCACCTGGACGCCACCACCAACCTGAGCCGCCAGTTAACCGAAATCGGCATCTATCCTGCGGTAGACCCCCTCTCCTCCTATTCCCGTATCCTGGATCCCCGCGTCATCGGCGAGGACCACTATCGGGTGGCCCGCATGGTCAAGGAGATCCTGCAGCGCTACAAAGACCTCCAGGATATCATCGCCATCCTGGGCATGGAAGAGTTGTCCGACGAGGACAAGGTGACGGTCAACCGCGCCCGCAAGATCCAGAAATTTTTCTCCCAGCCCTTTTTCGTGGCCGCGGAGTTCACCGGCCGCGAAGGCAAGTTCGTGCATATCAAGGACACCATCCGCTCCTTCCGCGAGCTGGCGGAAGGCAAGTACGATGACCTGCCGGAACAGGCGTTCTATATGTGCGGCGGCATAGAGGACGCCTTGGAGAACGCCAAGAAGATGGGGTATTGATGGGTGAGATGGTGGAATTGGAAATCATTACCTCCCAGCGGGTGCTGGTGCGCACCCAGGCCAGGGATGTGTACGTGCCCGCGGCCAGGGGCCGTGCCGGGATCCTGCATCACCACCTGCCGTATACGGCGCTGCTGGGCATGGGAGAGGTAAGCTACACCGATGCCGGCGGCAACAGGCATGCCCTTTTCCTTAAGCAGGGCCTGGTGGAAACCGCGGAGAACCGGGTTGTCATCTTGGCCGAACGCGTACGCACGGCCGAAGAACTGAATGCGGATGTATTGCAAAAAGAGATGGCAGCGGTGCGCACGGCGATCCGTGGAGCAGCCGCCGGGAAAACCTCGCCCCAAGAACTTGAAGAGGCCTTGGCGCAGGAACGTGAACTGACCGTGCTGTTAAAGATCGCGGAAACTCGATCCACCCCGGGAAAATAGAGCCATGACAGGAAAATTTCGCAATTGGATTCCCATCGGCATGGCGCTGTTCACGGTCGGGGTTTCCTTCCTGGTCTACTCTTCGCCGGGAAACAGCGGCCAAACCGTCACCGCTGTTTTGGCCGCCTGCGCCGCCTTGGGCTGGTCCGCCATTGTGTTGTTTCACCCGGCGAATCGCCGCCGCCTGATCCTTCACCTGGCCGTGGCCCTGACCCTGCCGCTGGTGGCGCGCTGCCTGAGCGGAGTTTTTGCCTGGGATCCCTTGTGGCACTGGGTCATCTACGCGATGTTGCTGGTGAGTTTCACTGGATTGTTGCTTTTTGTGGGCTCTCAATCGCGGCCGCGGAAAAGCACAGAAAAGCGGTGATGAGGGATCCGGCCGAGCGTCGCTGAATTCCTTCCACATATAACCTTCCACTAAATCCGAAATTCGAAATCCTAAATCCCAAACAAATTCAAAATCCAAATGTTCCAAATGCAAAACAAAAACGATAAAGACGCAACCACGGAACACACGGAAGTGTTAAAACAAGTTGGAGAGAGAAGAGTTGGAGAGTTGAATAGGAAAAGCAAAAGCCGAATATGTTTTGCTTTTTTCTGTTTTCTACCTTCTATTTTCTACAAAGGCAGCAGGTCTTTGGAGCCGCCGACTTGTCCGGCGAGGTTTTAGCGAAGCCGGAAGCTTCAGCGAAGGCGGCCCCTGCAACCTGGCAGCTTGTTCCTGCCCCCTGTCACCTGTGACCTGCCACCTTCTTTTCTATTTTCCGCTCTTGGGGATCATGCACAGGAACACCAAAGGGGTTTCCCCGGTGTTGCGGAATTGGTGAACCTCTTCGGGCATGACCAAAACGAAACTGCCGGCGCGGACCGCGACGGAACCAGCGTCGGTGGTGACTTCTCCCTCTCCGGAGAGAATATAGACTTCATGCTCCCATTCATGCTGGTGGCGGGGGGTATGGCCGCCGGGCTTGACTTCGAATCGGCGCATCCAAAAATTTGGAGCCGGAGAATCGGAGCCGATGAGCCAGCGGATGGTCACGTCTTTGGCCTCGGGGTGATCCACTTTGACGGCGGGAACTTGGTTGTACGTTTTAATGATCATGAAGATCGCCTCCCTTCGCGGCCACATTGTACTGCAGCCCGGCGGAGCGCGCAAGGCGTGGTTGTCCGGCCCCGGGCCCTGGTGTATAATCACTTTGCGGGGTGATGGCATGACGGCGCAGTTGCCGAAACGAGATTGGTTTACACGGCGCGACGTGGAACGGTTGACCCGACTGGCCGGCCGGGTGCTGGACTACTGGGAGCAGGAGTTCGGCTGCTTGTCGCCACGTGCCGGGGTGGCCGGAGACAAGGTTTATTCAAGACGGGACGTGGAAATCCTGTGCATGATCAAGCAATGGCTGGTAGTGGAGCATCTGGAGAAGAGAGAGGTGCGCCGGCGACTGACACAAATCCCGCTGGAAATGGTTTCAGAGGCCCTGGAAAACGCTTCGCCAAAGCCCAACGTCTCCCTGCGCGCCGTGCGTGCCGGCCTGCGTGAGATATTGACAATCCTTGAGAAAAGTGATACAAATTAGCTTGGCCGGGACGTGGCGCAGTCTGGTAGCGTACACGCTTGGGGTGCGTGTGGTCGGTGGTTCAAATCCACTCGTCCCGACCATTTCTTTACCCTGAATCCAAGCCGTACCGTCTCTGAGTATAAACCCCGGAACTGATCCGACATGACCGAAAGCAAGACCATTTTACTGACCAACGACGACGGTATCCGGGCTCCCGGCCTGCGCACCCTGCGCGACCTCCTCTCAGCCACCCATCGCGTGGTAACCGTGGCTCCAGATCGAGAGCGCAGCGCCGTCAGCATGGGCATCACCCTGACACGTCCCCTGCGGATCCAGCGGGAAGCACCAGACTTGGTGGCCGTGGACGGTACACCCTCTGATTGCATTAACCTGGCCTTGCAGACCGTGTTGTCCGAAGCGCCTGACTTCGTGGTATCCGGCATGAACATGGGAGAGAACCTCAGCTACGATGTGTTCTATTCCGGCACCGTGGGTGCCGCTTTTACGGCCCACCTTTACGGCCTCCCGGCATTGGCCGTTTCCCTGATCCCCACCCGCGGCAAGGACGGTACCCCGCAGTTCGATTTGGCGGCCGGTGCCGCGTTGGCGGCTGAGGTGATCCGGCGCCTTTTGCCGGTGGCACGCAACACCGTTGTGTACAACCTCAATATTCCCGCCGGAGCCACTGAAGTCATGGTGACTTCCCTGGGAGACAAACGTTATCACCCGGAAGTGGTGGAAGCCCGGGATCCCCGCGGACGCCGGGCTTTTTGGCTGGGAACGGGCCGGCCTGAATACCGCGGAGACGGGAAATCGGATGTCATGGCCGTCCAGCAAGGCGTTGCATCATTGAGTATCCTGCGATACGACCTGAACGCTCCCGGAGAAATGGGTCATCTCGAGGCGGTCTTTTCATGAAACACAACCCCATGCGCCGTTTATACAACTGGGTGCTGGCCTGGTCGGAGAAGCCCTCCGCGGGTGTGGCCCTTTTTTTATTGGCCTTTGCCGAGAGCAGCTTTTTTCCCGTTCCTCCGGATATATTGCTGATTCCCCTGGTTCTGGGCGCACGCAAACGCTGGTTCCGTCTGGCCCTGATGGTTACCGCAGCCTCCGCGTTGGGGGGCATGCTGGGCTATCTGATCGGCTGGAAACTATGGTGGACCCTTTCCGGCGGATTTACCCCGATCGCGGAGTTCTTTTTCCGGGTGATCCCGGGTTTCACTCGTGAGTTGTTTCACACCATGCAGGTCAAGTACGAGATGTACAATTTCTGGATCGTGTTCACCGCGGGGTTCACGCCAATCCCGTACAAGATCATCACCATATCAGCCGGTGCCTTCAAGGTGAGTTTCCCCGTATTCCTGGTGGCTTCCATCGTATCCAGGGGCGCCCGTTTCTTTCTCATATCCTTCCTGGTATTCCGGTTCGGGGAGCCCATCCGCCGGCTTATCGATCGCTACTTCAATTGGTTGGCCCTGGTGTTTACATTTCTATTGGTGGCCGGTTTCATCCTGCTCAAGCAGGTGTTTTAAAGTTGAAAAGTTGAAAAGTTGAAGAGTTGAAGAGGGAAACGCAGTAGTTCCGCCTGTGGGGGTAAAAGCGAAAAATCTTTCATCCGTACACCTGCTTTCCTGTTTCCTGCCATCTTATTTCAAATTCAAAATATCAAACAAATATTAAATACAAATCCGAAACACAAAATTCTAAATCCGAAACAAACTCAAAATCTGAATGTTCAAAAATCGAAACGAAAACAATGCAGGAAAAACTATGGAACAACTGACTTTACGAAAAAAACATGGTGGAGAGTAGCGAGAAAGGACGGCAAGTAGACTGCCCTGAGGGAACGCAAACGTAGCTGGTTGGGAACCGGTTGGGCCAGGAGGCCGGCCCGCTGTAGTGGATTCTCCACGAAGGCGAGTAAAATGCCGCCCCGGATGACAACCCAAACAGCCACCGGGGTCATTTTAGGCCCCCGCGGCCCTTTCCGGTCAAACACGGAGTGGTGAACGAAGGGCATCTACCGCCGTCCGTTCCATCAGCTATTCGCCTGTCCCATGCCACCTTCTTTCAATTTGCTTTTACCGAGGCGATTGAGTAGGATTAGCCTGTTTCATGGAGAGGCAGATGAAGGCCAAAGTGATGCGACAACGTTTCTTTCAGGAACTGGAAGACGCGCTGCAATTCATGCGGCACAACCAAAGGCCCCTGGTCACCCTGACCTATGCCCAAAGCCTGGACGGCAGCCTGGCTTCCCGGGACAGGGGGAAGCTGCAGTTAAGCGGGCCGGAATCCCTGGACTTGACCCATCTTTTGCGGGCGCGCCATGATGCCATCCTGCTGGGCAGTGAGACCACCCTGCGCGAGGATCCCCGCCTCACGGTACGCCGCGGGGTGCGGGGGGACCATCCCATACCGGTGATCCTGGATTCCAGCCTGCGTATCCGGCCCGATGCCCGGTTGTTCGCCGAGACTTCCCGTACCCCGATTCTGGTTTTGGGCGAAGACATCGCGCGGGATAAGGTGTCCGCTTATCCCGCCGGGCGGGCACGTTTCCTTTTCTGCCGGCGCAACCCGGACGGTACCCTGGACATCGTGGATTTGTTAAACAAGCTTTCCGCAGCAGGTATATCCAGCATCATGGTTGAAGGCGGCATCCGAGTCATCACCGCGTTTACGGCTTTGCGCATTCCCGACTGGCTGGTTTTGACCGTTGCCCCCGGGCTGGCCGGGGGACTGCCAGCCCTGGAGGGACTGGGCCCGCGGGATCCCGGATGTATCCGTCTGCGGGAGTGGGCCTGGGAGCCCGCCGGTGAGGATATGATCGTATGGGCACGTCCGCAATGGAGCAGCGGCCATCACCGCGACCGTAAATCATCCCGAAGGAGTCAGGATTGAATGGACACAAATGAAAACAAGCCCCGCGTGGGGATCAGCACTTGCTTGTTGGGCTTCAAGGTCCGCTACGACGGCGGGCACAAATTGGACCGCTTCCTCAAACACACCCTGGGACAATTCGTGGACTGGGTGCCCGTTTGCCCTGAGCAGGAAGCCGGGTTCGGTGTTCCCCGCGAGGCGTTCCGCCTGGTGGGGGAGGTGGAGAGCCCGCGGTTGGTGACCAACCGTACGGGCAAGGATGTAACCGATCGCATGCTGGAATGGGCAAACAAACGATTAGACGAGTTGGCGGATGAATCCCTTTGCGGTTATGTTTTCAAGTCCAAGTCGCCGTCAAGCGGAATGGAAAGGGTCAAGGTCTACAACGACAAGGGCATTCCCGTCAAGCGGGGCGTGGGCATTTTCGCCCGCGCCTTTAAGGAGCGTTTCCCCAATCTGCCCACCGAGGAGGAGGGGCGTCTGCACGACATGGGCTTGCGTGAAAACTTTATCGTCCGCGTATTCGCCTATCACCGTTGGCAAGTCATGCTGGCGGAAAAACCCGACCTGGGCGGTTTGGTGGATTTTCACTCCCGCCACAAGCTCTTGTTTATGGCCCATCAGCCCGGCCTGGCCACGGAATTGGGACGCCTGGTCGCCCATGCTTCGGAACATCCGCTGGACCAGGTGCTCAATGAGTATGCAACCCGCTTCATGGACCTGCTGAGCCGGCGCGCCTCGGCCAAATCCAACACCAACGTGCTCCATCACGTGATGGGCTATTTCAAGAAGAGTCTGCGGAGTGAAGAAAAGCAGGAACTCCTGGAGGTAATCGAGCATTACCGCACCGGCCTGGTGCCCCTGATCGTGCCCTTGACACTGATCAACCACTACCAGCGCATCTACTCCCACGAGTACCTGGAACGCCAAGTTTACCTCGATCCCGGCCCCCTGGAACTGCAACTGCGGAACCACGTCTAGTGAAAAGTGAAAAGGTAAAAGTGAAAAGTCGAAACTGAAAACTAGGCGAGACCGGGAGCGATGGTCTTTGCGGATGGGTAGGACGATCGCGGAGGCAGCATAAACGTTCGGAATAAAGAATAAGCAAGAAAGAACAATAAAGCAGGAAAAAGCCGCTCAAGAAAAGGCTTTTGTTTTTCTTATTCCTTCTTCATTATTCCTTGTTCAAGCTTATTTTTGTATTTTTATTTTCGTGTATCCCGTGGTTGATTTTGGCAAATGGCCGAATGGCCAATGGAGAATGGCTTCCTGCCACCTGCTAATCCGCCGAAGCCTTGGCGTAGGCGGGCCCTGACTCCTGTCCCCTTTCTATACTGATACCTGTCCCCTTTCCTCCATTTGCCCCCCATGGCGGTTTGCGGTACAATTCACTCTTTAACCATTGAATTCCCAGGGGCAATCCATGAAGCCACGTTTCGCCGTACTGCTGTTGATCTTCGCCACCAATCTCGCCTGGGCTTTTCCATGCCTGCCGCCGGACGAAACGCTACCGGATGAGGAAGCAAATTCATCCCCCCTGCGGCTGATCTACGCGCCCATCGCGTACTATTCCCCGGAAACCCACCTGGCCTACGGGGCCGCCGGCAGCATGGTCTTCCGCATCAGTCCCGGTCACGGGCTTAACCGCCCCTCTTCCATCGGCGGCGTGATCATACACACCCAGCGCAAACAACTGAAGATGGTACTGAGCAACAACATCTACCTGAACAAAGCGGGCGTCTACATCCGTTCCGAACTGGCCTACCTGGATTACCCGGACAAGTTTTTCGGTATCGGGCCGGATGCAGCGGTTGACGATGAAGAGGTGTTCACGTCCAGGCAATTCGAATTCAGCCTGGCGGTGGAGAAAGAGGTGTGCTGCCACTTCAGCATGGGGGCCCGGTTGCAATGGGACTCCTGGGAATTGACGGAAGTGGCGGCGGACGGTATGCTGGAATCCGGCCAGATTAACGGAGTGGGCGCCGGCAAGGTGGCGGGCCTAGGCTTGCTGGCATCCTGGGATAACCGGGACCGCTTTTATTCACCGACCCGGGGTGCCTGGATCCGTGCCAGAGTGAACTTTTTTGAACGCGTATTGGGTGGAAATTACGCGTTTACCCATTTTACCGTCGATGCCCGCACGTACCTGCCCGTGTTCGGCAACCATGTGCTGGCTTTTCAGGGCAAGGTCGAGTTCCAGGCCGGGGATGTGCCCTTTCAATACCTGGCCCGTTTCGGCGGCATGTACAGCATGCGCGGCTACTATGACGGACGGTTCCGCGACCGTGACCTGGTCATGGCCCAATTGGAATACCGCATGCCCCTGTCCGGGCGCTGGGGGCTGGCGGCATTCTGCTCCGGGGGTACCGTCGGCAACCGGCTGAGTGATCTGGATTTTGCGAAACCCCTGGTGGCCGGTGGAGTCGGCGTACGCTTCGTTTTCGATAAAAAAGAGCGGATTGTGCTGCGCATGGACGTGGGATTCGGCAAGGACTCCTCTGGCATCTACTTCTCCATTTACGAGGCCTTTTGATCATGGTCAACCCAGCCGGGGCGAACGGGAGTATCCGCGAGTACGCACCGCAAGACTACAGGGGACTCATTGCCCTGTGGACCGCCTGTAATCTCCCGCTAAAGCCCAAGGGCCGGGACGCCCGCCGGCGCCTGGAAAAAGAGCTGGCCGCCGGGACGGGGCGTTTGTGGGTGGCTGAGAAAGACGGCGGCATCGTCGGCGCCGTGCTGGCCACTCACGATTTCCGCAAGGGCTGGATCAACCGCCTGGCCGTGGACCCGGCCATGCGCCGTCAAGGCCTGGGAATGCGCTTGGCCAAAATAGCCCTGGATTACCTGCACAATGATTGCGGACTCATGATCTCGGCCATTCTTATCGAGGGCGACAACCCCGAATCAGTGGCCCTGTTTTCACGCCTGGGGTTCAAGCCTCATCCGGAAATCCGATACTACGCCCTGCGCGAAACGCCGG
>Ga0272442_10003178_pt1 | contig 23197 bp, 13 predicted proteins | sample SSMForm2O_FD_200262 | JGI IMG/M metagenome (GOLD analysis project Ga0272442, IMG submission 200262) | Marine sediment archaeal communities from Little Sippewissett salt marsh, Falmouth, MA, United States - SSM-Form-2O | ecosystem: Environmental > Aquatic > Marine > Wetlands > Sediment ...
TGGATTCGAGCCAGCGTTTCTCGCTCCAGCGTGAGAAACTTATGCCGGCGAAGCAGTTGAGGAAGAGATTGCCATCGATGAGGTTCTCCTTGCCGCCGTGGATCTGGACGCCGCCGAAGATGACGGCGCCGCAGCGTTCGAAGACGTTGCCGTGGACGAGGACGCCGGAGATCATGTCGTCGAGGCGCACGCCCGCGCCGCCGCAATGGGTTCCGGCGCCGATGTCGCTCCAATGGTTCCAGCGAATGACCACGCCTCGGTACAAGGGATTGCCGAACATGTCCACGCCGCCCTGGTCGTCGGATTCCTGGACGACGTGGCGGACGATGTTCAACTCCACGAGGTGTTCATTGCCATTGACGCGCATGGCTGAGGAGGGCATCCGCTCGAAGAGGTTGTGGGCGATGCGGCTGCCGCAGCCGTCGAGGCGCACCGCCGGCGTATAGGTGCGTTTTAGCCTGGAGATGTCGTAGACGGTGCAATTCTCGACGAAGTGGTCGCTGGGCACGAGGGTCTTGAGGTCGCCTCCCGCGACGACCGCGCCGCCGCAGCCCAGAGTGTGCATGGTACAGCCGAAGATGCCGTGTCGGTGCCCACCTTTGACGTTGACGGCGTCGCCTCCGAGGCGACGGAAGGTGCAGCCGGCGATGAGGTTGTCGCTGCCGCCTTCGATATGGATTCCATCGGCGCGGCTGTCCTGGAAGGCCAGGCCCTGGATGATGACGTGTGCGGTGTCATCCATGATGACGTGCGGTTCTCTAAAGACGCTGACGACAGTGACGGCCTTTGCCGCGTCGGTCTTCTCGGGCGGGAGCCAGTAGACGGTGCCGGTGTGGCGGTCGAGATACCATTCGCCTGGCCGATCCAGTTCGCGGAGCACATTGACGGCGAAGTAACGTTGGTCTTTGCGGTAGCCGTAGTGCGAATACGGCTCTGACAACGTGAACGTGCAGGCGTCGGTGTCGATCTCGGCGACTTTCTGGTATTCCTCGAACCAGTCCCAGAACCAGTAGCCATAGAGGCGAACGTCGGGCTCGTCGGTCCAGCGGGTGGGTCGATCCTCAACGAAGCGGAACTTGCCATCGCGGCAACCGTCGATGCGGTCCCACACCTTGAAGGTATCGGTGCCCAGAATGTCACCTGTCTTGACGAACCCTTCGTTGGGCCAGCGGGCCAGCGTCTGGGGCACACCGTTGCAGAACAGCTCGGGACGCCGGCGCAGGGCCGTGGGATCGCCGAGGTGGGTCACGCCAAGCGCCTTGAGATCGGCCTGGCGCACGCGGCGCCGCACGGATGGATCGAGTCGGTAACGGGCATCTGCGTCGATGACGGGCTTCCACGATTTGATGCGGACGCCGCCATGAAAGAGAGGTTTCTGGCCTGAGACGGCCATGTAGACGACCGGTGACGTTGCCGTTCCGGAATCCTCTCGTGTCAGTTTGAGTGTCCGCTTGGCGGGATAGACGCCCCCGCGAACGAGGACCTGAATGCTGCCTTCCGGTAGCGATCGCCGGTGGCTTCGTTTCCAGGCCCGTATTGCGTCGCGGGCCGCTTCCAGAGATCGCAGTGGCTTTTCTTCGGAACCATCGGCGGTGTCACTGCCGTTGGCAGCGACGTGGAACGTAGCGATGGCTTGGGGGATCGTCGGCAGCTTCGCGCGGTGGGCGGCCGGGTCGTGTGCGGGCAGGCCCTGTGCACCTCGTCTGAGGCTCGTGATACGCTGGCTCGCCAAGTCGCGATGGGCCTGCAAGACTGTTGTGTCACCAGACAGTTCTTGCAGGGTCACGATGGCCGCGGCGGTGTCGTTGCTTGCGACTGCGGTTTCTGCCAATCCGAGTTGGGCGAGGCCACGTATCCAGGGGGATTGGGACGAATCGGCGGCAAGTCGCTGGAAGCGGTCGCGGGCCTCGTCCAAACGACCCTCGGCCAGATCGGCGGCGGCGCGGTCCAGTTGTGGCGCTGACGATGCCAGGGCCTGATGGGCTATCTCTTGTGGTGGGGCGCACGTGGCTGGTGAGGGCATTGCCGAGGCGATGATGATGGCGATCAATATGGCTGCGATGAGTGGCCGCGTTTCCATGAGGTTTCTCCTGGTCAGGGCTGCGCGTTCTTGTGACTGTGGATTATACACGATATTGGCATGGCATGTCACAAGACGGCCTGTCGGAGCCACGTGTGCGGGCAAGGCCAATAGTGCAGAAAAGCTCCGGCACATGCCGATATAACTGAAGCGTGCGCGCCTTGGACGGAGAGCGTACGGATTCGCAAGAGCATGTTATTATAGGACTTATCAAAAGGGTGGTTGCTGTGGCAAAGCGTAGAGGATCGCGATCGAAACGGACGGGGCATAGTGTCATCGGGGCGGGGGCTCGGCTGGCGCTGCTTTGTCTGGGGATTGTGTTGTGTGTGGTGTTGCTCTTTAGCTGTCTGAGTTTCAACATCGGTGACGCACCGAGTACGTACCGATACCCGGCGAACGATCCGGTGCTGAACTGGTGCGGGTCGATGGGGGCCTTTGCCTCGTTCTACCTGTTGTACTACGTCGGGCCGGGCATTTTCATCGTCCTGGGCTCGGTCACGTTCTACCTGGTGGCCAAGCTGGTGAGTCGGCCGCTCGATCAGATCGTGTTTCGATCGCTCGGGCTGGTACTGCTGACGGTGGCGGCTTCGTGTACGTTCAATTTCTTCTGGCCGCGCAGGGTGTTCCTGTTTCCGATGGGCTCAGGGGGGGTGCTCGGTGTGGCGACGGCGGCGTTTCTGCGAAGCCAGTTCGCGACATTGGGGACGTTCATTCTGGTGGCGGCGACGTGGGTAGTGGGTTTGGCGCTGTTGGCTGACAGCGTTATCGTCGGGGCGCTGGCCGCTTGCGGGATCGCGGTGCGGCGTGTGCTGGGCATTATCGTACCGGCGTGGTCGGTGGCGCGGGAACACTCCGAGGCGCTGGGCGAGATATGGCAACGGCTCAGTGCCCGGCAGAAGTCGCTTGCCGCCGCGGGCGAAGCGGGCGGTGAGGTCGAAGTCGAAGACGACTACGAGGAGGAGGGAGAATACGAATACGAGGATGAGGAGGGCGAGGAAGAATATGAGGAGGAGCCCGAGGAGGCCGTCGAGGCACCGGTCGTTGCCAAGCGTCCGCCGGCGGTAGAGGTGCGGCGCCAGGCACCGAAACGGGCCCAGCCGGCGTTTGTGCAGCCTTCCTATGATGACTACACGTTGCCCCCGCTGAATCTGTTGGCGGAGCCCGAGTTCGGGTACGCGGCGGTTCAGGAGAAGGTGGTCAAGTCCAAGGCCAGCGCGCTGGAGCGGTTGCTCAGCGAGTTCAACATCAACGCGCGTGTGGTGGCCGCTGAGACGGGTCCGGTGGTGACGATGTTCGAGCTGGAGCTGGCGGCCGGTATCAAGGTCAGCCGCATCACGAATCTTTCAAACGATATGGCGCGAGCGCTCGGGGCCGGGGCGGTGCGCGTGGTGGCCCCCCTGCCGGGCAAGCACACGATTGGCATCGAGGTGCCCAACAGCGAGAAGGAGAAGGTCCGCATCAAGAGCATGATGGACCTGGGTGGCAAGAAGGCCAAACGCATGCAGATCCCGCTGTTTCTGGGTAAGGATTCCTCGGGCGAGGCGCTGGTTTCCGACCTGGCGAAGATGCCGCACCTGCTGATTGCCGGGACGACCGGCTCGGGCAAGAGCGTGTGTATCAACAGCATCATCGTCAGTGTGCTGATGACCAAGCGGCCTGACGAGGTGAAGATGATCCTCGTCGACCCGAAGATGGTGGAGATGACGGCTTTCAACACCGTTCCGCATCTGATGTGCCCGATCGTCACCGAGACGGCGATGGCTGTGCAAATTCTCGAGTGGGCAACGGTGAAGATGGACGAGCGCTATGCGTTGCTGGCCGAGGCGCATGTGAAGAACATTGCGGAGTTCAACAAGCTGGGGACTGAGGAGATCATCGCGCGGTTCGATCCGACTACGCCGGACGAAGAGGCGAAGATTCCCAAGAAGCTGCCGTACATCATCATCGTGATCGATGAGCTGGCGGACCTGATGATGACGGCGTCGAAAGAGATCGAGGCGTACATCGTGCGTCTGGCGCAGAAGAGTCGTGCCGTCGGTATCCACATTGTGCTGGCGACGCAACGTCCGCAGGCGACGGTGGTGACCGGCCTGATCAAATCCAACATGCCCTGCCGCGTGGGCTTTAGGGTCGCCGCGCGGATGGACAGCCGGATCATTCTGGACCAGAATGGCGCCGAAACCCTGCTGGGCGAAGGAGATATGCTATTCTTGAAGCCCGGCACGAGCGACCTGATCCGGGCCCAGGGAACGTTCCTGGACGAAACGGAGATCCGGCGGATCATCAAGCACCTCAAGGAGATTGCCGAGCCGCAGTTCCATCCGGAGCTGACGCAGCTCAAGCGCGTGGACGCCTCGGCCATGCCGCGCGACGAGTTGTTCGACGAGGGCGTGCGCGTCGTGCTGGAGAGCAAGCGGGGCAGTGTGTCGCTGCTTCAGCGCAAGCTGAGCGTGGGGTACGCCCGGGCCTCGCGGATGATCGAGATGATGGCTGCGGCCGGAATTCTGGGCGAATACAAGGGTAGCCAGGCCCGCGAGGTGATGATGACGGCTGAGGAGTACGAGGCGATCCGCGACCAGATGGACCAGGACGCCGAGGCCGGCTACGCGGATCTCGCCGAAGATGATGATCCAGGCGAGACGGCGTACGCTACGGAGGGGCAGCAGGAGTACATCGCCATCGCCGCCGAGGAGGAGGACTGATTCGACCGGCAGGTGAGCCTCTGGTACAATAGGGTGATGGGCAAGGACCTCAAGGACAAGACGCCGGCCGAACTCGAACGGCTCGTGATAGACCTGGGCGCCAAGAAGTATCTGGCCGGCTATCTCTTCAGCTTCATCCACACCAAAAACGCACGGGCGATCTCGGACATCATGCCGCTGAGTAAGGCGTTGCGTGAGAGGCTCACCGAGCAGGGCTACTTCATCTCGCAGCTCAAGACGGTGGAGATCCTCGCGGACGCCGATGGGTCGCGGAAGTATCTGTTCGAGCTGGCGGACGCCGATCGGGTCGAGGCGGTGCTTCTGCGGGATGGGCAGCGCCAGACGTTGTGCGTCTCGACCCAAGTGGGCTGCGCGATGGGGTGCGGCTTCTGCGCGACGGGGAGGATCAAGCTGCGGCGCAATCTCACGGCCGGCGAGATCGTCGACGAGGTCAATCAGGTCGAGGCCGGGGAGGGCAAGATCAACAACGTGGTCTACATGGGGATGGGCGAGCCTCTGGAGAACTATGACGCGGTCCTGAAGTCCGTGCGCATCTTGAATCATAAGTCCGGTAAGAACATCGGTATCAGGCATGTTACCGTCAGTACGTGCGGCATTGTCCCAGCGATCGAGAAGCTGGGCACCGAGGACGTTCACCCGCGTCTGGCGATTTCGCTCAACGCGCCGGCCAACGCACTGCGCAGCCGGCTCATGCCGATCAATCGCACCTATCCGCTGGCCCAACTGCTCAAGGCTGTCGGCGCGTATCAGCACAAGACGCAGCAGCGGGTGACGTTCGAATACGTCCTGATCGACAAGCTGAACGATTCGGCCGACCAGGCGCAGGCACTCGTGAAGCTACTGCGCGGCATCTTGTGCAATATCAACTTGATCGAGCACAATCCATATCCGGGCTGCGAACTCGCCGGCAGCAGCCGTGCCCGTATCGCGCAATTTGCCACGGTCTTAAAGGAGGCCGGGATCGAGACCGTGACACGCTTCAAGCTGGGGCGCAAGATCAAGGCCGCCTGCGGGCAACTCCAGGCCGGCTACGGCGATAATGCCAAACGCTAGCGGAGTTTGATGGTGGCCAGGGCCAGGGCGGCGAAGGCGGCGGCCATGAGCCAGAAGCGGACCACGACCTGCGGTTCGCTCCAGCCGGCCAGGTGGAAATGGTGATGCAATGGGGCGCAGCGGAACAGACGCTTGCCCCGCGTGTACTTGAAATAACCCACCTGAAGGACCACGCTCATTAACTCGATCACGAACACCCCGCCGATGAGCAGCAGGAGGATCTCGTTGCGCGTCACCAACGCGCCGTAGCCCATGGCAGCGCCGAGGGGCAGGGAGCCGACGTCGCCCATGAAGGTCTGGGCGGGATAGCAGTTGAACCACAGGAAGCCCAGCACGGCCCCGAGAATGGCGGCAAAGAAGATGCTCAACTCCCCCGCTTCCGGTATGTGGGGCAGGAGCAGGTAGCTGGCCCAGGTCACGGGGGTGGTCCGCGACATGGTCTCGGAGGCGACGTAGCAGAGCAGGACCAGGACCATGGAGACCATGGCGACGCAGCCGGCGGCCAGGCCGTCCATCCCGTCGGCCAGGTTGACAGCGTTGCTGGTGGCGGAAATGTAGAAGATGGCGATGAAGAGGAATGTCCAGCTACCGAGCATGAGGCCCTTCTTGTAGAACGGGACCCAGAGCAGCTTGGCGTCGGGCATGTTGGTGAAGTCGAAGAAGAGGAAGGACGAGATAAGCACGGCGCCGGCGATCTGGAAGATGAGCTTTTCCCAGGCGTGGAGCCCGTCCCGGCCGTGCTGACGGGAGGCGGCGGTGAGCTTGAGCCAGTCGTCGATGCCGCCGAGGATTCCGAACCAGATCAATACGACCATCGCCTTCTGGACGAACGGGTTGTTCAGCTTGGCCCAGAGCAGCGTGGTGACCACGGCCGAGAAGAGGATGATCAGGCCGCCCATCGTCGGGGTGTTGGCCTTTTCCTTGGTCAGCTCGTTCAGCGCGGCGTGGTGGAACTCGGGTCGGTCGCCGATCTTCATACGCATCAGCCAGCGGATGATCCGTGGACCGATCAGCAGAGCGATGGCCAGAGACGTCAGCACGGCCGTCACGGCGCGGAACATGACGTACTGATAGGCATAGAAGTGCAGCTTCTCGGTCAGGAAGTCACTGAAATACTGAAGCAGGTGATAGATCATTCTGTTCTGATAACTGGCTACTGACTATCGATCATTGGCCGGCGCAGGGCATCGCCCATCATCCGTAATCCTTACTCAACCTCTGGACGACATCCTCCAGGCGGGCTGTCCGCGAGCCTTTGACGAGGATGATGTCGTTGTCTTTCAGCAGTTGCCTGAGGCTGTCGCAGAGAGAGATGGTATCGTCAAAGTGCTCTGTCTGCAAATGCTGTGTGGCCGTTCGCCTGGCAGTTTCTGCCGTCGATTTCGTCGCCGGGCCGACTGTGAGCAACAGATCGACGCCTGCTTGGGCCACTTGGCGTCCCAGTTCCGCGTGCAGGGGCTCCGTCTGGGCGCCGAGTTCGGCCATGTGGCCGCAGACGAAGACCAGTCGCCGATCGCGGCCGGTTGGGGCGGTGGACCGCACGTTGCGGAGCATAGCCAGGGCGTTCGTCATGGAAGCGGGGTTGGCGTTGTAGCAATCGTTCAGGACGGTGAGCGTACCGATCTGGAGGGGTTCAGCACGCATGGAGACGCTGGGCAAGCTCTGCATGGCCAGGGCGAAATCGCCGATCTTCAGGCCAAACTGCGCGCAGACGGCCCACGCGGCCAGGGCGTTCTCCACATTGCCCGGACCGGGAAGTGGCAGGCGAATGAGTTGGCCGTCGATCGTAAACGTGCTGGTAAAACCGTGATGGGTGATGGTCTCGGCACGGACGTCACACGCGGAGGACTTGCCGAATGTCCTGAACACCCTGCCGTCTTCGCGGCAGGCGGCTACCAGCGCGTCGATATCGCCATTGACGAGGAACGAGCCGCCATCGGTCAGCCCGTCAGCGATGGCGGTCTTCTCGCGAATGATGGTTTCGAGGCTGCCGAAGCCTTCCAGGTGGGCCGGATGCGCATTGGTGACGATCGCGACGTCAGGCTGGGCAACGCCGGTTAGATAGGCGATTTCGCCTGGGCTATTCGCGCCCAGTTCGGCGACGATGACCTCGTCGCCCGGCTCGGCATCCAGCAGCGTCAGGGGCAGGCCGATGGTGTTGTTGAAATTCTTGCGGGCCTGGTGCGCCCGGAAGTGCCGGCTCAAGACATGATAGACGATCTGTCGGGTGGTGGTCTTGCCAACCGAACCGGTAATGGCGACGACCTTGAACGGATTCATACTCCGGTAGGCGCGGGCGAGATCGCCCAGGGCCTTGATGGTGTCCTGGACCTCGAGGATAGGCCTGTCAGACGGCTTGGGTGCATCAGAATCGCGGTTGACCACGGCGCAGGCGGCTCCTCGGTCGAATGCCTGGGCAACGTACTGGTGTCCGTCAAAGCTCTCTCCGGGGATGGCGAAGAAGCAATCACCCGGTTTGATCGCCCGCGAGTCTATGCTGACTCCCGCGACAGATCCAATGGAGGCCGACGGCGTCCGCGCCCCTAGAATACCGGCAATCGCTTCTGTCGTCAGTTCCATCACCCCCCGGCCTCCAAGGCTCGCAGGGCGACCTCCTTGTCGCTGAAGTGAAGCCTTTGCTCGCCGATGATCTGGTAATTCTCGTGTCCTTTTCCCGCGATGAGGACGATGTCAGTCTGTCGCGCTTGGCCGATTGCCAACGTGATCGCCTTCTCACGGTCCGGCTCGATAACGGCGGCCTGCGACGTCGGATCGGCCAGTCCGCCGATAATATCATTAATAATAGCCTTGGGGTCTTCGGATCGGGGGTTGTCGCTTGTCACGACCACCAAGTCGGCGAAACGCTCGGCCGCTTGGGCCATGCGCGGTCGTTTCGTCCTGTCCCGGTCCCCACCGCAGCCAAAGACGACGATCAGTCTGCCTGCGCACAGGGGCTTGAGCGTGCTGAGGACGTTTTGGAGGGCGTCATCCGTGTGGGCGTAGTCGATGATGACGCCGAACGGCGCGTGGCCGATTTTCTCCAGGCGACCTGGTATCGCCTGCAACGAGGACAGGCCGGCTGCTACGGTCGGCAGACCGAAGCCGGCTGCAAGGCAGAGCCCGGCCGCGGCCAGGTGATTGGCCACGTTGTATTTGCCGAGAAGCGGCGTCGAGACCGGCGCAGTCTGGCCTCCATACTCCAGCGTGAATCGCGTTCCCTCGACTGTCATGGACTCAACATGCGCGGAAACATCCGCCGGTTCATCCACGGCGTACCATAGAACCTTCGCCTGCGTCTGCTGGGCGATGGCGTTGGCTTCGGGGGCCTGTCTGTTCAGCACGGCGGTGGCGTCCGGCGCAAGGGCGGTGAAAAGTCGTGTCTTGGCGGCCAGATAGCTGTCCCTGGTCTTGTGGTAGTCGAGGTGGTCGCCCGAGAGATTGGTGAAGGCGGCGGCTCTGAAGTCGATCCCGGCCAGGCGATCCTGGCTGAGGGCATGGCTGCTGGCCTCGGCGATCATGTACGTGGCGCCCGCGTGGACCATGCGCTGCTGCATCTCGGCGATGGTCAGCGGGTCCGGCGTGGTCAGAGAAGCTGACGCGATGCCCGCACCCGTGTCGTAGACGACCGTTCCCAGCAGGCCGCACCCGGCGCCGGTGTGCTTGATGCACGCGTGGACGAGGAAGGCGACCGTCGTCTTGCCATTCGTGCCTGTGACAGCAAGGTTCGTCAGTCGCGCGGCGGGATTGGCTCGACTCGCCTGGGCCAGTTTGCCGACGGCGCTTGCCGAGTCGGCAACGACAACATGCGCATGCGTGGCATGATTGGGGCTGTGGTCTTCCTGATACACGACGTACTGGGCGCCGTTGGCGACAGCCTGGTCGATGAAGTCGTGACCGTCGACGGCGGCGCCTCGGACCGCGACGAAAACGTCTCCCGGACGCACCAGGCGCGAGTCGGTGCGGACTTCCGGAGCATCCGCCGAGGCAACCATCGCCAGGAGTTCGTCAAAGGTCATCCTCTTGTGCCCTCCGTCTGTGACCGCGCAGACGAGTCTAATTGCTTTCAGAGCCTAATCTTACGCCCGAGGCGGGGAAGGTGCAACCGCATGATGCCTGTCGGTGGATCAGCCGGACCTTTGCCCATTGTTACTATCGGCAACACGGGTGATTTGGGATGAAAAACAGTGGTGGCGGGTTTATAATCGCCGCGGCCGAGCGAACCGCTGACGGCACGAGAAGTATGGACTACGGAGTCGCGCGACGATCCCGGATATCCCCATTTAGCGCTGAGAGGGCTACCATGACCAAAGTCAACGTTCTGACCATTGCCATCACCCTGCTCCTGTTCATCGGCGGGCCCGCGCTGGGCGAGGAGGAGACGGAGTATCTTGCTGTCTTCATGCAGGGCAAGAAGGTCGGTCATGCCACGCTTACGCGGCGGGTCGAGAGCGACCGGGTGACGACCAGTGAGGACGTGAGCATTACCATAAGCCGCGTCGGTATCCCGGTGACGGTGAAGATGACCGAGACGAGTATCGAGACAAAGGCGGGAAAGCCACTGGGCTTCGAGTCGGTTCAACTCCTGGGGATGATGGCCATGAAGGTCTCGGGGAAGGTGGACGACGCGGGACTGGTCGAGGTGACCAACTCGTCATTCGGTGCGCAGCAGACGAGCACGGTCACGTGGCCGGAGGGAGCGGTGATGGCTGAGGGCCTGCGACTCCTTACACTCAAACACGGCCTCGAGGCGGGGTCGGAATACTCAGCGAAGCTTTTCAGTGCGGGAATCATGCAGGCCATCGAGGCAAAGGTTTCGGTTGGCCAGAAGAAGGACGTTGATCTGCTCGGCCGGGTTCTGAAGTTGACAGAGGTGACCACGACGTTGGCGATGCCCGGTGCCGGCCAGATCCCCAGCGTCAGCTACGTCGACGATGACATGAAGACCTTGAAGACCAGCACGGCGGTCGCGGGGATAGAGGTGGACATGATCGCCTGCGCAAAGGAATTTGCCCTGGGCGACAACGATGTGCTGGAGATGATCGGCATGATGTTCGTAAACAGCCCGGTGTCGCTGGACGATCCGGGTTCGGCCTCGGCGATCACGTACTGGATTCGACCGAAGCCTGGGGCGGACTTCACCATCCCCACGACGGATAACCAAACGACCACGCAGCTACCTGACGGTGCGATCAAGCTGGCGGTCGAGCCCGTGGCGGCGCCATCCGGCGGACGGATGCCCTACGAGGGCAACGATCCGGCGCTGCGCGAAGCGGTCGAGCCAACGCGGTTTCTCCAGAGCGATCGCGAGGAGATCGTGGCACTGGCCCGCAAGGCGGTCGGCCGGACCAAGGACCCGGCCAAGGCGGTCAAGCAGATCGAGGCGTTCGTGGCCGACTACATCGAGGACCGGAGTCTATCCGTCGGGTACGCCTCGGCCGCTGAGGTGGCCGAGAGCCGTCAGGGGGATTGCTCGGAATTTGCCGTGCTCACCGCGGCGATGTGTCGGGCGGTTGGGATTCCGGCGCAAGTGGTGGTGGGCGTTGCTTACGTTGCGGAGTTCGCGGGCCGCGAAGGCTTCGGCGGGCACGCCTGGACGCAGGCCTACGTTGGCGGCAAATGGGTGGGTCTTGACGCAGCCTTCAAAGGCAGCGGCCGCGGCGGGCATGACGCAGGGCACATCGCCCTGGCCACCGGCAACGGCGAGCCATCCGATTTCTTCAACATGGCCAGCGCCCTCGGCGCTTTCACAATCGAGAGGATTGATGTTCAGAGAGATTAGCGAAAGGCTTCGGTTGGGCAGGCCTCAAGCAGACTCGCGTTCGGCAGATCCCATTGGATCGCTGTATGCGATCTCCACAATGGCAGGAGAGAAATAGGCTTTCGGTCTTGTATCCGGAATCTCCTGCAGCACGCCTTTCTCCAGTAAGCCCGTGACATCTGCCTTGGCGGTTGGATAGCTGACAGAGTGCCTGTTGCGCAAAGCCGGTATTGTCACAACCGGGGTCGTGAAGAGATCTTCGATGATCACATGGGCCCGGACACTCGTCTGTCCGGCCTCTTGCATGAAGCGGTCCTTGAGAACGCGAAAAGCGTCACATCGCCGAATGGACTTTTCTGCTTGCTCTATCGTACCTGTCAAGCAGAACTCAATCCACGTGTCCCAGTCACCCTCTGAACTAATTCGAAACAGATTGTCGATGTATTCGTCTTTGTACCGTTCAAAGAACGCGCTCATATACAGCCAAGGCATCGAGAGGTTGCACCATTTGTAGATCAACAGCGACATGAGCACACGACCGATACGCCCATTGCCATCCAGAAATGGGTGGATGGCCTCGAACTGGTAGTGCAGAAGATAACAACGGACTAGGGAATCACACTTGGCGTTGGGTTGGTTGAGTTCCTTCTCAAAGGCATCGAGGCAAGGCTGGAGATAGTTCGGCGGGGGTGGGATATATCGTTTGTCCGACCCGATATGTACTTGGCACGTTCGGAATCTTCCAGGTGTTCTGTCTCTTCCTCGTACGCCCGTCAGGAGAGTCTCGTGGAGTTCTCGGATGAACCTGAGACAGAAAGGGAGTTCCTCCAGTCGTCTCATACCTTGGCGAAGGGCACGGCTGTGATTGGAGACTTCAAGCCATGCGTTGGCTGGATCTTTTTCTGATTTAGGTTCCTGCGGATCGATCTCGAAAAGTAGAAGGTCTTTGGGTGAGGCATACGTGCCTTCGAGGCTCGAGGAATGCAGCGCTTCTCTCTTTTCCAGAGGCTTCAGAAGTAGTTCGGGATTGGGCAAGGTCCGACCGATACCGTCCAAGCGACCGAGGGTTTCTTTTGCCTTGACCAGGAGAAGCCAGAGTCGTTCTGGGAATACCCACTGCGATGGCAGAGGATTGGGGATGAAAGCCCAGTCCCTTTCTGGGACCTGGATTTCCACCAACTTTCCGGTCTTCTGAGACGTAAACTTCGCTGTGTCCATAGTGAAAGCCGATTTTAATACGGTTGAGTATATTAAAATATACGACAATATATTTTAATACGATACTGTTATCTGAACTAAATCTCAAGAAAAGGCCGTAATATAAGCTGTATTCGCCAGTTAGATCATGAACTGTCCTGTAACATGGCAGATTGGGCATTGGAAGAGGCTGCTACAGGAGGGTGAACGGTGCTGCGAAGGCGGCATTCCGACGTTCCACATCGGTGTGACCGTTATTCGAACTGCACGTCGGTGGCGATGAATTCGACGCTGCTGTTGCCGTTGTAGTGGTTGATCTGGGCTTCGTAAGCGACGTCGAAGGACTCCTTCTCGAGCATCTTCTTTTCGAGGTGTCCCATACGGAAGCCGACGCAGCGGATCGAACCGGTGTTGTCGGTGATGGCGAACTGGAGATGATCGCCTTTGGCGCCGACGCGTCGGGGCGCCGCGGCCAGGCGGACACCCTTCGTTGCGAAGACCGGCTTCGGATTGCCCTGGCCAAAGGGGCCCAGCATGTCGAGCTGCTCGACGGCATCGCGGCTGAACTGCCGCAGGGGAGCCAGCGCGTCGATGTGCAGCTTAGCGACGATGTCGACCTCGTGCAGATTCTCGGCGGCGTAGGCCTCGAAGTCAGCGGCGAACGCGTCAATCCTATCCGGCTCGATGGTCAGTCCGGCGGCCATCTTGTGGCCCCCGAAGGTCGTCAGATGGTCTGCGCAGGCCTCTATCGCGCCCAGCAGGGAGAAGCCGGGAATGGAGCGTCCGGAGCCTTGGGCCGTGCCGGCTTCGCCCGGAGAGGCGTTGATCACGATCGTCGGACGATAGAACTTGTCGACAAGCCTCGAAGCGACGATCCCGAGCACGCCCGTGTGCCACCCGTCGCCGGCTAGGACGATGCTGCGGCGGTCGGGGTGGTTGCACCCTTTCTCAACCACCATGGCACAGGCCTGCTTGACGATCTTGCGCTCGCATTGCTGCCTCTGGGTGTTCTGGCCCTTGAGGTACTCGGCGATCTGCATGGCCCGCAACTCGCTGGTGCTGGTCATCAGCTCGACCGCCAGCCGGGCGTGTCCCATGCGTCCGGCCGCGTTTAGCATCGGGGCCAGACGAAAGCCAATCGAGTAGCTGTCGAGACCCTTGCCCGTCAGTCCGGCTGAGGCGATCAGGGCACGCAGCCCGCACAGCTTGCTCTCAGGCAGCGCCTGGAGGCCGAAACTGGTCAGGATGCGGTTCTCTCCGCGCAGGTCGACGACGTCAGCGACGGTGCCCATGGCCGCGAGACTCGTGGCGTTCAGCATGAATTCGCGCAGCTCCGGCTCCAATCGCTGTCCCGGGCTGAACTCGTCGGCGAGGGCCCAGGCGAGCTTGTAGGCCACCATCGCTCCGGCCGAGGCCTGATTCGGATACGATTCGTCGAGCGCCGGGTGGACCAGCGCCGTGGCGTCGGGCAGCGTTGCCTCAGGCTGGTGATGGTCGGTGATAATCAGGTCCACGCCGAGTTGCTTGGCTAGGTCTGCGGCTTCGCACCCGGTGATTCCGCAGTCCACCGTGAGCAGGACTTGGGTGCCCGCCTCAGCGAGCGAGCGGACCGCGTCGAGGTTCAGCCCGTAGCCTTCGTCGATGCGGTGGGGGATGTAGTAATCCACCTCGGCGCCGAGCAACGTCAGTAGCTCCCAAAGAATCGAGACCCCGGTGATGCCGTCGACGTCATAGTCGCCATAGACGGTGATCTTCTCCTTGTCCTTGACGGCCTGCGACAGGCGGGCCACAGCGGGCTTGATTCCGGGCATGCGATCCGGCCGGATCAGTTCGGTCAGCTTGGGTCGCAGAAACACGCTGCCTTCAGGCGTTTCAGTGATCCCGCGGTTGATGAGGACTTGGGCAACGAGAGGAGAAACCTTCAGAGCCTGGGCAAACGGCCCGACTCGGTCATCGGCCGGGCTGACCACCCACTGATTGCCTTGCGTCCTTGCTGATAGCTGCATCGAACACGCGTGCCTAATGATTATGGTTGGACAACGGAATCCCGGGGCCTGTTATACCAGAATGGACCGGTCTTTCGCAAGAGCCCTGGCGGATTCGGATGGTCTGTTCACCGAAAGGGCGAGCCATGCCAGCCGCCGGCAAGGCTCGCCCTGGAATTCGCAATGCACTCGAACGGCGACCGCTTCAATCGGCGCTGGGCAGTTCATAGCGCGCGACCGTCTTGGCCGGTCCCATGCCTGGCTTGTAGGGCTTCAGACGGAAGCGGTAGGCATGGGGCTTGGCCGGCAGGGTGTACTCGGGGTGCGGCCGGGCGCCCCAACTGTCGTCGCCGCCCACGCCCATCTGCTTGTAGTCCAGGTTCACCGTGATGAAGTCCCTGGTGGGCAGTTCGTTGATGTGCGTGGCCTTCTCCAGGTCGTCCATGCTGTATGGCCAGGCGCTGACGCTGAGTACCGGCATGCCAACCGCCATGAGGCCGGCGCCGTCGGCGTTGGTCAACATGAGCCAGCGGACATCGGTCTTGTTGGCGTTCTCCTGGGGTCGCACATAGGGGTGGGTCTGCTCGGAGACCGTGCCCGAATACAGCCCGACCGCCGCGCCGGTCTTGCGGTCCCAATAGCTCTCGTGAGGGCCGCGCCCAAGCCAGGTCATGGCCGAGAACGCACCAGGTATCGCCATCTGCATACCGAAGCGAGGCAGGTCGGGAAGATTGCCGCCGGCCGGATGAATACTGGTGTCGATGACCATATCGCCGGTTCCGTAGATGTCGTAGGTGGTCAGGAGCTTCGTGTCCTTGCCGACCGGCAGCACGGCTTCGACGGTCACACGCGCCACCTGCGGCTTGATTCGCTCGGCGCGGACCGATTGGATCTTCCTGTCAGGTCCGGCCTCGCGCCAGACGCCCTGCCGCCGCGGCATCCGATTGCCATTGTCGTTGTCGATCGGCGGACGCCAGAAGTTGGGCACCAAAGGCGCCGTCATCAACTCAGCACCGTCCAGCTTCAGCGATTCAATCGCGCCACTCCGGTTGCCGATAGTGACTTGAAAGTCCTTGCCGTCGATGACATACGCGTCCTCTTTCTGATTCAGCCTCACCTCGGGCATCAAACGGAGATCGGCGACGACCTTCGGGGCCGTATCAAAGGGGACCGGCGTCTGGTCCCACGCGACGACGTGCCCGCGCTCGGCCCAAGCGCTGTCCTCGGCCAGAGCGAAGCTGACCTTCAGCCAGTACTCGGCACCACTCTGCAGCTCAGGCTTGGCCATCGGGATCGTGATCTCCTGTTTCGCCTTTGGCGCCAGCTTCAGTTGTGGCAATTTACCCTTCTGCAATACGGCTCCATCGCAGCTCAGCTCCCAGGTCACATCGACGAAGTCGAGACTGATGAAATCGTATTCGTTGGTGACGGAGAACACGCCGCGGAGCGGATCGACGGGCGCCACGTGAATGCGCTGGTAGATCTTCTTGACCTCGGACAGCGAAGGGTTGGCCTTGCGGTCGGGCTGGACGAGACCGTTGCAGCAGAAGTTGCCATCGTTGGGATGGTCGCCGTAGTCGCCACCGTACGCCCAGAACATCTCGCCTTCGGGTGTGTACTTGCGCAATCCCTGATCGGCCCAGTCCCAGATGAACCCGCCGATGAGCCTCTTATGGCTACGAATAGCGTCCCAGTATTCCTTGAGATTGCCGACGGAGTTGCCCATCGCGTGCGCGTATTCGCAGAGCACCATAGGTCGTTCGTCGCGCGGGTCGGTCGCCATGCGAACGATCTGCGGGATTCTCGCGTACATGCGACTCCTCATGTCGACGTAATAGGGGTCCCTGGGGTCGCCGACCGCGCCTTCGTAATGGATTGGCCGGGTGGGGTCGTAGTCGCGAATCCAGGCGGCCATGGCGGCATGATTCGGCCCGCAGCCGCTTTCGTTGCCGAGCGACCAGAAGATGATGGAGGGATGGTTCTTATCGCGCTCGACCATGCGCACAGCGCGGTCGACGAACGCCGCATGCCACTCGGGCTGGTTGGAAAGGAAGCCACCCTGCCCGTGCGTTTCGAGGTTGGCCTCATCGATCAGGTAAATGCCGTACTGGTCGCACAGTTCATACCAGCGCGGGTCGTCCGGATAGTGCGAGGTGCGCACGGCGTTGATGTTGTTCTTCTTGAGGATCATGATGTCCTGAATCATCCGACCGCGGGGAATCGCTCTGCCGTGGTCGGGATCGTGCTCGTGCCGGTTGACGCCGAAGAGCTTGATGGATCGCCCATTGACGAGCAGTTGACCGTCCTCGATCTCAATCTTGCGAAAGCCCACCTTGCAGCTCTCGGCTTCCACGACGTTGCCCTGGTCATCGTTCAGCGTCAGGACCAGGGTGTACAGATTGGGCGTCTCGTCCGACCATTGCTTCACGTTGGGGATCTCGGCTTCGAGCAGGGCGAAGCTGACGTTGTCTCTCTGCGGATAGCGCTCGCTCAGGATGCGCCGGGTCCCGAGGCTAAGCGGTTCGGAAAGGACACCCTTGTTCTCCTGGTCGTACAACTGGGCTTGAACGGTCCAGCGCCGGGGCTCCGCATCGCCATAGGTCGCCAGCTTGGGGCGGATCATGAGAATGCCGTTGCGATATGGCTCGTCCAGTGTGGCGCGCACGAAGAAGTCGCGGATGTGTACCTTGGGCGCCGCGAAGAGATAGACGTTGCGATAGATGCCACTGAGCCGCCACATGTCCTGGTCCTCGAGGTAGCTGCCGTCGGACCAGCGGTAGACCTCGGCGGCCACGATGTTCTTGCCTGGCTTGAGGAACTTGGTGACGTTGAATTCGGCCGCGGTCATGCTGTCTTGGCTGTAGCCGACCGGGCGACCGTTGACCCAGAGGTAAAACGCACTCTTGACGCCGTCGAAGTGCAGGAAAATTTCGCGCCCATCCCAGGCTCCCGGGATGGTGAACTCCCGCCGATACGAACCGACCGGGTTGTAGTCATGCGGGATATACGGCGGATTGGCCGGGAACGGGTAGCGCATGTTCGTGTAGATCGGCCGACCGTACCCGTGCATCTGCCAGTTGGAGGGCACGGGGATCTCGTCCCATCCACTGACGTCGTAGGCGACCTTGTAGAAATCCACCGGTCTGTCCGCGGGCTTGCGCACCCAGTTGAATCGCCATTTGCCGTTGAGCGACCGGTAGAATCGCGAGCCTTCGCGCCGGCCCGCTAGCGCGGCTTCCACGCTGGCATACGGCATCAGCGTGCAGTGCGCCGGCTCCTTGTTCAGGCCAATGACGCCGGGATTCTCCCAGTCAAGGGGTTTGGGGTCGTCATCCTCGGCCGAAGCAGTGGCCGGCGAAGCGATGAGAACCGAGAGAATCAGCAGGCTCGACAACACGGAGGATTGGGGCAGCTTCGACATTTTCGTCCTTCTCCATAGAAACAGGTTTGGTCGTGGCGCTTAGCCGGACAGGCTCGGTGCCCGCGTTCGATACAGCCCGGGTCGGGGCGATCGACGAGGGAGCAGGCCGTGGGCCGACCTCTATGGAGTCAGGATATCACTGCGGGGGGGAATTCGCAACCCTACGTCCGCCAGCGCAGGCGCTTCGTCTCCTTGTTGCCTCGGGTGTTGCCATCGACGGCCTGCAGCGTAAACAGCCCTTCGTCCCGGGTCAGGTGCGTCTCAACCCAGCCCACCGGCTCGGAGTTGCGGGTGTTGTATCCCGTCGAGGGAAGACCGACGAGGTGAATCCCGTCGGTTTCGCCATAATAGTACCGATGGGTGTGCCCATGCACGATGGCCTTGACCTTCGCCATCGGCCGGACGAGCTTCATGAGGCTGCTGCCATCCAACAGCGGATCTCGCCCCCGAATGGGGTGGTGGACGAAGAGGATGGTGGGGATGTCGTCGCTGGCGTTCAGATAGGTCTTGAGCCACCGGCGTTGTGCGTGCCCCAGCCGGCCCCAGGGCAGGTCGACGAACAGCAGCGAGTCGAGCAGAATGAGCATGACCGGACCGGTCTTGACGGTGATGATGCGCTTGCCGCCAACGAGCCAGTCGCGGCCGCCGGACTCGGCGAAGGTGCTCAGGAAGTTGTCGCGATTGTCGTGGTTGCCGGTGGCCAGATGGATCGGTCGCTTCTTGGCCAGCGGAGTAATCAGCTTCCTGAGATTCTTGTAGTCGCCCGAATGTCCTTTCAGCCGAGCCAGATCACCGGTCACCACCACACTGTCCGGCAGATTCGAGGCGAGCTGGCCGGTAATTTCCTGAAGGTTCTGATAAGGATAGAAACCCCGGTAGCGATTGTCGGGATCGGCCGAGATATGGGTATCGGAAAGAAGCGCCAGATGGGCGGGCTCTTTGCGATCGCCCGCGAGGAGTTGACGCGGCCCCAAGGTGGCCACGCCACCCGCGACGGCCAGTGTCGTCTTGAGAAACTGCCGCCTCTTCATGTCTGCTTGATCGGACATAGTGTATGACCTCTGCGCTCGTGTTCGTCTGATCACGCTGAGCAGAAAAGGCGCTGCCCTCTGCGCGATCAGCATTCCGCGATTAAGTACCCTCCTTGTCCGTTTGCCGCGTGCATTTGCGGCGCGAGTCAACGACTGCCCCCGAGTGGCCTCCTCCGTTTGTCGTGGCTCAGCAGAAGTATCGGCACGAGTCGACCCCATCCTTCACCAGGATATGATTTTCCTCGCGCTGGAATTTCGTTGCGCGCTATGAGGAGGATCGGCGCGCGCGCAATGGCGTGATGCGGAGAATACCGGCGCACCTTACCGGTCGCAATTGAAGTACGCTAAGCGGCAGGGCGCAGCGCTTGCGCTGTGGAGGAGGAACTACGTCCTATATGAACGTACTGAGGAGGTAGGTACCCCACCCGTCTGCGGAGGCAGCAGGTGGCAGTGCGTCAGCATACTTCCCAATGGTGTGCGGCTCGTCATGACCGCCAGCGGAGTTCTCTCACGCGGCCGTCGTTCTGTGTGTTTCCGCCCACCGCGCGTAGTGTGAAATGCCCCCCCTCGGCGGTGAGTCTCGCATCAACCCAACCCACCGGCTGGGCATCATTGAAGTTGTATCCGCTGGCCGGCAGGTTGATCAGATGAATGCCCTCGAACTCGGAGTAGTCATGAACGTGCGAGTGTCCAAAAACCAGGGCCTTGACTTGCGATGCCGGCTTGATGAGCTCGAACAGCCGCGGCACATCCAGCAAATCGCCGTCTCCGTCTCCGAGCGTATGATGGAAGAAGAGAATCGTCGGCTTGGCATCACCCGTGCGCAGGATTTGCTCCAGCCAGGTGCGCTGCGACCGACCCAGCAGCCCCGCCACCTTGTTCACGTAGAGGAGAGAATCCAGAACGATCAGGCGGACGGGACCCGTCTCGACCACGACCACATGCTTGCCGTTCACCGGTTGCTTCTTTCCGCCCGGTTCGCTGAACACCTCCAGGAAGTTCGCGCGGTTGTCATGGTTGCCGAGCCCAACGCAGACAGGGCGGCGCTCAATGATCGGCATCAGGAGTTTCCTCGCGTTCACGTAATCGCCAGGCAGGCCTTCCAGGCGTGCCAGGTCGCCCGTGATGACCAAGCCCTCAGGTAGATCGGCGCTCATCTGCGCGACGACCGTCTCGAGATTTTTGTAGGGATAGAAACCCCTGTAGTTGTCTTCGGGGTTGGCCGGGATGTGCGTGTCGGATAGAAAGGCCCATCGCGCCGTGCCGGCCGTTTCGGACTCACCGCCCAGGATTTGCCGCGGACCCAGCATGGCCACCGCGCCGGCTGCCGCCAGAGTGCCCCTGAGAAACTGTCGTCTGCTCGTGGTGTCGCGGTGGCTATTGGTCATGACGGTCCTCCTTCTTCTCCGGGCAGCCGAATCGTGGTGCCCTACCGACCGCCGGGCTGGAGCATGTCGGTCACGGCGCTGTCCCACCAGGCGGGGTCCCGGAAGTATTGTTTGAGCATGATCGCTGCGTTGACACCGTCGGCCACCGCGGTGACGAGCTGCATCGCCGCGCCGATCCGGCAGTCCCCTGCCGCGAAAACGCCCGGAACGTTCGTCCTCAGATACGCGCAGTCACACTTGATGAAGCCGCTGTCCGTCAGCTCTACGAAACCTTTGAGGAAATCGGTGTTCGGCACCATGCCGACGAAGATGAAAACGCCGTCGCAAGGGTAATCCTCTTCAGCGCCGGTCTTGACGTTCTTCAGCGTGGCGCTTTGGACCTTGCCCTCACCTTTTATGGCAGTGGCCACCGTGTCGTATTTGATGACCACGTTCGAGTTGGGCTCGTTGGCCTTGGCCACCACTTCCTCGACGAGGATTTGCGAAGCGCGGAACGCGTCCCGCCGGTGAATCACGGTGACCTTGCTGGCGTACTTGGCCAGGTGCAGCGCCTCCTCGAGAGCCGTGTTGCCGCCGCCTACGGAGACCACTTCCTTCTTTCTGAAGAACGGCGCATCACAGGTGCCGCAGTAGCTAACGCCCGCGCCGGCGTTGCGAAACGCCTCTTCCCCCGGGATGTCCAGATGGCGATAGTTGCTGCCCGGCGCCAGGATGACCGCGCGGCCGACGTACGTGTCCTTGTCGCATGTCACGGCGATGGTGCCGTCGGCCTGCTTCGCGAGACCCGTCACTTCACTGCCTGTCTTGATCTCGGCCCCGAAGCTCTCGACCTGCTTCTGCATCAGCGCGATCAGGCCGGGCCCGTCGATGCGCTCGAAGCCGGGGTAGTTTTCGATCCGGTCGGTGTTGCCGATCTGTCCGCCCGGTATGAACTTCTCCAGGATGAGGGTCTTGAGTCTGTCGCGGGCCGTGTAGAGGGCGCCTCCCAGACCAGCCGGGCCGCCGCCAATGATGATGACATCATGCACTGTCTCGTTCGTTGCCATCGCTTCCTCCGCGCTCAGCCCAGTTGGGCGTCGATCTTGCCCTTCAGGTCCGCTTCGAAGCTCGGCGTCACGCCCGTGATCTGGTCGGCGACCTGGCCGTCCTTGAAGAGGAACATCGTGGGAATGCTCATGATCCCGTATTGCGTCGCCGTCTGACGCTGCTCGTCCACATTGACCTTGCAGATCTTCACCTGGTCGCCGTATTCACCTGCTATCTTCTCGAGCACGGGGGCAGCCATCTTGCACGGGCCGCACCACGGGGCCCAGAAATCCACCAGAACGGGAACGTTCGATTCGAGAACTGCACTCTGAAAATCGGCGTCCGTGACCTCGATTGTGCTGCCTTCTGCCATCGGTCTTCTCCTTGAAGATAAGATTCCTTCGAAAACGCGAAACCGGAACCGCGATACTATGAGGCAACCGGTCCTGTGTCAATCCGGTTTGGATACGTTTGCACGCTTCCGCCGGTTCACGGAGCCTTGTACAGGCGTACGGGACCCACAAGGCCGGTTGGCACGCGCTGCTTGCCTTGGGTCCACCGGATGGCCGTGGGGTTGCCTGGAAGGGATTGACAATAGTTAAATAGCGTCGTCGTAACCTTGACTTCGAGTACATTGTGACCCTGACGCAGCGCTCCGGCAGCATCGTATCGATGCCGGCCCCACCAACGCACGCCCAGGACCTTACCGTTGAGGGTCGCTTCGGACACGTCGAAGACCTTGCCAAGATCGAGCAACGCGTGCGTCTTATCGGGCACTTCAAACGCCGTGCGGTATACGATGGTCCCCGTGAACGTATTGAGTTCATCGTCCGGCATCTGGGCGAGATCGGCCAGCGCAGCGAATGGTTGTGTGAATTCCGTGCCGAGAACCGCGTGCCGGAAGGTCGCCGTCCATGGCGCGCTCACAGCGACGAAATGCTCGGAATCGATTTCCCGTCTGGGTTCACCTGCTTGCTCCGAGGGTTCCGATTCGAACACCAGCAAGAGGGATTCGAGTGGTTCCAGATGGAGACGCAACTCGTTTGGCTTGCCTTTGCGCGGCAGCACAGAGCGCTCGCCCGTCTCGGGGTCCCACCGCCAGGGCGTCTTGCCCTTCGTGGCAAACGTCGCATCGAACGCAAGAGCCTCCGTTCGGTGCAGGTTGACCAGAAAGAAGATATCACGCCCATCCAGCTTGTGTTGAATCTGGAACAGCCGTTCGTGCGCCGGCTCGATCTCAATCGACGGCCGCATATCGAGCTTCGTCATGACACCGTCGGCCCAGGTAAGCAGTTGATCGGCTCTCGGTTCAGTCATCTGTAGGACGCGACCGGAATCCGTCTTCAGGGCCGTCTGGATAGCGCCGGCAACCTGTCTGTCGTTCTGCGTTGCGTCGAGCAGGCTCGCCGACCGGTGAGGGGGCTTGCCGACGAACACGATCTTGCCGCCTGCTTGCGCGCATCGCTTGATGGCCTCGGCCGTGGCGGGTTCGAGCGTGTCCGCGCTGGCGACGATCAACGCGTCGTAGGCCATCG
>Ga0272442_10003179_pt1 | contig 23196 bp, 26 predicted proteins | sample SSMForm2O_FD_200262 | JGI IMG/M metagenome (GOLD analysis project Ga0272442, IMG submission 200262) | Marine sediment archaeal communities from Little Sippewissett salt marsh, Falmouth, MA, United States - SSM-Form-2O | ecosystem: Environmental > Aquatic > Marine > Wetlands > Sediment ...
CCCGGTTCCAATGCCTGGGGAGATGCATCCGTACCGGGATTCCGGCACCAATTCCCGAAACCTCAAAATTCATAAAGACGATATTTTTTACCTGAATGGGATCCCCGGACAGATCGGTGTCCGGAATTTCCGCTTCGAGTTTCAGGAAACTCAGCCCCGGCGGCAGATCCAAATCCAGTTTTACCATGAATTGGTCCGTACTCTTTCCGGAGAGGATCTCCTTCCCGTTGAACTGCGCACGAAATTCATGTGGATATTCAGGGCAGAAATACGGGCCGTGGGGGTCTGAATAATGAATCCAGAAAAAATTTCGCCCGTCTCCCCGGGCGCGAACCAATTGCATGGCGTCCCGGTTTACCTCGGCGGCGGTACGATACCACAAGTTCGGCCTGAAATTTTCCCTGTAGTCGTCAAAACCCCGGTTCAGGCCGGCTTCCGATCGCAACACCCCCAGGGAGACGACAGCTCCCGTTCGGAACCCCCTCTTTTTCAACAACTGCGCCAGGGACGGCTCTTGGGCTTGATTGGTGTTGCCGTTGTTGCATATCTTCAGACTGTGGGGCGGCAGGGAGTAGAACATGGACGCGTGGGACGGAAGGGTGATGGGAATTTCCGTATAGGCGTTCTCGAACACCACGCCTTCCGCGGCCAGGGCGGCGAAATGGGGGGTCAGGTCGTTGTTGCGGCGGGCATAGTTCATGAAGTCCGCCCGGGCTGTATCCAGAGTAATAAAAAATATATGCCGGGGCCCCTTTTCCCGGGTACACCCTCCCAGCAAAAGCAGAATCATGGCGATAAGCGCCGGAACTCGCGATAGTCTTTTTGTCATTGTATTTTTTCTCATCCCGGGCTTTCCAACCCGGTTGTATGCCCTTCAAACAGGGGTATATCAACACATTTTTATCACAATCCCGGCTTGAACTCAACCGTTCCGGGAACATTTACGCCCGCGAAAGCCTGCGCAGAGAGGGAATCGTTGCATTCAATCGATTTGCGCCTCGCCGACATAGGCTTTCTCCAGCAAGTGACGCAAAAGGGGCCAGATCCCCAGTATGAGGCCGAAGCCCAGAATTGACGGGGTCAACCCCGGCAGGCTGACATCCAGTAGCACCCGGTTCCCGAAAAGAAAAGGATAAAACTGCCAGAATTCCAACCAGAATACCGCCTGAACAATCAGGCAGAGGGCACACCATTTCCTTACCTTTAATGCCTGATACATCACGGAAAACACAGTGTACGGCAAAGTCATCAGGTTAAAGCCTCCCAGCAGCACCACCTGAAAATAGAAGTCCCGCGAAAAGGCCGTAAAAATGAGAACCAAAAGGGATCCGCCAAAGTAGAGAACGCCAAGGTCAGCGGCATGAATCAAATTGAACACCTTACCCGCCGGCGAATCAATAACCCGCTGGCAATCAAATCGGCTGCCGGTGGGACAGAACCGTTTAAAAAAAGGCACCCGCATGGTGCCCAGCACAAGCAGCCAGGAGGCAATCAGTCCGACTCCCTTTAGCAACAGGATCAGCAAGCATAATCTTTCATTATCCCCCTGCAGATACAATCTGATAAAGAAGAAACCGAAAATCGCTCCCAAAACGGCTGCGGAAACGAGAAATCGCAAACGGGAAACGCCGGTATCAGTCATACATGGATTTTATCACATTGATGGGAAGAGCCGAAAACCCGGATCCCGGAATATTTCCGGCCCCGGCCCGGTTATTCAGTTCCGAAATCGCTTTTCCAGAGAATCAGGAATTGAAATGATAGAGGAGCAGGATGGATCCGGTAAAAACCGGTTTTCTTTCATTTTCCAACTCCATTTTTACGCCGATCCTGACCCGGGTGATGCCCCGCAGATCCTTGACCTCCAGGACGTCCGCCAGCAGGCGCACCCGGCCGCCCGCCGGAACGGCTTGGCCGAAGCGCAGGTTCTCAACTCCATAGTTCACCGTCATGCTGGAATTCCGGGTTTCCACGATTTGAGCCAGGAGGGGAGGCAACAACGACAGGGTCAGATATCCATGCGCAATGGTTGACTGAAACGGAGATTCCTTTTGCGCTCTTTCGCGATCCAGATGAATCCACTGAAAGTCTCCGGTCGCTTCGGCAAACAGATTGATCCTTTCCTGGTCAATTTCCAAATACTCGGACACTCCAAATCTTTTACCTTCGAGCGCCTTCCACTCTTCGTAACTGGATACCACCAACTGGGCCATGTTCCCCCTCCGAACCGGAAAATTGCTTTTTCCTATCATACACAACCATAAGCAAAATGCAACCTCGCCTTTTGACCATTGCCTTGACAACCGCCGGCAGTCTGGATACCGTATCCATTGTAAAGGGAGAAAATGTGACATCCGGACCGCGAATGGAATCCGATCCCAACGCTTTCACGACCAGCCGGGATAAACTGAACAATCATCTGGATTACATTGAAAACCAATGCCGTCGAGCGGTGCGGCGACTTTCCGGCGGTTCTCCAGCTTTTTCCGCGATCGACCTGGAGAACGAGAGCCTTGAATTGTTTAACCGGGTTATCGATCGAATCCGGGAAAATGATTACGCGGTGATCCGTCGGTTCGACGGACGCTCCCGCTTTACCACTTACCTTACGGCCCTGATCTCCCGGCAGGCGGTAGAGGAAATCCGACGCCGCAAGGGGCGCTCCAGAGCCCGGCAGCGAGCCCAGACCCTGGGTCGTCTGGGCTTGAACCTGTTCGAAAAAATCTTTTCCCGGGGGCTGAACATTTCCGAAGCCATGCGGGAAGTCCAATTGGAGGGAATTCCGGGGGTTTCGGAAGAGCAGTTGGCCCGCATGGCGGACCATATAGTCGGACAAGATGGGGTCCCGGCTCCGTTCATCATATCCATGGAAAAGCCGCCGGATTGTCCCGACTCTCCGGGGCGAACGCCGGAGAACCTTGCCATTGAGAGGGAACAGCGGGAACGGCTGACCGAGGCGGTCGACCGGTTACGCAGTGAACTCTCGGGTGCGGACCGTCTTCTTCTGCGCCTGCGATTTCCCCCGGATATGGACTCTTCCCCCCGCAAGGCGTCCGAGATCGCCGCCATGCTCCACACAAGTCGCAAGGCGGTATACCGCAGATTGGACCGTTTGCTGCCCCGCTGCCGCGACATTCTGGAAAAGTCGGGGCTTTCCGGTACGGATTTACTTGCGGATCTCCAGGGGAATTCTCCTTGCCGGGTCCGACAGAGTAATAGGAGAAGCTCACCATGACTCAGCGCCGAACCACGCCGCCCACTTGGGCGGAAGTCAGGGAAGATAAAATTATGCGGCGCCTGATCCGGAAATCCGGTCGTGATGGCCCGGTTACGGCTTGTCTGGAGGATGCCAGCCTGGCGGCCCTTGCGGACGGACGCATGCCCGCAAGTGAAAGGGAAGAGATCCTAGCCCATCTGGCTGAATGTGAGGCCTGTCTGGAGACCTATTCACTCCTGTGCGCCCTGAAAGGAAAGGGCGAAACCAGGCCGGGACGGAAGCGGTTGGCCTGGAAACCCATGGCACTGGCCGCGTCCCTGGCGCTGGCGATCCTGTCTCTATTCCTGCTGGATCCCCGGGGACGGGATCTGGCTCCGCAAGTACAACCATCGCCGGTTGCAGCCCCTGTAGCGGAACCCCTAGCCAAAGCGGAAGAAAAGCCCAAGCCGGAACCCTTGGCGGGCGCCGTACCTCCCGGTCGCCGGACTGTTCCCGATACCCTTGCAGAGCAGGAAGAAACAAAGGAACGCGATTCCCTGAAAAGTAAAAAAGCATTCGCCGATTCCGGCCATACACCGCGAGAAAGCGCATCCGCGTCCATTCAGGGTGACAAGGATCTCAAAGCGCGGGGGAAGGAAAAGCGAAAAGGCAAGCCCATCGGAAGGCTCAGAAATTTGTCCCGGGAGGCGCAGGTGAAAATCGCGGCGCGACCGAACGCCGGGTTGCAGGTATCCGGGATTCAACTCCCCACACCCCCGCCGGGAACGGCTCCAGGCCGCATCATCGTGATCCTGGTTCTCGGCAAAGACGGCATTCCGGAAGAAATCAAAGTGGAACCCCCTGATTCTTCTCTGGCCATATGGATTCGCCGGGGTATTGCCAAACGGCGGTTCACCCCATGTTCTCTAACTCCCCGGAGAATGCAATTCGCCGCTGATTGGGACGGCCGGACCTGGAGGATTCACTCCTGTTCGCCGCCGGACGGCGGGGTTTCCGCACCTTGAAGCGATTCGGGCTCCGGGGGTATCGCGGGAACCCGTCGAGAAAGTTCTTCTAATCTTGCTTTTGCCATATTCAGTTGACGACGACATTCCCGCAACTCCCGACGTTCACGGAAAGCCGGCACCAACAGAAAAGCGATGGTCAGCCCCGCTCCCAAAGCCAGGGAAATCACCAGCAGCAATGCCAGGGGAACATGCACGGACATTCCCACCAGAACCAACTCCGTTGGCGCGGTGTTGTTCAGGGTAAACAATACCACGAGAATAATCAGAAGCAATCCCAGAATCAGCCGTTTGATCATCGCTTTTTCTCCCCGGACGAGGGTCCTGTTCCTGAAGAATGGTGGTTCTCCAGGCTCCGGGCAACCCTCCACACATGATCGGTAGACAGTATGTCCGCCCCGTTACGAATCAACGACCGATACACTCGGCCGCCCCGCAGCCGCGCAAGACGGTCAAGGCGATTCATTGTGCCCAGGATAGCGGGAATACCTTTGTCCGCAAGCCTCGCATATACCTGGGGTTCAGGCTCTCGAGTCCCCACGAAAACCACCAGACGGGTCTCGGGGATACCCAGATTCAACAGCCGGTCCAGGGACGACAGGCTGCTCGCGGACGCGGAGATCACGACCCGGGGATCCATTCGATGCGCCAACAGTGCCTGCTCGTGGGAATAGGTGATCACCACGGCATATCCTCGCGCATCATATCTGTCGATGGCGGACAATACCCCCGGCAGAATCCGGGCCGCTTTTACGTCCAGGGTAAGAATGCATCTCCCCCGCGCCCATTCCAGGGTTTCTCCCAGGGTTGGAATCCGGCTGGAAGTAATCCCGCCGGCGGGGTCCCGCAGGAACAATCCCCTCAGATCGGCCAGATCCGACCTCTCTACCTCGCCCTGACCTGTTGATGTACGGTCCAAAGTGGAATCGTGCATCAGAACCAGATTCCCGTCCCGGGTTTCGCGGACATCACACTCGATGATACAGGGAGCGAAGGTTAATGCATGCTCAAAGGTATCGAGAGCATTTTCCGGGTATCCCGGCTCCGGGCCGCCCCGATGAGCGCTGATCAATCCCGGGCGTCCACCTTTTGCGAGGAGATACGCGTGCAGGCTGTCCGGAGAATTGAAACCGCGATACATGGACCGTTGATTCCCGGGTTGCGTGGAACAGGCGGAGGCCAACACGCAAACCAGTACGGCCAGCCACGACAGGTGCGTCCGAAATAGCATAAATCGCGTTTTCATGAACCCCTTCACCCTAGCAGACGGTCCCGCAAAGATCAAGCGGAATCGTGTCTCCCGGGCAACGCCTGCGGGCAAAGCCTTCGGGTTGACAGAGGCGCTGAGATTCAGTACAATCTTAGGGTTGCGGGATGGTCGCGGCACTGCCGGAAACGGCCCTTAAACCCGCCATTTCACAGACGAAACCCCAATAGAAAAGGAGGTTAACATGAAAGTTCAACCTTTGGATGACCGTGTGCTGGTAAAGCCCCTGGAAGAGGAACAGAAAAGCGGTTCCATCATTATTCCGGACACGGCCAAGGAAAAACCCATTGTCGGCGAAGTCAAGGCCGTAGGCACTGACGAAGAGATCCAGAAACTCATCAAGGTCGGCGACCGTGTGATCTTCGGCAAGTACGCCGGAGAAGAGATCAAGCTCGAAGGCGAGAAACATCTGATCATTTCTCGTTCCGACCTGCTGGGAAAAATCGGATAACTCCGCAAGTCAACGCCCGGAATCGGGCAGTGATGCGCGGATGGGAACAGCCTTTCCTTCAGGGCGTCAAGTCCTGATTCAGGAGGTTCCGGATCTGGGGAACGGACCTCCACCTCTTCGTTGTCGCAATACTTCAAACAATAGGATCCCGGCGGCGACGGACACATTCAATGATTCCACCTTCGGGGATAGGGGAATCCCTATTTTCTGATCGAGATGCCGGGCAACTCCGGGAGAAATCCCGCCGGCTTCTCCTCCCATGACCAGAACCAGAGGAACCGACAGGTCCACGTCCGTATAGACGGCTTCGGCGTTCGCAACCGCACCGAACACCCAATATCCCGCATCCTTGAGTGTTCGCAGATCTTCCGCGGCCTTGCGTGATGTGATCACCCGGGTGTTCAGCATGGCCCCGGCCGAAGCATGAAGCGTCGCCTCATTCAGAGGCGCGCTGCGCCTCCGCGGCAGGATCACGCCGTCTACCTCCGCGGCGGCCGCGGAGCGCATCAAGGCACCCATGTTTCCCGTATCGGTCACGCCGTCCAGAAACAGAAACAATCCGCGGGAAGCGGTTGCCATGGCTTCTTCAAGAAAAACCGGAGACATGGCCGCGATTTCCGCGCAAACGCCCTGACTGGGGCCGCCAACCCGCCTCTCCAGGGCCTCCCGGGGCACGAAATTGTACAGAACCCCCCGCTGTCGACACAATTGCTTTAACTGCTGAACCCGGGGATCCCGCTGGTTGCGGCTTATCCATACCTTGCGAACCGGATTTCCCGCCCGCAAGGCTTCCAATAACGCATTCATCGACGTAATCATCATGACGTCATCATTATACCTCTCCCGGGCCCAAAGCGCACACCCGGGCCTTGTCCAGACCAATAGAGATATGTTACACTGGCGCTGGATTTTCCATTACCCTTTTCCCATGAAATGTTGAAATGATTGAACTCCATAGTCTGGGCAGCAGTTCCCGGGGCAATGCCTTTGTGGTCCGCACGGGACCGGATACCTGGCTGATTGATGCCGGATTGAGCGCCCGTGAGATGTCTTCCCGTCTCCTTGAAAAAGGCATCGACCCCGCCGGGCTTTCCGGCGTCTGGATCACCCATGAACACGGAGACCACATCCGTGGTCTGGCGGTTCTTACGCGCCGGCACGCATTTCCGGTATATATTTCCACCCGCTGCCTGGAAGCGGCGAACGTGAGTCTTCCTCCAGGGCGGGCTATCCCCATCCAGGCCGGAGATGAGATCCGCGCCGGCGCAGCCTCCATACGCATTCGCCCCAAGCTCCATGACGCGGTGGATCCCCTCTTGTTCACCTTCCGGTATGGAGGGCGCGCGGTCAGTATCATAACGGACCTGGGATGCATTGATGAGGAAACCATTGCCGCGGTAAACGAAGCGGATGCCATTATTCTTGAAGCGAATCATTGTGAGCATATGTTGCGCAGAGGGCCGTATCCGGCCTTCCTGAAACGCCGGATCGCCGGTAACCAGGGCCACTTGTCCAACAACCAGGCCGCCGCGCTTATCCTGAGGGCCGCTTCACCAAGGCTGCGTCATGTAATGCTGGCCCACATATCCCGGCAGAACAACACTCCTGGGACCGCGTTGGCCGCCGTTGCCGGTGCTATCGCGCAATGGCCGGGGTCGGGTTGTCTCAATCTTTCGGTCGCCCCTCAGGACGGCGGTTCCCCCCCTCTGCGGATTCCGGCGCTTCACGCAAACCGGCTGAACCCCAACCGGATATAGCTCCGCGCTTCGAGACTTCAGCCGCGGCGGGATTCCAGATAACGCTTTAGGCCCTCTTTCCAATGAGGCATGCGATCCAGATTCTGCTCCTGCAGACGGGAGTTTTCCAGCACCGAGTATTTCGGTCTTTGTACCTTGACGGCGAATTCTCCCGGGGCGGCCCGGTTCAGGCGGACATTGCTTCCCGCCAGAGAAAAAATCTCCCGGGCGAAGTCATACCAGCTGCATTCGCCTCCGGCGGTTACATGATACAACCCGAATTCCGCGTCGGAACCGATCATGGATACAATCTGATCGGCGATGTCCCGGGTATACGTGGGAGAAAGAAATTCATCATCCACCACCCGAACCTCTTCCCGCTCGGAAGCCAGGCGTAACATGGTTTCCACGAAATTCCCGCCCTTGGCCCGACAGGGAGTATGGCCGAAGATCCCGGATACCCGGAGAATACAATGACGCGGCCAGAGAGATGAAATATAGTGTTCTCCGGCCAGCTTGGTGTTGGCATAGACGTTCAGCGGTGCCGGGCAATCGGATTCCTGGTAAGGCTCACCTTTACGGCCGTCAAAAACATAATCGGTACTGATATGGTATAAAACGGCTCCGGCTTCCCGGCAAGCCTCAGCCAGCGCGGCGGAACCCATGGCGTTGATCCGGTAGGCCTGCAGGGGATCGGCTTCACATTTCTCCACGTGATGCATGGCAGCGGTGTTGATCACAAGATCAGGAGCGGTTTTTTCAACAGCCCGGTGTATGCTCTTCGCGTCCGCCATCTCAACCTGATCGTGGTTGAGTGGGGTCACCTGGTGCCCCGACGAACCCAACACCGAGTAAATATCACTGCCCAACTGACCGTTGGCGCCGATGATGGCGATTTTCATGCCTTCTCCCCGCCGAGATCTACCTGACCCTGGTCGGCAAGACGCTTGAAAACCTGAATATTGTAGTAATTGGGATTATCAAAATCCTTGAACCGGTCCATGTTTTCCACAAGGTCCTCGATGATCGACTCAACGTTGTGCTGCGGATGGAAACTAAGGACTTTCTTGGCCTTATCAATACTGACCTTGTAATTGCGATAGTCCTGGATATGCTTGATGTTCAGCTTGATGTCCCGTTTCAGGTATTTCTTGACCCCGCTCTTAACCAGATCGCCGATCTCGCCGACCGTATAGTTCCCGGAAGCCACGTTGAACACACCGGAAATCCCGGGGTTGGCTTCGATGGCTCGGGTATAAGCCATGGCGGCGTCCCGGATGGCCAGAACCGGCCGCCAGATGGCCGGATTGTTGACCGTAATCTCCCCGGTCATGACCGCGGTTTTGAACATGGTATTCACAACCAGGTCAAGACGCATGCGGGGGCTGTATCCGCTGACCGTCCCCTGCCGCAATGCGATTACGGAAAAATCCTCATCCTGCATCTGCATGACCGCCTGTTCTCCCTGCAACTTCGAGATTCCATAGGGATAACCGCAAACCGCCGGGGATTCCTCGTCATACAATTCATTTACCGTATAGCCGTATACCGAGCATGAACTTGCGTAGATGAAACGCTTGACACCGGCCTTTTTGGAAATATATCCCAGGTACGCCGGTGCGGATGCATTGTAAATAAAGTTCTGTGCCGGAGAAAACTCCGCCATGGGATCATTCGACAATCCCGCCAGGAAGATTACGATATCGTATGCTGCCAGGTCTTTCTCCGACAGATTGAAAATGTTCTTGTTGATCAATTCAACCTTATCGGGAAGGTTGTTTCCAAACCAGAACAGGTCGTTGACATCTACATTGTACCCCCGGGCAAGCAAGTGGGGGATCATAACGGAGCCGATGTATCCGGCTCCTCCGGCAACCAGGATTTTCATGGGTTCACTCCTATTTGTTTTCCGGATACACAAAATTATCCGATTCCGGCGACTGCAGCCATTGCTCCAGGGTCCTCGCCTTGCAGTCCTTATCCGAAAGAATGGGCTCTTTTACGGGCCATTCCACGCCAATAGCCGGATCATTCCACAATATTCCCGATTCTCCCTTGGAATTGTACATGCCGGTACACTTATACTGGATATCAGCGCTTTCAGACAGGACGCAGAACCCCCGGGCGAAACCCGCCGGAGCCCAGACCTGGCGGCGGTTTTCCTCGGAAGCCTCGACACCGACCCACTGCCCGAGAGTGGGAGAGCCCCTGCGGATATCCACGGCAACCAGGAACGCCGTGCCCCGGGTCACCCGCATGAGCTTACCCATGGGAGGATCCCACTGAAAATGCAAGCCCCGGACCACGCCCCGGGCGGATCGGGAATGATTGTCCTGCACAAAATCGAGGTCCAGACCGATTTCCCTTAACTGGTCACGTCGCCAGGTTTCCATGAAAAAACCGCGATCATCCTTGAAGATTTCCGGAACCAGGACAAAGACATCATTCAGGTATTGCGCTTCCACTTGGATCTGCATGCCGGCGCCTCCAATACGGGCGGCGATTCAATGCCGCCGGGCAAGGTCTTAGTGTAACCAATTCCCGGGGATTGTCAAGCCGGACACAGGTTCCCGGAAAGGCCGTATTCAGGCTTCCGGCATGATGATCCAGAGGATCAGGTATACAAGAATTCCCGGGAAGGCCACGGACATAACGGAGACCACCACGTAAAGCAGGCGAACCACCGTAGGGTCCATATTAAAGTATTCAGCCAGGCCTCCACATACTCCGGCGATCATGCGATTCTTTCTGGATCGGGATAATTTTTTATTCATGATTCCTCCGCGGAAAGGGCTAAGAACCCAGGCAAGTGCCTCGGTATTCACAAAACCCGCAGCGGAAGCCTTCATTCCGGGAGAAGAGCTCCTCCCGGATCCCATCGGCGACATGGCCGATCACTCGAAACAGGTATTCCCTGTCAGAAGCATCGGCGGCTACATCCAGAAACTGGCTGCGGGCCTGGGTACCCTTCCGGGAATAAACAACGCAAAAACGCTGGCGCGGGTTCGCTCCACCGAGGCTTTTTTCGAACAGGTAATGGTAGATCACCATCTGCAGTCGGGAGTGCCTGACCCGGCTGCGGGACCATCGCGCCGTCGCGGTCTTGAAGTCGGTTATCGACAAGTCCTCTTCCACCAGATCAAGAACCCCGCGCAATTCCACCGGATATCCCTCCAGAGGCACCGCCAGCTCTTTCTCCACCATCAGGGGCTTGAATCCGGGCGCCAGTTCCGCCATGAAATGCCGTAGCATGGCATGACCGCGCCGACGCGCCTGGTCCTGAGGGTCATCCCACTGGATCTCCTTTCCTTCCCGACACCGTTTGAACTCTTGCGCGAAGAAATCGGTTACCGCGGTTACGTCCGGACGATGGCCTTTCAGGGTTTCCCGAAAAAACCATTCAAGGGCAGCGTGAAAGACCGTTCCCAGAAACAATTTGTCGTTCAAAGGAACCTGAACTTCCTCGATGTAGGTATAGAAATACTTTCGTGGGCAAATCAGATAGGTGCGGATCTGGCTGTAAGAAAGGTGGCCGCGGGGAAAACCCACTGCAATCAGCTATTTGCCGAGGCGCGGTTCAGCAGCTGACTGAGTCTGGATTTGTACCTTGATCCGGTGTTGGCGTGAATCGTTCCTTTGCGCACGATGCGGTCGATAACTGAAATCACTCTGGGATAAAGATTGCGGGCTGCATCCATGTCACCGGCATCAACGGTCTTACGGAACAGCTTTATCTGGGATCTCATACGGGAACGGTTCATCTTGTTGATCATGCGCTTGCGCATGTCACGACGATGCTTTTTAATGGCAGACTTATGGTTGGCCATGAACAATCCTCCAAATCAAGACGAAATATACCCTAATCCCGTCTCCTTGTCAATGCCGGGACATAAATCTATCCCTTCAAAACAAGCAGGGGCCGAAGGCGGGCGACCGGCGCCGCCAGGCCGGCGGCGGCCGTTATATCCACCGTTTCATTTACATCCTTGTATGCTTCCGGAGCCTCTTCCATCAGACCCCGCAACGAATGGGAAAATACGTGAACCCCCCGATCATGAAGCTCCCGGAGGACATCCCGCCCCTTCATGTTTCGCCGCGATTGATTTCGACTGAGCCGCCGGCCGGCACCGTGGGCCGCGGAAGCGAAACTGCGCGCTTCCGTACTCCTCACGCCCCGCATGATATAGGAAGCGGTCCCCATACTGCCCGGGACAAGTACCGGTTGACCCACGGCGCGATACCGGGCCGGCAGGTCCGCGTGTCCCGGAGGAAAAGCCCGGGTGGCACCCTTGCGGTGCACCAGAAGCCTGGCTGGAGATCCATCGACCAGGTGCTCCTCAAACTTGGCGATATTGTGCGCCTGGTCATACAGCAGGTGGATTCCCAGGTGATCCCTGCCGGCTCCCAGACTCTCTTCCAGCAAACGGATCACCGCCTCCATGAGGATCTGCCTGTTGGCCCAGGCGAAATTGCTTGCCGCATGCAACAAGGACAAGTACCATTGGCCCTCTCTGGAATCAATGGAAGCATACACCAATTGGGGGTCCGGAACCTGAATTCGCTTCAGGAAACGGCGACGAAAACGGTCAATCGCATCCGTGGCGACCTGATGGCCGAATCCCCGGGAACCGGTATGGATCATCAGGGTTACCCGCCCGGGTTCCAGTCCAAACACCCGGGCGGCGGCGTTATCCATCACCTCGTCCACAACCTGGATCTCAATAAAGTGATTGCCTGCGCCCAGAGAACCCAGCTGCCCCATGCCCCGGCCGAGAGCCCTGTCGCTGACCGGAAGAGAATCCGGAACCGGCAACATGCCCGCGGATTCCATATAGTCCAGGTCCGCTTCCCGGCCGCCGAACAATTCAACCGCACCGCGGGCCCCCCGGCGCAGAATCGTTTCAAAATCCCGTTTCCCCGGAGACACCAGGCCCCGGCGGGAAAGTCCGGTCGGAATACGGCCCAGCAACCCGTTGCCGATCTGGTTGATCCGGGATTTTATGTCCTCCAGCCGCAGCCCGGTCACCAGAGCGCGAACCCCGCAATTAATGTCATAGCCGACACCCCCGGGCAGGACAATTCCCCCGACAGCATCAAAAGCCGCTACGCCGCCGATACAAAAGCCATATCCATAATGGATATCCGGCATGGCCAGCGATCGATACCGGATCCCCGGTAAACAGGCCACGTTGAACACCTGATCAATGGAACCATCGTCCACGGCCTGGCGTAAAACCGCCGCGGAAGCGAACACCTCGGCATCCACCCGCATACCCCGGCGCCGGTCGCGGCGACGAAACCACCGCCCGTTGCCGATCTCGGTAAACCCGCGGATTTGAACTCTATCTGCGACCATTCGACTACAGATCCACCACCACCCGGGCGTTCCAACCCCGAAGGGTGCGCTTCACCCGAAGATGGTGATATGTAATGGATTTCACAACCACGATGGGCATTCGAGCGGGTTTCCGGGCGATCCATTCGCCCTGAATTAGATTTTTGTGTACCCGGAACGTCTTCAGTTCCATGACCTCAAGATCCCGGATCTCCTGGAGACAAAGAACCTCCGTTAACAGGTTGACCATAAGGGATTCCCGATCGTGTCCACGGACCCGGCAAGGCAGACACAGCCTCTCTCCCTCCCGTGCAAGCGAAATGTCTCCAAAAATCAGTTTGTTCAACGCCTTGACTGCATTTGTGAAGAGATCCGCGGGACTCCCTCCCCAAAGGATCATCCCGGTATCCGCTGTGGTCTCGAAAAACTCGAATTTCTTCACCGGAAAATTGTACTTCCCGACCGTCATGGTTTCAACCACCCCTTTCTTGACTCTCTTTGCATGACTCTGATACTATCAATAAATCCGCCCCATTCCCCTGATCGCAAGACTTCCGGCGGAACCCGAAACATTTGTAAGGGGCAATCAACAAGGAGGCCGCACATGGAATCGGAAATAAAGATCCGCGATATCCTGGAATTCGCCATCGCCATCGAGACCAACGGATATAAATTCTACACGGAAACCGCCAAGAAGTTCTCCGGATTGAAAGCCGTACAATTGTTCCACCACCTGGCGGAAGAAGAACTGAAACACGAACATTACTTCCGCAGCCTCATGCTGCAACCTCCCGAATTCAAAGCGACCCCGACGTTAAAAGAAGCCTATCATATTTTTCGTCGGGATTTCCTCAGTTCCTTCGCTTTCGCCAATCGCGCATCCTTCGACCAGACAATCGAATCCGTGGAATCACTCCAGGACGCGATTCAACACGCCGTTCAATTCGAAAAAGACACGGTTGTGCTCTATTCCAGCATCCGCAAACATATCGATCCCGAGCACCACGACACAATGAACAGGATTATTGATGAGGAATTGGGTCACATCGGACGGCTGCTGGCTCTGCGGGAGACAATGGACTTCGTCCCCGATACCGAGCAATATCGCTGAGTACCAATGAGCGATTCATTGTCCCCGGTACTTGAACTCCGGAATCTCGTCAAAGATTTCGACACCAAGCGGGCCGTGGACGACGTTTCCTTTGATCACCATCGGGGCCAGATCCTTGGCCTGCTTGGCCCCAACGGAGCGGGCAAAACCACCACCATTCGTATGATCATGAATATCATCGCTCCCGACTCCGGTGAGATTCGGGTTCTGGGCCAGGCTTTCGCGGAGCCGCTGAAAGACCGGATCGGATATCTTCCTGAAGAACGAGGTCTCTATCGCAAGCTGACGGTAACCGAAATTCTCGATTTTTTTGGACGTCTGAAAGGAATGAAGCGGCGAGAAATTTCGGGGAAGGGATACCAGCTGTTAAAGCAATTCGACCTATACCGCTACCGGGACCGAAAGCTGGAAGAGCTTTCCCGGGGAATGAGCCAGAAACTCCAATTCATCATTGCCATTCTGCATGAACCGGATCTTTTGATTCTGGACGAACCCTTTTCCGGCCTGGATCCCGTAAACATCGAAAAGGTCAAAAACACAATCCTGGACTTGAAGCGGAAGGGAGTATCCATAATCTTCTCGACCCATCTGATGGCTTACGCCGAAAAAATCGTCGATTCCGTCGTAATGATCCACCATGGGAAAAAAGTCCTGGACGGTCCCTTGTCCAGGATCCGTTCGGAACATGGCCGGCGACTGGCCCGAATCGTTTACGAAGGTAACGCGGAGTTCGTGGCTGACCTGGAATATGTGGAACAGGTGTCGGATTACGGTCGGGAAATGGAGATCGAATTGTCGGGAGAAAAGCACCGGCGCCACCTGCTGCGAGAACTGGTGACCCATCTGGATATCCACCATTTCGAAATGTCAGACCCCTCTCTGCACAATATATTTCTGCGCCAGGTGGAAACCCCGCCCGAAGAAAAAAACCCTTCGGAGGGGACGGCATGAAGATCCTTCCCATCATTTCCCGGGAATACCGGATGATCGTAAAAAAGAAATCATTCCTGATCTCAACCCTGCTCACTCCGGCCCTGATGGCGGGATTCATTTTTCTCCCCATGCTTTTCTCCCGTATGGCCCGGGCGGAAAAAACCATCTGCGTCGTGGATTATTCGGGGACGATCGCCGCGCCGCTGATCACCGACAGCCGGGTCAATGCCCCGGAACTTAACCTGATCGATCTCCCCCCCAGGGAAGTCGGCGCTGAATTCAGCATGGATACATACCGGGAATCCCTTCTCAATAAAGAAGTAGACGGCATTCTACATATTCCCGGCGGGGTTCGCGCTCTCCGCAAAGCATCCTATTACGCCCGCAACATCTCGGATTTCGAAACCAACCGTTACCTCCAAGAGACGGTGCGCGCAATCATCACCCGCATGGTGCTTGAGGAGCAAAAGATAGACCCGGAAGTTGTCCGGGACGCCACCCGGAACATTGAATTGGAAACCTTCAAGGTTAAACAGGAAGGGATTTCCCGCTCCAGCTCCGGCCTGGACTACGCCATGTCGATCTTCATGCTGACGATCCTTTTCACCATCATCATGGGATACGGACAATTGATCATGCGGGGAGTGCTGGAAGAAAAGAACAGCCGGGTTGTGGAAATACTGATTTCTTCAACCCGGGCCGTAACCGTGTTTACCGGCAAGATTATCGGTATCGGCCTGGCGGGTTTGACCCAGGTCGCGTTGTGGATCCTGATCGGAGCCGGGTTTATTCTTCAATCATCCATACCGGTCAGCCGGGGCGTTCGCTCTTTCCTGACACCGACACTGGCATTATGGTTCGTCGTGTTTTTCCTGGTCGGCTACTTTATGTACGCCATCCTGTTTTCCATAGTAGGCGCTTCGGTCAACACCGACCAGGAAGCCCAGCAATTCGCGGCTCCCATATCCTACCTGCTGATCATCCCGTTTATCCTGGGTATAATGGTTACCCAAAGCCCGGATTCGCTTCCAGTGGTCATCGCCTCTTTCATTCCACTTTTCACACCCACGCTTATGTTTATGCGGATAAGCGTTTCCATGCCCCCTGCGGGCCAGGTTTGGATTGCCCTGTTTCTTTCAATGGCCACCATATGGTTGTTGGCATGGCTGGGGGCGAAAATATTCCGGACCGGACTGCTGATGTACGGAAAAAAACCGTCGCTACGGGAAATCACACGCTGGGCCAGATACCGCTGATTACCGCAGCGCGGCCCGGTGCAGAACCTCGTTGATCACATCCTCTTCCGCGGAGCGGCCCGGGAACACATCGGACCACATGGCTTTATCTTCCATGCATAAGTACAACGGAACCTGCGCAGACAACCGGCGCCGAATCCATTTGGATACAACCTGAAACATGCGGCGACGCAGGGGACGGAAATATCTGTATTTGCCATCATATCCCCTGACCAGCTCTCCGGAAAATAAGCGGGATCCCTGCTTGGAGAGAATGATTTCCCGCATGGAAGAGGGAAAACGCAGTGTTCCCAGGCTCCACCATGCCAGCCGGTCTGCCGGAATGCTGCCGGTCACCTGATCAACCAGGTCCGGATACAAATCTTCCCAGCCGGGCACGGCAATCATGGGATCGAAATGAATGCCCACCCTGTAGCCTTTCTCCGCCACGGCCGACATGGCCTCCAGGCGGTCGGAAAGTCCCGGAGCGCCAAGCTCTTCTCCCCGGCATATGGAATCCGGATTCAGAGACCAGCTGACGACCACGTTCGGCAGCGGCCGCTCCACGCCAATCAGATGGCTCACCTCGGTGGATTTTGTTTTGAATTCGAACACCATTTTGGGAAAATCGGCGAAGAGTTCAAGAATCCGAAGAGAAAGGTCCGTACCGGGATCAAGAGCCAGCGAATCCGCCAGTTCACCGGTCCCCAACCGCAGATGGGGATGTGATCGGAAAGATTCCAATTCCCTGCGCAGGTCCCCGATATTTGTGAACATCACCGGCTCGGGATTCTGGAGATAGGCCTGAAGAATGCAGTAGTTACAGGAAAAGGGGCAGCCTTGTTGCAGGTCGATGTTGTGATAACCGCAGGACACCGTACCGGGAGAGCAGGGGCAATGACGGATGAAAGGACCATTCTGTCGGGCCAATTGGATCATCCATGCATACTAAACGGTTTCGACTATCCACGCAAACATTTTTCCGGTCGGGCCGGCCCGGGAACACCATGAATCCGGCAGTCCAGAAGCACTTCCAGCAACTGCGGCCGGGACATGGGCGGAACGGCAAAGCGAAAAAGATGGGAATGCAACGGGCTGTCCCCCGCACCGAAACCAGGAACCTCATCTTCGGCGAACCGGGACAACGCCCGGGCCAGCAGCACTTCGGAGAAACCGGGATGCCGTATGGGCCAGGCTTTTTCAAGTCGCATGCCCCGATGAAGAACATAATCGATATGCCAGTGAAAACGTTTCCTCCGGCGATGGTGACGGCCAATCCGCGCGGACAGACCCCTACGGGCGGAGCCCACATAGAGATAGTGGCCCTCCGGGAAAAATATCCGCCCGAGAGCACCAACCTGCACGGAAAAAGCCTTGGCTGCGTGCATTTCCAGCACGTAGCCTCCGGAGTCCGTGCATTCCCCTGGATCCGAAAGAACCGGGATGCTTTTCACATTAGCCAGGTCAATCATTCCGGGAGACCGGAGAGTAACCCGCACGGCATGGACTTCAACTCCGGAAAGATCCCGGACCGCACGGCAGTATTCCGGATCGGTATGCGCATTTGGGCGCCACCTCCGGGCTCCGGGGTGCGGACAGACCATCAGGACCATGGCCCGCCCGCCCTCGGCTGCCAACCTTTCCAGGTCACGCAAATGACGGCGAGCCCGTTCCGAAGGTGCGTCGGGAAACATGGCCGTGCCCCGGTGTACCAGGGTGCAGGACTTCACTTCCAGAAACAGGGGAGGATCGCCTTTCCTTCGCAAGAGGAAATCCAGTCTTGACCGTTCAGCAGGCACTTCCTTGCGCGCGATGGACCATCCGTGCAGTCCAGGTATCCGCCCCCGGGAGATCAACTCCGCGGCAACGGCGTTCACCGCGATCGCATCCAGAAGTACCCAGCCGCTCCCGGATAGAACCGCGGTCACCCGCCATGGGATCCGGTTTCGGGGTGTGGGAATCAGGGCGAAAAAGCTTCCGGGAAATCGGAACTCTTCCAGGCGCCCGGGATTCGGAATATGCGCAGGAACGATACTTCCCCCGGGGATCCGAAACTCCATGACGAAGCGATTGCGGCGCCGGACATACCGTCCGGGAAGCCATTCTCCGTGAAGTGCGAAATCCACCGCTCCATTCTACCCCCCCAGGTCCCCCGCAGGCAAGCTGGAAAAGGCTTTTCGTTGACACTACGAGCCAAAACAGATACCATGAGCAGATGAAAATCCTGCGAGGAACGGCTGTCGCACTGCTTACCGCCGGCCTGTTGTTTATGTTTTTCCGAGGAATTGAGATCACCCGGGTTTGGGGGCACATTCGCAATGTACATCCAGGATACCTGATTCTTTTCGCCGTGGGCCTTCTGGTGCAGCAATGGCTGCGAGGATACCGCTGGGCGATCCTGCTGCGCCCACGCAAGGCGACCATCCGCACGCTTACCCTGATGAATTTCACCCTGATCGGTTTTCTGATCAACTCCCTGCTGCCGGGCAGACTGGGGGAACCCGCCCGGGGCATTCTGGTGGCCCGCAAAGAACAATTCAACGCCGCCCACGGATTGGCTTCGGTGGTTTTGGAACGCCTGATTGACGCCATCGTGGTGGTCAGCCTCTTCCTGTTGACCCTGATCTTTCTCCCGGAAAACCTAACCGGCCCCCTGGAATCGATGCGCATTACCGCGGCCATCGCCCTGCCGCTGTTCCTGGCGGCAATAATCGTTTTTTATCTCATCAACCGACCGGGAGGCTCCGCCTGGATCTCCCGGCAGATCCTCCGCCTGGTCAAGCTGGTTCCCTCCCGGCACCGGGAACGCATTTCCGGCGCCCTTCTGCATTTCGTCGAAGGATTGCGTGTAAATCTTGGTACCCTTGAGTTTATCAAGCTTATTCTTTCTTCATTCTCTATCTGGCTGGTCGTCGTACCCACGTATTGGCTATTGTTCCGCCCCCTGGGAATAGAGGCCAGCCTGCTCGAAGCCTTGCTATATTATTGTATCCTGGCCATGGCGGCTTCCATTCCCACCCCGGGAATGGCCGGCAGCCTGGATGCGGGATCCAGGATGGCACTGGTCAGCATCCTGGGCGCGGACCCGAATCGGGCCGTGGCGTACACGCTGGTGATGCACGTGCTGCTTATTCTTGTTCTGGTGACCGCCGGCTTTTTCGCCCTGACGGCGGAGGGGGTCAAGCTGAAGGGAATTCGTCATATCCGGGAGGAAACATGAAATGCACCAAATGCGGCAACATGGAAGACCGGGTAATCGAAACCCGGGAAAGCCGTGACGGATGCTATATCCGCCGACGGCGGGAATGCCTCAAATGCGGATTTCGTTTCACCACCTATGAGAAAGAAGAAAACATACCCGTATTGGTGGTCAAGAAGGACGGCCGCCGCGAATCCTTCAATATGGACAAAATCCGAAAGGGTCTGTATCGAGCCGTTGAAAAGAGGCCCCTGTCCGCCAAACAGGTCGAGCAGCTGGCCAGTCAACTGGAAGACCGGGTGACCAATTCCGAAAAGGAAGTCTCTACCAAGGAAATCGGCGAACAGATTATGTCCCGCCTGAAAAACCTGGACAAAGTGGCCTATGTGCGTTTCGCTTCGGTCTATCTGGACTTTAAAAGTCTGGAAGAGTTCCTTTCGGAACTCCATAATCTTTTACAAAAGGAGGAATAAATGGCAAAGAAAACCCTGATCTCCCAGGGCCTGCAGTCCCGGGAGAAATTTTCCTCCGGTTTCAGCACTCACGTTGACTGGGAACCCCGCACCAATATTGTCGCCTGCCAGAGTATGTTGATTGTCGAGATGGAACTCCCGGGGGTAGTCATTGACGACATCTCCATTCTGTTGGAAAACGACCGGGAACTGATTATCAAGGGCACCAAGCCCAAACCGATCATTAACGAACCGGGGGTTGCATACTACCTTTTTGAACGAGAATTCGGGCAGTTCTACAAGAGAATCGACATCGATTTTCCCCTGGATTCCGAGAGGATCGAATCGGAAATGAAAAATGGTGTTCTCTCGGTGCGCGTTCCCCGGAAGCCGCGCAAAAAAGTCACCATTTCCGTGGAATGAAGAGGTGAACCATGGCTGAAGAGAAACCTGTAGTCCCCGACACTTCCGAAGCGGATCTCGATACGGAAGAACAGTCGGAAAACCTTCGTATTCCTGAAGAATTGCCGGTATTGATCCTGCGTGATGTAGTGGTATTCCCATATATGATCGTTCCCCTTTACGTGGGCCGGCCCAAATCCAAGCGGGCGGTCGATCAATCCCTCAACTCCGACCGGATGATCCTGTTGCTGACTCAGAAGCAGGCGGAGGTTGAAGATCCCACTCCGGATGAGATGTATCTCACGGGTACGGTTGCCCTGATCGTGCGCATGCTGAAACTCCCGGACACCCGCATGCGGGTGCTGGTTCAGGGAATCGCCCGGGTACGGGTAAAAACCCTGCGAGATGATGGCAAGATACGAATCGCCGAAATATCGGTGCTGGAAGATGTGGAACCTGAGCCGCCATCGATCCGGGACCAGGCCCTGATCCGGGATGTTCGGGAGAAATTCGAGCAAACCACCAAACTTGGGAAACAGATCCCCAATGAAATCCTCGTGGTGACTGAGAATATCGAAGAGCCCGGAAAACTTGCGGATATCATCGCTTCCAATCTCAGTCTCAAGATCCCACAATCTCAGAAAGTTTTGGACGAGACAAACAGCATGGTACGCCTGCAGACCGTCCATGAATACCTCAGCTATGAACTGGAAATGCTCAGCATTCAAAACCAGATCAACCTGAAAGCCCAGGGTGAAATGGACAAGAATCAGCGGGAATATTTCCTCCGCCAGCAACTCAAAGCCATCCAGAAGGAATTGGGCGAAGAGGGCGATAACGCCGAGGAGATCCGGGTATACTTGCAACGCATGGAGGAGGCGGGGCTGCCGGAAAACGCCCGGATGGAAGTGGAAAAAAATATCGACCGCCTGCAGAAAATGCATCCTGAATCCGCGGAAAGCACCGTGGTTCGCAACTATCTGGACTGGATGCTTGACCTGCCCTGGAACCAATCCACCCGAGATACCCTGAACTTGAAAAAGGCGGCCCGGATTCTCAACCAGGACCATTACGGTCTCGAAAAAGTCAAGCAACGGATCCTGGAGTACCTCAGTGTCCGCAAGTTGACTTCCAGATCGCATGGTCCCATCTTGTGTTTCGTGGGCCCCCCGGGAGTTGGCAAAACCTCCCTGGGCCGGTCAATCGCCCGGGCTTTAAACAAGAAATTCGTGCGGATTTCCCTGGGAGGCGTCCGCGACGAAGCAGAGATCCGGGGGCACCGCCGCACCTATGTCGGCGCATTACCGGGAAAGATCATTCAGGAGCTGCGCCGCGTGGAAGCCAACAACCCGGTATTCATGATGGATGAAGTGGACAAGATCGGCGCGGACTTCCGCGGAGATCCTTCATCGGCCTTACTCGAAGTTCTCGACCCGGAACAGAACAACGCGTTCCAGGACCATTACCTGGGGGTGACCTTCGACCTATCCAAAGTGATGTTCATCACCACCGCCAATATGCTCGAACCCATTCAACCGGCCTTCCTCGATCGCATGGAGGTTATCCACCTGCATGGATACACGGAGGAAGAAAAGCTTGAGATCGCCCGCCGCCACCTTATTCCCCGCCAGGTAAAGGAAAACGGATTGAACGGGGAGCTGATCCGCTTTACTCCCGGAGCCGTGAGCGGGCTTATCCGGTATTACACCCGGGAAGCCGGGGTGCGCAACCTGGAAAGGGAGATCGGCGGCATCTGCCGCAAAGTGGCTTACGCGGTCTCCCTGAAAACCCGCAAGCAATACAAGATAACCGCCAGCAACCTGGAAAAATACGCCGGACCGCCGAAGCTTTTCAAGGACCAGCTGCTGGAAGAAGATTCAACCGGAGTCGCCACCGGCATGGCATGGACGCCGTATGGGGGAGACCTTTTGTTCATCGAAGTCAAGTTAATTCCCGGAAAGGGCAAGCTGATCCTTACCGGCTCCCTGGGGGATGTAATGAAGGAATCCGCCGCGGCTGCTCTCAGTTTCCTGAAGGCCAATGCCAAGGCCCTTGGACTTAACCCGGACGAATTTGAAAAGAAAGACATCCACATTCACGTGCCGGAGGGAGGAATTCCCAAAGACGGTCCGTCCGCGGGGATCGCCTTGACCACCGCCCTGTGTTCAGCGTATCTGGACATCCCGGTGCGGCGGAATGTGTCCATGACAGGCGAGATTACCCTGAGAGGGAAGGTTCTTCCGGTTGGCGGGATCAAGGAAAAGGTTTTGGCGGCCCGCAGGGCCGGTATCCAGCAAATATTGCTTCCTGAAAAAAATCGCAAGGACTTGTCGGAGATGAAACCCGCTGAGCTCAAGGGGATTCAGTTCCACTTCATTCGCCGCATTGAAGACGCGGTTAACCTTGCCATGATCCGCAAAGCCTTCTAATGGACGAAGAAGAGCTTGTCCGCTATCTGCACAGGAACTTTCCCTATCCCGGCGGGAAGGGTATCGGGGATGACGCATCCGTCAGGCCCTATGCCCACGAACCCGGGGGACGCAGAATCGTGGCCAAAGACATCTTCATTGAAGGCACCCACTTCTCACTGAAATATTTTTCACTTTCCCAGGCAGCTGAAAAAGCGGTCGGCGCAAACGTCAGCGATATGGCCGCCATGGGCGGGATCGGAGAAGAGATATACCTGGGGCTTGGTTTTCCCCGAGAAAGCAATGCTTCCCAATTGAGGGAAGTGTTCCAGGGCGTTCGCTCCGCCTGCAGGCGATGGAAACTCCGGCTGGGAGGCGGAGACATATCCAAGGCTCCCTGCTGGATGATATCGGTCACCATATGCGGTCATGCCGTCCGACCGGTA
>Ga0272442_10003180_pt1 | contig 23191 bp, 16 predicted proteins | sample SSMForm2O_FD_200262 | JGI IMG/M metagenome (GOLD analysis project Ga0272442, IMG submission 200262) | Marine sediment archaeal communities from Little Sippewissett salt marsh, Falmouth, MA, United States - SSM-Form-2O | ecosystem: Environmental > Aquatic > Marine > Wetlands > Sediment ...
AAAAGTCAAACAGTTTTGCGAAAAAATCATGCACTTTTAATCAAGAAATTCGCCCAAATCAGAAGAAATCAGAAGTTTTTAGAATAATTTTTAAAAATTTCCACCTCCAAAAATAAGAACTTACGTTCATTTCCCCCACCCAAAAATAACAACTTACAACTATTACTGGTATCCCTCGCCTAAATTGAAAAAATCAGGCAATTTACTCGGCATCCCTTACCCATTTTCGCATTTTTACCCTTACTATTTTTCCCAATCTTGTTATAGTCCGATATGTATGTAAATGCTTGTGCCAACCTTGTTTTATCTTGACTAAACCATGGATTACGATACAATAAAATGGTGGGTGGGCAGCTTGAATTGAGCTAATTTTTCACACCAAACTGGGGGAAGGAATTAGTAAAACAATCATACCGGATTTGAATTTAATGTAACCCAACCTCTTTGTTACAGAGTAATTATAAACAGGAGCCCGCCTTTACCTTTGGCTAGAAAACGCAAAAAACTCGGCGACATACTTCTCGACTGGGGTGTAATTAGCCGCAAGGACCTGGATAAGGCCGTTGAGGTTGCCACCGCTTCGCACCGTCGCCTGGGCGACACCCTGATCGATATGAGCTTGGCAGACGAGGATCAGGTCACCAAGGCCATGGCCCAGCAGTTCGATCTGGAGTATGTCGATCTCGACCATCACGTCGTGGACCAAGCCGCCTTAGAGTTTGTGCCGGAAGAACTTATACGCCGTCACATGATTCTGCCCATCGGCAGGGAAAACGGCCGCTTAAAAATAATTATTCACGATCCCCTGGATCTGGACACGATGGACCTGCTACGCTTCCGCCTCAACACCGAGCTCGAATGCGCCCTGGCCCCCAAAAGCAAAATCAAACGATATATCGACACCTTCATGGACAGCTACAGCACTTCCATAGACGACACCATGGACGAAATCCACAGTTCCATCGACGCATCGGTGGACGCCTCCATCGATATTGACGCCCTCAAGGACCAGGCCGACAAATTAGACGATGAATCCGCTCCGATTATCAAACTTATCAACAAAATTATCGACGAAGCATGCAAACTGCGAGCTTCGGATATTCACATTGAGCCTATGAGCGATCGAGTCCGCGTGCGCTATCGTATCGACGGGGTTTGCGTAGAGCGGGACAATATCCCCAAACAACTTCAACCAGTTGTTATGACAAGATTTAAGATTATGTCGGGCATGGATATCGCCGAGCGCCGCCTCCCCCAAGACGGCCGTATCAAAAAGAGGGTGGCCGGTCAGGATATCGATTTTCGTGTCAGTGCCCTACCCGGTTATCACGGCGAAAGCGTTGTTTTGCGTATCTTGCGGCCCGACTCGGTCTTGGTGGGTATTCAGGCCCTGGGCTTTGGCGAGGAAGATTACCAGCGATTTATGAAAATCATAAAAAGGCCCAACGGTATCTTCCTGGTAACCGGCCCCACCGGTTCGGGTAAAACCACAACCCTGTATTCCGCCTTGCAGGTGCTCAACCGCCCGGACAAGAAAATCATTACGGCCGAAGACCCGGTCGAATATAACTTTACCGGCATGAACCAATGCCAGGTCCGCGCCGAGATCGGCCTGACCTTTTCGGCGATTCTGCGGTCTATGTTGCGGCAGGCACCGAACATCATACTGGTTGGTGAAATCCGTGATCAGGAAGTAGCCGATATCGCGATCCAGGCCGCCTTAACCGGTCACCTCGTCTTTAGTACCCTGCATACCAACGATGCCCCCAGTGCTATAACGCGTTTGGTTGATATGGGAGTAAAGCCGTTCCTGGTAGCCAGTGCCATTCAAGCCATCATGGCTCAGCGTCTGGTGCGGGTTATCTGTAAAGAATGTCGCGAAGAAGATCCCAATCCCGATCACAAACATCTGGCCCTGCTGGGTATCGACGAGAAAATGCGCTCCGGCAGGAAAATCTTCCACGGGGCCGGTTGCAAACGCTGCCAGAATACCGGTTATCGCGGTCGTATTGCTATCTTCGAAATGATGCTGATGAACTCAGAGGTCCGCGAGTTGGCGTTTAATCGGGCACCCACCAATAAAATTCGGGCAGCGGCCCTGGTTTCCGGAATGCGTTCGCTGATAGAGGATGGGAAACGAAAGATTTTTGACGGCACTACTACGCCACAGGAAGTGGCTCGACACGCCCAAATTGAGGGAACAGTTGCAGAATAACCATACCTGGACAGGTCGGTAACGGAAAACCGACCCTCAGGGCTTTTTGATAATCCTTGCGCCCGTTGATTTCAGGGGGCGAGAGTGTTTAATTGCAATACCGAATGCGTCGGACAGGACTGCGACAGCGGTATTTACCCCCGGAAAACGGGGGCTGTGTAATGAATACCTGGTAAAGCGAAGAAGGTTAAATTCTTAGACAGTTAAAATCAGTCAGAAGGATCAAAAATGTCAAGAATACACATTGATAGGGTGTTGGAGACCTGCATTAAGCAGGGTGCATCAGATATTCATTTTGTGGCCGGCCGGCCGCCGGTACTGCGTCTGCATGGGAGCCTTAGATCTCTGGAGACCAAAGTGCTGGAACCGGATGATACGGTGGCACTGATGAAGAGTATTACTCCGGATCGAAATCAGCAGGAATTGCAGGAGGAAGGTAATACCGACTTTGGGTTTGCGTTTGGCGATAAGGGTCGATTCAGAGTGGCGGTGTTCCGCCAGCGGGGCAACCTGAGTATTGTACTGCGTTTAATTCCCAATAAATTAATGACCTTTCCCGAAATCGGCCTACCCAAGATCATTGAAAGCCTGTGTCGACGACCCCAGGGTATGTTTCTGGTGACCGGACCCACCGGTAGCGGCAAGACCACGACTCTGGCGTGTATGATAAACTTTATCAATGAAACCATGGACCGTCACATCGTTACGGTGGAAGACCCCATTGAATATTATCAATACCACAAAAAATCCATAATCAATCAGCGTGAAGTGGGGATCGATGTTCCCACGTTTGCCGAGGCGCTGCGTCGTGTTTTGCGTCAGGACCCGGATGTGATTCTGGTGGGCGAGCTGCGTGACCTGGAGACCATTGAGTCGGCGGTGCGGGCGGCGGAAACAGGCCACCTGGTATTCAGTACAGTGCACACCACCGGTTGTCAGGGTACTGTTACCCGTATCATCGATGCCTTTCCGGTTAATCAGCAGGAGCAGATCAGAGTACAGCTTTCGGTAAATCTGATCGCGGTCTTGAGTCAGACGTTATGTCGTAAAATCGGGGGTAAAGGTCGCGTGGCCGGGTACGAGTTTATGGTGGTTACCCCGGCTATCTCGAACCTGATACGGGAAAACAAAACCTATCGTATCAATTCGGCCATCCAGACGGGTAAGAAATTCGACATGCAGCTGATGGATGACCACTTGTGGGAATTGTTCAAAACAAAAATGATCGATAAGGATGAAATGCTGGAGCATGCACGTGAACCACTGCAGTTAATGGAAAAGATGGAAAAAGACACCCGGCTTTCATTGACCGAGGAAGAGAGGCAGGCGCTGGCAGAGTCCAAGAGGGGCAAGTCCAAAATTGAGACAGAGTAGTAAAAGGAACCGGCCGGAAGAGAAGATGTCTCCGGAGCGACCGGAGGACGTTAAAACCGCCCCTTACCAAGAGGGAGAATTTTCTTGGTTTTGTCAAAATGGATAAAATGGCTATAAATCGAGCAGCACACGATCAAAAGGAATTTTTGGTCAATCGGGCTGTACTAACGTATAATCATAACAGGTTAGAGAAAATAACTACAAGGAACCGCACTAATGGCCACCCTACCGCCAATTGAACAATTAAAAGGGCGTCCTTTGGGCCGGGTTCTTATCAAAATGGGTAAGCTTACTCGGGAAAAGGTGCACAAGGCACTTAGTATCCAAAAACAGTCCGGCAAGGCCAACCCTATCGGGCAAATTTTGCTGGATCTGGGCTATATAACGGACAAAGATCTGAATCTGGCCCTGGCCTTCCAACTGGGGATGAGCTATGTCGATATCGCTCAGATGGACCTCGCGGATGATATTATCGGACACATCACGGCGCAAATGGCTATGACCTATCGCGTACTGCCGATCGATTACGATCAGGACAATAATACCCTCACCATCGCCATGGACACGGCCAATAATTTCCGGGCCACAGACGACCTGCGGACCCTGCTGGGTTTCAATATCAAGGCATTGATAACCGATGCGCAGGCCCTGGAACAGGCTTTGGCCCGTTATTACAGTGATAAAGCGGAAAGTATCAATGAGCTAATCGGGGAGCTCTCGGAAGATGAGTTCCTGGCCGAGTTCAAAAATCGGGGCGAAAGTATCGACCTGACCGAGCTGCGGGAGTTGGCCGATTCAAATCCGGTCAAGCGGTTATTAAACCTGGTTCTTTTGCAGGCGATCCGTGACAAGGCCTCAGATATACATTTCGAACCGTTCGAAGAAGAATTCAAGATGCGCTATCGTATCGACGGCGTACTCTACGAAATGATACCTCCGCCGACCCACATTGCCGTAGCGATCAGTTCTCGTCTGAAAGTTATGGCCAATCTGGATATCGCCGAGAGGCGTCTGCCGCAGGACGGTAGAATTCCGCTGGTGGTACAAGGTCGTTCTGTGGATTTGCGTGTCTCGGTACTGCCGACCATGTTTGGCGAAAGCGTGGTATTGCGGGTACTGGACCGGATGCAGGTACAGCTGGACCTGGACCGACTGGGGATGCTCGACGAAGAAATTATCCAGTTCCGCCAACTGATTCGTAAACCCAACGGGATCGTCATTTGCACAGGACCAACGGGTTCGGGCAAAACCACTACGCTGTACTCGGCGTTGCGGGAATTAAATTCCATCGAGAGTAAACTGATTACCACGGAAGATCCGGTGGAATATGATATCGACGGGATTATCCAGGTGCAGATGAACTCCGACATCGGTCTAACCTTTGCCCGCTGTCTGAGAAGTATTTTGCGTCAGGACCCGGATATTATTTTAGTGGGTGAGATACGTGACCTGGAAACCGCCGAGATTGCCGTGCAGGCCGCCCTGACAGGTCACCTGGTTTTCTCTACGCTGCACACCAACGACGCGCCCAGTTCAATCGCGCGTCTTTTGGATCTGGGATTGGAGCCGTTTCTGGTGACGGCAACTTTAGAGGGGATTGTCGGGCAACGGCTGGTGCGTAAAATTTGCACGAACTGTCGCACCCCTTTCAATCCAACCGAGGATGCGCTGATGGAACTGGATTTGACGCCGGAGATGGTGGCCGACAAAAAATTCTATTACGGTAAGGGCTGTGATTACTGTAATAACACCGGTTATAAAGGTCGTATGGGCCTATACGAAACAATGACTCTCGACGATGATCTGCGCCAGGCCATTAATGACAAGGCGTCCACCAACGTGCTGCGGGAAAAGGCCCTGAAGAAGGGTATGAAAACGCTGCGTGAGTCGGGAGTGAAGGCTATTTATGAAGGTTTTACCACCCTGGAAGAGGTGGTGAAAGAGACAGTGCTGGATGAACTTTGATCCGGCACTAAATCGCTAAATACGTAATACGCAATGAACAAAATAGTTTCTAATTCCGTTTTTTAACGGAGGTGTATGATGCCTACTTTTCAATACGAAGCAATGGATGCCCAGGGCAAGGAAGTAAAAGACGAGATCGAGGCCCTGAGCAGCGAAGAAGCGGTCAGTAAGATACGCAACCTGGGATTTTTCCCGACCAAGGTCAAGGAAAAGGGCGGTCGCCGTCGGGCGAAAACAAACGCAAAAGGTAAAACCGGTCCGCAACGAGCGCGGGGTACGAACGGTAAGGTCAAGGTCAAGATTCTGACGCAGTTTACCCGTCAGCTAAGTACGCTGCAGGACGCGGGACTGCCGATACTGCGGTCTTTGCGGATTCTGGAGCAGCAGCAGAAACCGGGACGTTTGAAGAACGTCGTGCGGGCGGTCGCCGACGATGTGGAAGGTGGCGCAACGCTTTCGGAAGCGATGGCCCGGTATCCCAAATGCTTCAATAAACTATATACCAACATGGTGGCGGCGGGTGAGGCCGGTGGGGTATTGGATTTGATTCTGAACCGCCTGGCCGAGTTTTTGGAAAAGGCCCAAAAACTTAAACGTAAGATCATCGGGGCGATGATCTATCCGATATGTGTTTTGGTAATCGCGCTCTCGATCGTAATGGGTATTATGATCATCGTGGTGCCTAAGTTCAAAGATATCTTCGCGGATATGGATACGGAATTGCCCTGGGTTACCCAATCACTTCTGAACCTCTCCCAATGGATATCCAAAGAATACGGTTGGTTGTATATCGTGGGGACACCGGTGGCGATTATAGGGATACTACGTATGATCCGGTTGAGCGAATCGGGCCGATATGTTCTCGATTCGGTCAACGTAAAAATACCGGCGGTTGGGGCCCTGATAAGCAAGACCAGTATTGCCCGCTTTACGCGGACGCTGGGGACGCTGGTGGCGGCGGGGGTGCCGATTCTGGAGGCGCTGAACATTACGCGGGAGACCGCGGGTAATGAAGTTTATCGGCGGGCCCTGGGTAGTGTGCATGACAGTATCCGCAAGGGTGAGACGTTTGCGGAACCGCTGCGCAAGGCACGGATATGTGACTCGCTGGTAGTAAATATGATCGACGTGGGTGAAGAAACGGGCGATCTGGACAAGATGCTGACCAAAATTGCCGACAATTATGATGACGAAGTGGATACGGTAGTGGCTTCGCTGGTGAGTTTGATGGAGCCGTTGCTGGTGGTGTTTCTGGGAGGGGTGTGCGGATTTATAGTGATCGCCCTGTTTATGCCAATGGTAAAACTGATCGAGAACCTCGCTTAAATAGCAGGCGTTAAAATCGGCACAATATAAAAGAGAAGAGCAAAGGATAGAGTGTGGAGAAAAAAGTAATGTTATTGACAGAAACAATGCGTAAATACTCAATCATAATCACCTTGGGGGTTCTATGGCTCTGGGCCGGCTGCGCTTTCAGAGCAGAGGGTGCTACCGATTTTTACCTACAAGGACAAGGTAATCCCCCCTACGCAGGCTGTCATGACAAGACCATAACGGCTCCCGGATTGACCAGCCCAGCCATTACCCGCTTGCGGATGAAGGCCGAATATCCCAGTGGTGATGAAATATACAATACCCTGATACGTTTCGAGGACCTTATCCCGCCGGCCGAAGGATTAATGGTCAGCGCAGCGAGTTTGACTCTGACTTATCAAAAAGAAGATACTGGCGTGTCTTCGGCCACGCTGGATGTTTATCCCTGCCTGAGGCATTGGGATGATCCGAGTTGGGATGAGGCCGTTCCCGGTATGGCGGTAGCCTGGACCACGCCCGGCGCCCAGGGAACGGGTACAGATCGTGGTGAATTACAAACAAGTTTTGACATGGGATATCGTAATTATCCTTTAACAACATATACGGACAATTCCGGGTTCGAGATAACGCTGCCCGTGTCACTGATCCAAAGCTGGCTGGATGATCCCTGTAATAATCATGGCCTTGTCATTGTAATGAATCCCGAGGCCGCTACCGACGTTATCTTCTCCAGCAGTGAGGATACCACCCTATCCTATAGGCCCCTGCTGAAAATTACGACAGCCGAAGCGGCAAGAGTTCCGGTTATAGTGGGACTAAGTGATCCGTGTGCGGAAAGTGCTATCATCGCTAAAAATCTGCAAGTGGGCACTAAAACGCAAGCTTACAGCATGACAGTCCCGCCTAATCATGTGATATCACAAAATCCCGACCCTTGTACGCTGGTGCCGCAAACATCCGAAGTAGATTATGTTTTATCCCTGGGACAGCCGCTTACGATTGTTCCTAAGGTTATAGGAGATCCTTGTTATGTGGCTTACCAGGATATCGAAGATGCATGCCTGGCGGTTGGCGCAGTCACGTACATGTACAATCCCGATAAGCCGGCAGATTATATCTTCGACCAGGATCCCGATCCCTGTGCCGAGGTGGTAGTAGGCTCAGCGGTGGATTTGTGGATTTCCAAAGGGGCAAAATATGTGTCCGTCCCGGATGTCTTTAATCAGTTGATTGACGATGCCAATTCCATTATCGAAGATGCGTGCCTGGCAGTCGGCACAGTGACATATCACTACAATCTAACTATACCTATAAATCACGTTATCGATCAGGACCCCAATGCCGGTACGACAGTTCATGTTTATACGCCGGTGAATCTCAGTGTGTCCCTGGGACCAAAAGATACTACCGTTCCGGCTGTGATTGGGGATCCGTGTTATGTGGCGTATCAGGAAATAGAAGACGCGTGTCTGGTGGTAGGTGTGCTCACATACGAAAATAGCACAACGGTAGATAAATACCACATAATCTTTCAGGATCCCGTAGCGGATACGCCAGTCTATGCCGACACTACGGTTGATTTAGTGATATCGTTGGGGCCGGTAATGACTTTCGTTCCGCCTGTTGTCGGTCTTCATTACTTTGATGCCTGGGATCGAATTCACAGTAAGAACCTGGATGATATTTCCACACGCAAAAACGACCAGGTAGTACCAAAAGATTATGTCATCTACCAGAGTCCCGATCCCTGTATGATAGTGCCTGAGGGCTCAGATGTGTATATAGAGATATCAGATGGGCCGCAGACAACCACTGTCCCGAAAGTCGTCGGACTATCCTTTGCCGATGCAGCATGGGAACTTTCACAATGGGGACTTGAAGTAACTTATCCCGCACATACAGAATATAAATCGACGATACCAAAATATGAAGTCTTTGCTCAGGTTCCCGATCCCTGTACAGTCGTGCCGATAGGCACTTATGTGGATTTATGGGTATCGCTGGGACCTGCAGCCACCGTTCCGAAGGTTATCGGCGATCCGTGTTATGTGGCATATCAGGATATTGCAGATGCGTGTCTGGCAGTGGGCCTGGTTACATACGAACAGAGTGAGACTGTATCCAAATACTATATCATTGATCAAGATCCCGATCCCTGTACGGAGGTTGGGGTAGGTACGGAGGTGGATTTGTGGATATCGCTGGGACCTGCGCCCAGGACTATCGTGCCGAAGTTGATCGGCGATCCGTGTTATGTGGCGTATCAGGATATCGAAGACGCCTGTCTGGCGGTGGGAATTGTGACGTATGAGTTCAATAAAGAGCAACCGTTAGATTATGTGTTCGCTCAGGTTCCCGATCCCTGCGCGGAAGTATTATACAACACTGAAGTGGATGTGTGGATATCGCTGGGGCCGCCGCCCTGGCCGGATTATAACGGTGACTACATCGTCAATATCCTCGATTTTGCCATCCTGGCGGGAGATTGGCTCTCGTGCGAGAACGTCGCCACCGACTTAACCGGAGACGGCTGCATGGGAGCAGATGATCTGGTCTTCTTTGTGGAAGATTGGCTTTCGTCTCAGCCAAGGCCCAAGCTGAGTCCGGATTATAACGGTGACAAGATAGTCAATATACTTGATTTTGCCCTTTTGGCAGGTGAATGGCTCTCCTGCGACGGGGTGACTACCGATCTGACCTGGGATACCTGTGTGGATACGGCCGATCTGGCGATCTTCCAGGAAGCATGGCTGGACCGGACCTTCTCGGCGGATATCAGCGGGGACGGCTGTGTGGATATCAATGATCTTTTATTGCTGGCCGAGCAGTGGCTGATCTGCGAGGCAGGCGGCAGCGCGGATATCTTCGACGGCGGTGACGGCGGATGCGTAAATGTGCTGGACTTCGCCGAGCTAAGCCGGCAATGGGGGTTCTGTAACAATTGACGACGAAAGCTGCCTGGAAATTCCAGGTAAAACTTAATAGAAGGAGCGCCGCCATGAAATCGCAACTAAAAGGATTTACGCTGGTAGAACTGCTGACGGTGATCGGGATAATCTCGCTCTTGGTGGGCATACTGGTACCGGCCCTGCATATAGCGCGGCTGCGCGCCCGGGAGGCATCAGATCGCGCGACGCTGAACAGTATTTCCATGGCTTTGGAGACCTTTAGAAATGACCATGGCTTTTATCCGCCTTCCCATGTAAGAAACGAAGTCATACAGGGGATTTTTACTATACCCACGACGTTAGATATAGCATGGCAACCAGGATTAAATCCTCCTGATCAGGGTGCCCACCGGTTGTTCGAAGCTCTGATGGGTCTGGACACATTAGGATTTCAGGAAAATTACTGTTACAAAACAAACGCTGGTGACGTTCCAGCATTACCCCCCGGTACACCCATCGCTTTCAATCTCAATACCAAAGTATGGGAGGGTACCAAGAGGTGGGGGCCTTATATAGGTATGGACAATGTTGAAATGGGCAGGATGTACGAAGCTAATGACGGCGGTGAGAACTTTGATGTACCTGATGCCAGCGGTATTCCGTCGTCAAATAATAATTGGGTATTTCTGGATACGATTGGCCTGAATAATCCCAAGGCAATTCTGTATTACCGGGCCCGGCCCAGCAGAAAGCAGCACTGGGATAGCGGCTGGAACTTTAATGGAAAGCAATTAAATCCGGACGACTACGATAATCTTGCGATATATAATTACAAAGATAATATGTGGATAACTCAGGATACAATATTTTCGTCGACAATTCCGTTATATCCGAGTTTCGATGAACCTGTTGAATTTTATAATTATACCTGGGATCCTATGACGGGACTGGATCCGGCAAATAATAATCAACCTAACATATTTCATCCCAGTGCGCGGCCTTATAACAAGGATTCGTTTATCCTGATCAACGCCGGGCGGGACAATCAATACGGTACCAAAGACGATATATGCAATTTCCAGATACGTAAAAATTAAGGCCATAAGGCGGTTTAAGATGGAGAGCAAGGATAGACAAGACGGATTTACACTGGTAGAGCTGCTGGTGGTGATTGGTATCATGTCGCTTTTGGCGGCGGGTATAGCCGTGGTGGGCAGCAAGGTCAGACAAGGCGCCCAGATCAAGGCGACCAAGACGACGATGAGTCTGCTATGCAGTGCGCTGTGCGAATATCAGAATGTTAAGGACATCGGCTCGGGCTTCGCGTTTCCAGTAGAACCGGAAGTTTATGACTTCTCGAATGGTAATGCTGTTCGACCATTCGGTTTGATAGAAGCATTACAAGCATATCTGCCGCAGGTTAGTACAACCACCATTCACTCAGGACAGCATAATATATTTACCTGGAAAGACGATCTGCAGCCAGATGAGCGGCGGTATGCGCTGACGACCATCGAATTTATCTATGCCGTCCTGGAGGATGTGCCTCAGTGCCGGGCAATACTGGAAAAGCTCCCCCAGGACCGGGTGGTAAATGCGGATAACGATTCAATGTCCATTTTAGATCCCTCGGGCAATATTATAGCCGCCAAGGCGCTTTTGGAGGTGAACGACGCCTGGGGCCATCCGCTTTGGTACACCGTACGCGGGGCGATCCAACCTAATCCTCAGCCTTTAGCGTCCGGAGTTGTCTTGGACAATTTCCCCATGACAGTCTCGGCCGGGCCGGACGGTCTGTTTGGGACGGAAGATGATATAACCTCCAGCGGAAAATGAAACAAACCACAGGATTACACGGATCCGCCTTCGCTTGGAAATTACGGCGAGACAAGTTTCGGGGATTTTAATAGCCTCTATAAGCAAAAACATATTAAACAATGGATAGAAGATATATGCGTTTATGGGTAAATGAGAACGATATGCTACGCATAGGCATGCCACCCGCCGTGGCGAAGATTGTTTACGCCGGGCAGCGGACGGATTGTTCCCTGGAACGGACAACTCGTTCCCTGGAACGGATGACTGGTTCCCCGGAACGGACAACTCGTTCCCTGGAACGGATGACTGGTTCCCCGGAACGGACGACCCGTTCCCTGGAACGGATGACTGGTTCCCCGGAACGGACAACTCGTTCCCTGGAACGGATGACTGGTTCCTTGGAGCGGATGATCCGCTCCCTGGAAAAACGGCGTTTTTAGACCGCCAGGGGCGGTTTTACAAATATTGCCGATTTACAGGTAAGATTATGAGGTACTAGGGCGAGTGGCCGGTTAGTTTACGCTAGCTAAGTAAAATAGGTAAAGGAGGGAGGAGGAGCAGGTCAATGCCCATTTCCGGGGCAATAAAGCAGGCCAACCAGGGGTAATTTTCAGAAAAGCAGTTGTGGGCGATTCGGCTTGGCATTCGTATAATCTATTAGGAGGCAGGAGTTAATAGAAATTTAACCCTAAAGCCGACAGAGCAGAAAACAAGATATAGATAAATATGAACAAGAAACAGCGACATATTGGTTTCACGCTGATCGAGATGCTGGTGGTGGTGGGAATTGTCGCGCTGCTGTCGGTGCTGGTGATACCCAACACGGCCAAGATGCTCGACTCGTACCGGTTCACCGCGGCCCATAATCTGATCAAGACGGCCTTGGCCCAGGCCCAGGCGCACGCAGCCAAGACCCAGAAATACGCCGGCATCAGATTCCAGTTCGACAGCGACGGCTGGCAAAAAGGTACACAATACCTGGTATTGATTGAAAATCAAAACGATTTTGTTGATTCATTTAATATTCCACACCACACGCCAGATCGCTATGTTGCCGTGCCGAATGCCAAGCCCTCGGCATTACCGACAGGTATTTGTGTGATATCCGGCCAAGTTGACATCATAGATAGCGATCCGTTGAATGACGATATAGAAAATGATTATCTAGATGACGACGTGAGCGATGATCCTCTTTTTTGTTTGAACGGAGCCAGTACTTTTTCAATCATTTTCTCTCCCTCCGGACAGTTAGTCGTTAAAGCGGTAGAGGTTCAATCTCGTCATCAAAATGACAATATTTTTGGCAGTGAAGTGGCCGCATCCACACAACCGCCGACAACACTGCTATCCTATGATAAACATTGGGATTATATTCTTATGGCTGATACGACAGATAATTCCCTCTGGTGCGATAAAGAGTCCAGTACTACTGGTTTGTATATCGTCGAAAAAAGTGTGCTGCAGGATATACCGGCGGATTCAAGGTATAGCTCCTTACTTAAGCGATATATAAGCAATGACAGCGTGGAAAGGATTTTGATCAATATATATACGGGTACGATTATCGAGAATGAATGAGTGTATGAGAAAAATGGTTGAGATAAAAAGACAACCTGATTTTTCCTTGATGGAAGGTCCTAGCGGACGGCTGAAAGCTGCCTGCGGCAATATAGTAACTGCGCGGGGGTTCTCGCTGATGGAGGTGTTGTTCGCGGTGGTGGTGCTGGCGATGGGGCTGGTGTTCGTAGCGTCGCAGTTTCCGCTGGGGATCATCAACACCGCCAAGGTAGCCGACGCCACACTCAACACCATCGACGCCCACAATACCGAAGTCATGATAAATCTGCAACTGGAAGGAACTATAACCAGGGGCGGATACCCCAGCGTTGCCATGGACTTTAGAAATGATTTCGTTCATCCGCTGGTAAAACCGAATGTTATGTGTGAACCGGACTCTTCCGGTAAGACGGTCCTTTGGCTGGACGATCCGGAGGGTTACGGAACATATTTAAAAAGTGGAGTGGATTTTCCAAGCACCGATCCTTGTTGGCCGTTCTGGTCGCAGATTACGCTGAAAGACCCGTTCAATCCGACTACAATAATTCATCCCTATCAGGATTACACCATTGACTATATCGGCGATATAGGGAACATGGTTAGTCCGCCGGTTGACAGTACGGATCGGGCGGTCAGGGAGAAAGTACCGGATATAGATCTATACTATCAACTGGAAAACGCCAAATACCAAGCTTCCAACTATTTTACTCAATGGCTGCAGATGCGCGTGGCAAAAGTTGAACCGGCAATTTTCGAGGTGGCGATGGAGCGGCCTTATAGCTGGTGTGCGTTGTATCGCTGTCTTGATCCGGCAACTAACCCGGCGGACTTCAAAATACCAAGGCAATTTGTATATTATATCTTTACCCTGCGGAACCATAACAAAAATGCACGGTACGCCATACAGGAGCAGACAGTATTCGGAACACCAACTCCGAGCACTTACGATACCGATCGGAAGTTTCCGGTGCCCTGGCGGATCGATCTGGATCCGGGTAACCCCATGCTCCCAGGATACGACAGGTTCAGACTGTTTGATCATACCCTTAGCATGCCGGTCGCTGATCAGATAGCGAATATTTTACGCAAAGGTTCTATCCTGGTGGATGCCTTACCGTCTCCGGCGTTTCCTAATGACCCAGTGGGCAATGTATATGAAGTAACGGAACTTTTCCAGGACAACATAGGGAAATGGTGGATAAGATTGAACAGGCCAATTAATGACTATGACCCGATGGCAAGTTTCTGGGTGATACCGCCGGCAATCGAGCGGGACGGAGGCAACTATACATTTTCCGATGCACAGCCGGTGGTGAATGTGACGCAAAAGGTGGTGAGATTCTAAGTTAGGAGTCAGGAGTCAGGAGAAAGGAAGAAGGCCAAAGACTTAAGGCTTGAGACTTAAGACTAAGAGTAATCCGTGGTAAAAAATTATTTTTTCTCGGTGATCTCTGTGGCAAATAATATGAAACTTTTAACGGGACATAGAATGGCCGGCCGGCGGCGGGGGGTGACGCTGGTGGAGATGCTGGTGGCGGTGGGGATCACGATCATGATGCTGCTGGCGACCAGCGTGGTCTTTACCAGCTCGGGCAAGGCCTCGGGCAAGGCGACGGCCTATTCCGATATCATGCAGCAGGCCCGCGCCCTGTGCCGGCAACTGGAACAGGATTTCACCCATTTGCGGCCCGACATGCCCCTGGCGATCCTGTTTGAACAGAAGGGATATGACACCACTGGCGACGGGTTTCTTGACACTTTCTACAGAGAAGACCGGGTTGTATTTTTTGCCAACGGTGACTTTCAAACTCTCGACGGTATCACTTCCGGCAACTTGGCGCGGATATTTTACGGCCAGGCCCGGGATCTACTTCCAACCCCGGCGCAAGTCGATAATCCCTCCGCCCCCTTTCGCCGCATCCTGACCAGACGACAGAAAATCCTGAGTCCGTTGGGGTGGCCGCCTGCTAATGCTATATCATGGACTAATTCCAATAACAACCCAGCAGGATGGGCAGGTTGGCAAGTGTCTAGCCCTGAAGAATATGATTATATCCCGTTAGAAAACTCTAGTGAATCGTATTGGAAAACAGAAACTCCGCAAAACTTTCTAGACTATCACTTTAGAACACAGGAAAAAACACCGGGGGACGGATGGATAGTTTCGATGGTGCGGCGGCCGGATGTGGCTGCGATTCAAGCCGCCATATCTATGGGCGCTGTGAGGCAAGACGCCCTGCAGAAACTTTATGTCCTGCCGGATGTGAGTGAATTTCGCATTGACGCCTGGTATGCCGGCAATATTCAATGGGGTGTTATTCCTTATACGGCAGCATTCTACTGGAACATTCAAGACCTTGACGATCCACCAATGCCTCCAAGGCCTACAAATATAGATTTACCTTTTTTTACTCCCCCAAATTATGGATGGTTTTCCGAAGCTGATTTAAAAAATTTATATCAAATACCGACAACCTGGCCGACTGCTCTGCGATTTACGTTTACGATTCACGACAAGGATCGGCGTCATTTTCCGGAGGGTAAGACGTTTACGTATATAGTGGAGCTGCCGAAAAGAAATTGAGCCACAAAAGGCACAAAAAACACAAAAAATAATTCAACAGAAGATAGCAAAGGAAGCAAAGAAATTAGACACTGAGACAGGAGTCAGGAGCCAGGAGCCAGGAGTCAGAAAAAAGATATTAGACGCTGATTAACACAGATTAACGCTGAGAATTAAAGAAAGGCCAAAGACTTGAGACTGGAGACTAAAGGCTAAGAGAAAACCGTGGCGAAAGAATAATACTAATGAAGCGGATAAGAGCACATAGAACGACATGCGGAGGGCGAAGGGGAGGCAGTGCGCTGTTGTTGGCGCTGGTGCTGACGGTGGTGCTGTTTATGATGGGGCTGGCGTTTGTCTCGAACACGCAGACGGATAAAGTTATCGCCAGCGGTACAGAGGACAGAGTATCCCTGGAGCAGGGCGTCGATGCCGTGGTTGAACAGATCAATACGGTGCTGGTTAGTGATCTTTTCGGCGGCGATGGAAACCTGCTCAACGGAAAAGGCGACAGCGATCCCGGCGGGCTAGCTGAGGCGGATGAATACTACGATTATCCCGGTAAGGACGATCCGTGGCTGGCGTCTTTGGAACCTTACGAGTATGGGGGGCCCGGAACCGGTGTGTATTTTTGGAGACAAATTACAGATTTGTACGGCTGGATAGAAATGATCCACAATGATAGTGCAGGCCATTGGATTGATCCAGATGATGAAACAGATCCGACCCAGTGGGCTGCCGGTTCGGTATTCTGGGCGGGAGCGACAGATGTACCCGCGAAAATAATCTCGCCAAAAGACAGGATAAAGTTGATCATCGAAGGGGCTCCGGCAGATGTGGCAAGCTGGAACGACCCGGCTTTAACGAGTTTTTTTGGCGCCCGGGCGGATGCGGATGGTGATGGGGTGGCCGATTCGCGCTGGGTGCAGATACCTAATATTTCGGGGCCCAAGGGGCAGAATCTTTATACAGCCGTGCGCATTATCGATAACTGCGGAATGATGAACGTCAATACGGCCTTTCGCGATCCCAGTTTTCTTGCCAATAATACTACCAGCCCACCAATTGCCAGCGACTGGGACGGATCAAAGTCGATACATATCAACCTGGAAAATATTATGCGACCAAGCGAAACTGCCGGAATCGCAGGATTTCAGACGGCAAGATTGGGAAATAATGAACCAGCTACCGTATCATTATTTCCAGATTTACCTCCAAATATTACGGATATTACCGACTATGCTAATGACTTCCAATATGATAAAGATGTGGCCCAAAGAGTCTTAAATCCGGCCATCCTGACAGATACTTCCTCAAATAACTATCATTATCTGCCCTTTGATATTATGGATGAATTGGAATTCAGAAATAGATATTTTATCGATAATAAAATGCTCAGGAGCCGCACGGAAAACACTTGGCCCGTAACATTCATGCCTGGGGGAGCTTTCGGCAAAGAAGTGCCTTATGTTGATTCCGCCGATTTGTCGAGTTGGTTCCAAATAGCATACTTTGATCCGGCTTTAACTACAGATTTCTACGCCCGCCGGCATATCTGCACGACTTACAGTTTTGACCGGATTACCCGGCCCTGGTTTGATCTGACGGCAACTCCTCTGCCACAAGGTATGGAGGTGCCTAACGGGCAGAGAAAGGCAATCATTAACCAGATCACAGCAACGGCTACTCTGGAGGGGCAGACAATTGCGCAATTGGCCGGGGCAATTTATATGGGATTGCCCGATGATGCCACTATAAATGACAGATTCGGCTCACAATATAACCGAGAGAAACTAGCCTGGCAGTTTGCGGTTAATCTGATTGACTATCAAGACGACGATCATGCTGCCGGCGGTAGTGACGATAGGCCTACCTACGTTACCGCAAATAATATTACTTATTTTGGGGTGGAAAACGAAGCAGCTATCAGACGCGATACTATCCTGGTCTCAGAGATTGCTCACGTCCACATAAGCGCCGCCCAAGGACAGAATCTCGGAATACCTGCGGATGATTATTACGCCATTGAATTGTTCAATCCAGATGTAGTGATGAAAAATATCGCGGCCGTAAATGATTATGAAATAAAAATTGGAAATGCGATAACAATATCGCTTAACGGTGTCGGCATCAACTCATTACCACCCAACGGCGTAAGAGTAATTACAAATCAGGTGCCCATTAATACAACAACCGCTTTTGGTTCAATCGGTATCAATTTTGCAAACCCACCCGAAACGGTTGCAGGGACGACATTTGCCAACGGCGACACCATAACTGTTGTAAAGATGAATTGGCCGGCGCCTGGGGAGGACATGCCTGTGGACGTTTGTATAGTGCCAGGAAGTGTTTTCGCAAATCATTCGGCGGAGAGACGAGATGAACTGGGAAACGGCGGGGCAGCTTCTTTTCTTCTGTTGCCGGAATTTGTTGCTTCTCCTAGCAATACCCTGGGGGTCATTCCCCCAACCACCGCCAGTTTTGATATTCAATTGGAAACCACTAATACCCCCCTGAGGGGGATAGGTGAGATCGAAAATGTACTGGCAGTTGGTTATTACCATGATAATAACGCTAATCAATATCATGTACTCGCCGAATCAGTTGATGCATCGAAATCAGCCATAGAAAATACTTTTACAGCAGGTGGCGGTATAGCCGCAAATGCAGATAAAGAACCGGTACTCAATATAGACCAGGGAACTTACGGTCGGATCAAACTATCAGACCCTAAATACTGGAGCCTTATGAATTACCTGACCTATTTTGATCCGTCCAACGACAATATGGATAATGATGGTAATCCATTGACTTCTGATAAACCGCCATATATTGATGATAACATAGACCAGGATGGAGACGGCAAAGACGCCCCTGGCGCTGCTCCTCCGGACGATGTTGATCCTGATGAGAATCTCCCGCAATATTACGAGCAGATGGTGGCGGGGCGGATCAATATCAACACGGCGCCATGGTATGTCATCAAGCAATTGCCGTGGCTGGCATGGAGAAGAATAAACAACGGGAATCATCTTGTTGATAGTGAGAGTCTGGCCAGAGGGATTGTCGCCTTTCGGGATAAACTTGACCTCAGTCCGGCTCCGACCAACGGTCCTAATTACTCCGGAGCGGCAGGGAGATTGAACGAAACAAACATAACCGGAATCGATGAGAATTTAGGATTTAAGAATATTGCGCAACTTTTACAGGTTATTACAACAACAGTTGCGCCTCTGCCGCAACCTTCAGACTCACTCGTTTCAGTCTTTGATATTCGACAGTATCTGGACAATCAGAATGAGGATGCCAGCAATCTTACCGCCTGGCCGCCACCCAACCCCGGGGCGCCGGATTACAGCACTGATAACCTCACAGATGATTTCGAGGAAAGGAATCTGTTATTTCACCGGCTAAGTAATCTGGTAACGGTGCGGAGTGATGTGTTTACGGCGTATATACTGGTACGGCTGGGGGAGCGGGGGCCGCAAAAAAGAGTGATAGCTATCTTCGATCGCAGTAATGTTTTTAACAGCAGCGATACGCCGCGGTTGGTGGCGCTGCAGCCGGTGCCGGACCCAAGGTAGATGTAAACCGTGGACTGTGGACCGTAGGCCGTGGGGGTAAGTGGGTTACTTTATGATTTCCTTGACGATAGTGTCGAGGTCGCCGATGGGGTTTTGGGTATGGTCGTTGGTAATCAAAGAGAAGATAATAAAACCGCCTGATTCGGTTTTGGCATAACCGCTCAGGGCAACGGCCCGGTTTAAAAAGCCGGTCTTGGCGAAGATGCGGCCATCATATTGGGGCTCGGAAAAGCGATTGTGCTTGGCCAGGGTGCCGTCCTCAGGGGTGGCCATCGACTCGCGGTAGAGATCGGCCGTCGGTTGGGTGAGCATATAGGCCAGGACGCGGGTAATACAACGGGCGGATAAGCGGTTCTCGTAGCTCATGCCGCTGCCGTCGTCGATCTGATAAAGTGCGGGGTCGATACTGAGTTTCTTAAGGAAGGCCTCGACAGCCAGGCGACCTCTAGGCCAGGAGCCCTGGGCAGGGTTGGCAGAAGAAGTGCTGGTGTTGGGATCGAAATAGGCACCGAGGGTTTTGAAGAGACATTCGGCAACCATGTTCAAACTGCGCCGGTTGGCCTCGGGTAAGACCTCGCGGATTGGGGTGGTATGGGTCAGGAATATTTCAAGGTCCCCAGGGAGCCTGCCCTTCTCGTCGCGGAGATTTTTAATGATAAGTTTGCCGTTAATATCGATACCGTTACGCAGGAGATACTCGGCCAGGACAAAACCGAAATAGGCACTGGGACGATCAATGGTAACGTTTATGGTCTGGGAATAGCGGCATTTACCAAAAAGAGTGATATTATTGGTATCTTGGGGGCGCCGGCCGCCTAATTTGTTGGAACCGGAGGATATGGTCTTGCATTCATTTTCAATATTTACGTATTTGGTATCGGGACACAAGGTGTAAGAGGCGATTTGTCCCGGCTGGGCTGCAGGGGCGAAATTAACATCGATGCAATTATCATTGAAATTCAGGGCGGAAATCTGGGCGGTGTACCATTTGTCAGACTGCTTTACCGGCCAGGAAGGATGGAAGCGCTGGTCGTCAAAAATTGTGTCATCGATGAGCAGGTCGCCGGTAAGGGCGGTAATCTTACGTTGACGGAGCTGTTCGAGGATATCCTGAAAGATAGCATAGATGTCCTTCTGCCGGCGTTGGGCGATGACGGGGTCGCCGGTCAGGGGATCACCGGCAGCCAGCACAACCAGATTGCCCTGCCACAGGGCGATACGAGTCTGATAGGAGAAATCAGGACCAAGTTGGTCCAGAGCGGCAGCAGTGGTGATAAGTTTCATGTTGCTGGCAGGGATGAGAGGAGTGTCGGGATTGTGAGCGTAAATAGGCTTGTCGGTGGCGGGATCATAAAAATAGATGGAAAATTTGGTCTTTTTGGCCTCGGCTGTCTGAATTACCTGCTCGAGGCGGCTGCCACCAGCGGCGCGGGTCGGCATGGAGAAGGGGCCAAGGCAACTGCCAACCAGCAGTAAAAGATAGATTATGCGTCTAATCATAAAATGTCCCATCGTATAACTAAGGGTCACTGCGGTCCTGACGGGCCAGCGTTGGACTTGCATTTATAGCGGAAACTGGCGAAAAATCAAGCACTATCGGACCTGATAAAAGCGGTTGACAGAAATTAATCAATGGGTACAATGGCCGTTTCTGTAGTGGGGGCAAGTTGGAGGTGTTTTTACGCACAGATTAAATGAAATGAAGTGGCTTGGCTTGTAAATCTGTGCCAAAAAAAGAGTTACATCAAGCCAGGCTTTAACATTGTGAATTAGTACAAACAGGAGATTTCCAAGGTATGGGACAGCGACGAGATAGGTTAAATAAACGTCAGGCGCGGGCTACTGTGACGCGGCAGGAGAATTCGCTGAAGAAATTGAAAGAACGCAACCGCCGGGACGAACAAATGCGGGCGATTCTGAAAAAAGGTACTTTTCCTTATACGCCTGCTGTGATGAGTTGGGCCAGCAAACAACTGGGCATCAAGAGCTCGCGAATTACCGCCAAGGACGTAAAGGCTCTGTTACAATAGATTAAAAGGCTCTCAATCCCGCCTATGCCAGGCATTTACGGCCCCGACCAGTCGGGGATGAAGACGCGCGTAAAGTATGTCGTTGAACATCGGTCAGTAGGCTCAGGTCCCCACTATTTTCTGCACGGACCATTACTTAAACAAGTATTCAGGAGATTTACCCATGGGAAAAATCGCAATCGGCGTAAATATGGAATTTGTGCGGCATGACGACAAGTCCTTTGAGTGGGGCGTGGCCAAGGCCGCGGAATTGGGCTATGAGTATATCGAACCGATGGTGCATTGGGGCCGGGAACTGCTCAGTGAAGCGGGTTACTTTCACAGTGTCTCGATGCTGGATGATCCGTATCGAATTAAGCGGGTTTGCGAGAAGGAGGGGGTGAAGCTCTCGGGTCTGTCGGCGCATTGTCCGCTCTGTAAGCCGGAGATCAGTACGGAATACCTCAAGCAGGCGATACGTTACGCAGCGGAATGCGGGGCGCCGGTAATCAACACCGACGAGGGGCCAAAACCAAAATGGACTACCGAAGCCGAAGACCATACCCTGATGCGGTATGTGCTGCAGGAAGCGGTGCTAGTCGCCCAGGAACGGGGTATCCTGATCGGCCTCGAGCCGCATCAACAATACAGTAAAAGCCCGGCCGGTCTGGAAAAGATTTACGGACTGGTCGATTCGCCCGTAATCGGGATTAATTTTGATACAGGTAACAGCTATATTGCCGGGGAAGATCCCATTGCCTGGCTGAAAATAGTCAATGATCGGCTGATTCATCTGCACGCCAAGGACATCTCCGTAGAGCAGTCCGAGGACGAACGCGGCAAGGTGACGGGCACGCCGGTCGGCTGCGCCTGCGGGGAAGGTGTGATCGACTGGGCGAAAGTCATCGAAATCTGCAAAGAGTGTCCGAACGATATCGTGATGAGCGTCGAGTGCGGCACTATCGATCAGGCCCAGCGGAGCCTAAAACACCTCAATGACTTGCTAGGCTGATTGTAAGCAAGTCTGTACAGGGAAACAAGTTAGGATACTGCAAGAAGAGTACTTGCCGTCGTTGATACACCTGCATTACCCCGAATAAACCGGCAGATTTTCTTGTTGGGATAAGAGGGGATTTTTACTGTCTTTGGGGGAAAGGATGGGGTTTTTGATGGGCCAATCGATGCCGATGGTCTCATCCGAAAATAAAATTCCGAAATCGTCGCCCGGGGTAAAAACATTGGTGCATTTATAATTTACATCCGCTATTTCACTTAGCACACAAAAGCCGTGCGCAAAGCCTTCCGGGACAAATAGTTGCCGATGATCCTTTTCCGAAAGTGTAGCTCCCACCCATTGGGCGAAGGTCGGTGAGCCGCGGCGGATATCGACCGCAACGTCGAAAATCTCGCCCCGGACAACCGAGACCAGTTTGCCCTGAGGATTATTTAATTGATAATGCAGACCGCGGAGTACGGAGCGGCTGGAACGGGAGTGGTTGTCCTGTAAGAACTTACGGTCCAAGCCGGCTTCGGCGTAGCGGATGTAATTAAACGTTTCGATAAAAAAGCCGCGGTCGTCGCCAAACACCTGCGGCTCAAAGATTAACACACCGGGCAATTTGGTTTGGGAGACTTTCATAAGTCAGGCACCCTCATTAGATTATAATCGTAATGGTCTGTTTTCAGCGATAGATTTTAACAGAAGGCAGTAAAGAAAACAAAGAGATAAAGGTGGCCATAAGTCGACGAGAATGCAGAGGAATGAGGGGGGAAAAAATTTTTGTAAGTCGTTATTTTTGGGTGGGGGAAATGAACGTAAGTTCTTATTTTTGGAGGTGGAAATTTTTAAAAATTATTCTAAAAACTTCTGATTTCTTCTGATTTGGGCGAATTTCTTGATTAAA